>Ga0325401_1004347_pt1 | contig 13351 bp, 8 predicted proteins | sample PopdelMetagenome_FD_205666 | JGI IMG/M metagenome (GOLD analysis project Ga0325401, IMG submission 205666) | Populus deltoides microbial communities from Bellville, Georgia, United States - Xylem-PdKOR-R2 | ecosystem: Host-associated > Plants > Phyllosphere > Stem > Wood/Secondary xylem | place...
TAAAGAAACGTGAATAACAGGTTTAGTTTTATTAGAAAATGAAGTGCACAGAAGAGCAAAGTAAATATTAACAGATTTTTAAATTATAGCAAGAATTCACATAACAATGTGTTTCTTATAAGTTGCCACTAAGAAAACAGCATCCCAGAATGACAGTATGCTTCAAGACCCTAACGAAAGACCCCTCACAGGGAAACAAATGGAGATTGCTATGACACACTCTGCTTCTTTCAAGACCCTAAAAAAAGACCCCTCACAGGGAAACAAATGGAGATTGCTATGACAAACTCTGATGCTTTAATGTTTATAAAGGTCGTTCACCAAAATTAAAATGGTAGCTTCTGTGGTTTTTCATCAGTTGAATTTTTCTGACCTAGAAGTTCATCACATGCTACCAGAAAGTTATAAAAATGGTTAGCATTGATTTATGTAGTCCTACTAAACACCATGGTAGAAGACGGAATTCATGAAAGTGAGGATGATAGGAAACTCACTCTTTGAGATGAAATCATGCCATGAGTACGGTAAAGATGGAAGTGCCCTGATGGTATTGGTTGGTTTGACGAGGGGTCTAATCTGCACAGGATTAAAAATTAAAAGAAAATGATATTCTGATGTGTAAAGTATCTCCTGTTTAAGAGCAAATCCCCAAATAGTAATCATATGCATAATTAACAGATGCGAGATCAAGACATGATAGCTTGCCTGGAGAAAGTAAGCAAATGTAAATTTGCACACAAAGATCACCAACCAATAGAGGACATATCTGCAGTTGTGGGGGCAAAAACAAACAAACATTAAGTGAAGCAAGATCAAGAATCAAATAGCATATGACATATGACATATCAACTAATTCTTTTGAATCACGGTCACCAATGTAAACCTTTGAAAGTTAACTGGGGGCTTATATCACTACCTATGAAAAAAGACAGTTATTGAGATGAAACATAATTATATAAATATTGTAGGACATGAACTTATTGAACCAAGTCTCCATAAAAATAGAATCTGACAAGCATATATGAACTGAAAAATTAAGCATTTCATATTTTGAACTCCATTCATATGAAATCAAACTAGCACATCCCAGACCATCCATGCACCACAAACATGCATATTGAGAAAATGGATGCATATCTCTAAATGCAAAGAAGCTCAAAAAATTGATTAAGGCAACAAAAAATTATTTTAAATGTAGAATCCAGACGAAAACAAATGAAGTTTTATCTCTGAAAATGAACTTTTTCACAAGCAAAAACAAAAACAGAAATTGATAGGAAAGAAGAGAACACATAACATGAAAGCATTACATCTATAGTGAAATGTATAAAGAGGAGGGCAATGCCATATTATTTGTTACTAAAAACTATTTAGTATCATGAAAACAAACCTGCAGTAATCACTCATCTTCTCAAAAAGACCACGACCAACATAGTATCTTTCCTGAACCAAATTTATTTCACAAGAATAGGTCATCTGATACATTACCAAACATTTTATAGCAAATGTCAGCGAAAGAGATTGAATGGAGCTTACCTGATAAATCCACTTGAAAAATTGGAAGAATGATTGATCAGACATATCAGACAGAGCATGACAAGCTGGAAACTTCACCAACAGAGCAAGGAAAAGGCGCAAAGCTGCATAAACACCCAGAACAAGTATATATATACGGAAATGGAACGAATCCGAGTTCTGTTGATTTTTTTCCTCCAGAACCTTCCTGCAATAAACAGATACTTTATATAACTCATGAACACAAGGATAATGCATGTGAAAACATGCCTTAGCAAACATGATCAACTACTCACACATATAAGTATGTTACGAACACCGAGCTCAAGCCACACCAGAAAAACCTAATAACCAGTCTTGAGATAGCCATGCCTCTAGCTGTGGAGTAGGCGCCAAACATAAGCAGCACATCTAAACAACCTGCATATGCAGCAAGTGACCAACAAACAAAGAAGAAAAAAATGAGTACTGGAAAGATTTATTCGGGTATTTCATCTAATATGCGAATTCCAAAACCTTTAGAGAAAGCATACTCTCTATAAAGTTCATGATGGCGAATGAGGGCCCAACACTGAGCATTTCTTTAAAGGTATCTAAACTCATATCTCCATGGTTGAAGGCTATAATTGCCAAAGCCTGTGCTCAACATGGAAAAGAGCACAAATTTAGTTTTTTTATAAATTAAAAAAAAAACATCGTAGATCCAAGAAAAAAATAAGATCCTGAAATATAAAGGAACACTATACCTGGAACATCAGAGCTAAAAAGATCCAGAGCCGATGGAAACTTCGATATATGTGAAGAAATGTGCGATGCTCAACAAAAGTGCTTTTACCAGTCTGTCAATTTGTGAAATGAAAAATGAAAAAAAAATGTGAAAAGAGTTGAAAAATTAGATACAAGCATTTTCCACAAGCTCGAAGTGAAATAACACGCATTCCCCACAATGCAAAATTCCCAAAACAGTAAAATTGCATTAACAATTCAATAGATATAAAATGTAGCTATTTGTTATTTGCAATTGCTTAAAACAATAAACATAAATGTTAGATATGAATAGAAGCCTCCAGTGTAGAAATGACAACAGCTGCAAATATTAGCTAATCCAGAAACTTGACTTCACTCACATGCCTAAACTGGTGCTTGACAATGATTCTAGAGAAGGTACTAGGTAACCCATATTCCAGGTGTAACACAAATTACAAAACCCTTAGCATGCATGAATCAAAACAGGTCAGGACAGATGTTCAACAAAAACACTTCAATGCCTCCATCAGGTGGTCAGAACATCCACAGCTACTGCAAGAACTAATCTCAAAGCTTGACATAATATGCTGAGTAGGTCATAGCTCCCAATGCATAGCAAATCTAGACAAAACATAACTGAAAGCACTACAGAGCAAAGGGAAAAAAAAACAAACTGTTCAACAGAACATACATGCACAACTTGTTTGAAACATGGGAATAGTGAGTGGCAACAAAAACCATCATGCAACAATCGTTGATTAGAAATATGGAGAAAAATTTACAATTCCTAATAGGAAAGAAATCTAAGGGGAAACGGAGGGAGAAAAAAAACTCACAAGCTTCATGGTAAAATCAAGGTTCAAGAACTGAATTGTGACCTTTTCTCCAAAAATTATAACAAATAATTTTCAGATTTAGCACCAAAACTATGATAGACTTGGCAATTTCTACTAACAAACATGGTCATCAAGATAGAAAATGGAGGTGGAATATTTGACAACGGGTGAAAAGGGAAACAGCAAAAGAAAAAACATGGGAGACTATTTCCAAACAAGCAAGGGAATCCTACCACTAGGAATGCAGAACTATCGAAATTCACAGGTTCATAGAGAAGGTATAAGACCTTAAACAGAACCACTAACATTACAAATTCCTAACATAACTCCAACTTGATCATGAATTGATGCATAGAAAATTCAACTCCTATACAAACTCGTACTCCTCTACAATCATTCAACATCAAAGTCATCTCTACATGAAGAACATCAATCCCATCTAAAATCATTAAAAAATAAGTTTTAATCTACCTTCCATGTATGTACAAAAAAAAATTTCACAACCACGCTCCAAGGTCACTAAAATTATGGCTATGAGTTATTATGAGGTCATCATATCAAACAACACAAGTTCAAATGAAACTTAAGTTCAATGTCAATATCATCCTTTAAATATTTAGGCACGTCAAGAAAAAATTGCATCTATGTGGTTTCAGTTTCAACATACGATAATAAATGGGATACAAAATTTGGGTAACTCATGGGAAAATATCATCCTAACAACCTACCCTTTTTGACTTTCTAGGCTTCAACAAGAATGAGGAATCTTTTTTCATCGGCCAGTTCAACTCAAAGCAAGCAGGGGACCTGCACATAAATTGCAAATGAGAATGAAAGATGATTCAAAGTCCTTACTGGACAAGCAATCATAAAAATCCTAGACAGCAAACCAAAAATATTCATTGAAGTCGTCATAATTCCTCCATGCTGAATGCGCAGCTTTTCCATTATTATTCCTCTCAGCTTCCTGCAAATACAAAATATCTTATATGTATCAGAAGGTTCAGAATAAATAGTAACATCACAAGAAAATTTGTTTAATAACTCACATGATGTCCTTAAAAATTATTTGAAGTACCCAAACAGATTCAACCCACAGAGGTGGAAGGTATCAAAATTGCAATGACATTTTTAAAGAGAGCTAAAGAAGACAAGAATCACAATTCATTTAAGTACAGTGAACTCCACACAGACAAAATGGGGAAAACATAATCATGCAGGAGAAGTTAAAAGGAAAAAAACTTGATCTCATGCAACAGCCACTTGACCCACTCCACCACCTCTTCCCGTCCATAAACTGTACATCAAACATGAAAGAGCAACCCTTCATACTATTTACCCAGTTTTTCCATCTAATAATCCTTCAGGAAACAGGGAGCAGCCACCACAATCCAAACTTAATCACATGCAACGGCCACTTGACCCACTCCAACCACCTAATAATCCTTCATGAAACAGGAAGCAGCCAACACAATCCAAACAAAGTGAAAATATGGGACCAAATCTCCCTGGTGACTGCAGATGATTGATCAACTTACTGCTCTTTTCCACGCATATAGCAAATCAAAATAACAGCACCTCTTTGTCAATATATCAATGGTGAGTATTACTTGAAGCAAAGATCTATAAAAAAAAGCCCACCTTCTACGTTCATCAAACTGATGTAACATCACCTTCCACCCAAAATGTTTTCAAGCAGCCTGTAGCCAAAAATCATTCTGACACTAATTCAATAAATCTTCTCCATTTTAACCCATATTGAATCACTGAGTTGGCCAATTTCATAGCAGAGCTAGTATCAGTGACAGAAGTGGTATCTTCTGCAGCCAACTTACCTGAGATTCCATTCACATTAACCCTTCTCTTCTCCCTAACCCAAGTGCACCTTTATTCGCTAGGCTCAGACTCATAGATAAGGCTACCTAGCTGACATCCACTTTAGGAAAGGAATCACTTGAAGAGTGGTTCATCTACCTTACATCGGATTGAATTCTTAAGATCCAATCAATACTTGCCTCATGATTGCTGTCCAATGTTGTATTTTGAAGGTCAATCAATCTCGCCATTCAAGATTCAACCACAAAAAAAAACCTCCCTGATCTCTGATCTGGAGAAGGAATGCTAGTGCGCAAGCTCTTTTCTTCTTTTGAGAAGAGAGGTTTTTACCTATATCGCTAGCCAGCAGGCTGGTAATACCACTTAAAGGCGGATAGACCGTCCACCCAGTGCCACCAGCCACTTCTAGAATGATGGTAACAAAATAAATAGCCCTGAGACTCAAACTCCAGAAATAAAAACAAAAACAATTTTGGACTACTGCAAGCAAAAATTTGCTAAGCAATCATCAACATAAGCACATTTAATTTCACTTCTGCCATAATATGTGATAATCAAAACTTTCCCAAATGGAGTTTGATAATCAGTTCCACTGACCAATGCTATTGTCTGGTATATAGGACAAATGATTTGCTCAAGGAAAGACACAGAACCACTTTCTGTTATACAGCTGGCGGCACGATTAGCTTCACCATGATCCAATATTGCATCCAACTCTTTGGCCATCTGAAATGCATGATTATACATGTTATCATAAGTTACAAAAAAACACATATCATAGGAAAAATAATTTTTCGAAAACATGACAAGGGTAAACCATTTGTTGTGTGATCTACTCGAGAATGAGCAATGTTATTCTCATAGCTTACATCACATAACTTTCACAATCTTCTAAAGGTATTGTTTGCTATTCTCAAAGCCTAAATCAAGAAACTATTGACAGGGAATCAGCTTTTAGGGAAGTGAGTATTTCCTAGGGTAGCACCGGCCTTATTTCCATTAAGCCACAATGTGCTAGATTATATCCTCTCTCAAAATATAGAATCTTGGAATCCCGAATTGATTACTCCTACAACCTACAAGGGAAAACCTATTTCTCACCATGAATAGCAAAATGACATATCTCAAGCCATAAGGTGAATGATTTGGTACAGTAAATAATAATTATATTGACTATGATAAGAAGGAACAAGTTATCATTGTAGAGGGGTGGTAGGATAAAGTTCGAACAAAGCAAGTAGCAGACCCAGTGATGAACTCAAAGAGAATTGAACAACAAGGTAGTGAGGCTTACATGATGAAATATGTAGCAAATGCACTCTGGGAGAAAACGAACATTTGCAGCTTCACCCCATATAAGATAATATAGTGATACCAGAAAAAGCTTCCTGTCTCTATTAATCGCTTCAATACTGTAGGAAACAAATAAAACTCAGACCAGTGGCATAAAAAATAACTCTTTCAGGATAACAGGAGGCACCAGACCTATTCCAAGCAAGGCGTTTTCGCAAGTATTTGCACCATTTGATGTAGTTATCCAACACCTTCAAGAAAACCTCATTGATAGCTTTTTCGTCAATTTTCTGTACATTGAAAAAAGGGAGAAAGCAACCACATTGAGAAAAATCTCACCAACCACATCCCCTTGTCCGGATTAGAAACTATAAACAATCTGAAACAACCCTCCAATAACAAATCAATAATGTAACACGGCATATACTAAATCCAAACTGCAAAGTGAGGAATAGTCACAAAAATTTCTGCAGAATTATTGTGACATTACATATTCAATTTAGTTCATGCTTCAAGTAATTTCAGTACATTCTTAAAAGGTAACATAATTGGTAAAGCATGAATAGAAATAAATACAGACTTTGAGAAAACAATCATCAAAGTGCAAAAGGTTAGGCATTTTGTAAAGTTTATACATACATGTTCATATGGTTTTGTTTTAAGCAGAAATCAGACTGTTCAAAGTTGAAGCCCATAAATGACAGGTAAGCAAATATAGCTATTCAGATTGCAGATGTTCCAATCTTACTAGAACTTGTCAAACCAATTCAAAAGTCCTTTGGTACCAATCAACTGAAGCTCATCCAATGAAATAAAAACATAAAAACTATCTGTTCGCATATAAAATAATAAAATGAGAAAATGAATTCAAAAAAAAAAATTATCCAACTAGTTTTTTCTTCCATAACTCAATGGGGAAGGGAGATTTGAACTCATAGCATCTTCTTTTCAGGAGAGGCTGCAATTATAATATTCCTAGGCCACTATATTCAATCAACTTTATAACAACAAATTGAAAAGCAAAGCAACTAAAATAATGTCTGCCAAAACAACAGATATTAATATAAATCTATATGCAAAATGATGATTATTACAAGCACAGTGACTTGGAAAGGAGAATGACAAAATGATAAATAAGTGTCAGCACTCAAAACACTCACTGGATCTGGTTGGATGGGTATGCCAAGTCGAGACTGTGCATTTGCTATTGCAAGAACAACATTTTCACGCTGATTCCTTACATTATCATTCTGCAAAAGAGGGAGCAGAGAGGAGGTTATTGACCAGGGAAAAAAAAAGGAAAGTATCATTTGGACATTGATTATTAATACACATTATAAAAGAGACAGTTCACTACTTGCATTTCCACAAACATCCAAGATTTTCACACAACTGCAGTTTCTTCTTTTACGCACATGCTTCATTAAACTAGATGAACATCTAGACTAATTAAAAGGATTGTTTAATCCACTAACATCTTTTTCCAGAAAAAAAAAAGAATTTTCTAAATAAAGATAAGGAAAGGAAAACCAATGTGGAGGACAGACTCTCAGCTACCACAAAGGTAAAACGAAAGTAATGTCTAATTTGTCTGAGTAGCAGCAAAAACAGTCCCTTTAACATTCAAAACGCAGAACATAGTAGTGAACCATGGAAACAACTCCATCCCAAAGTAACTACTTGCATAGATGCTAATGGTTTTTTGAAATTCTTAACATCACTTTTCAAAACAGCAAATCACCAAAACAGAAAAGATCATATTCCACAAATTCTAAACCACTAAACAGTGCAAGAAGATCCAAGAAATTATAAATTGAGAAAACAAAAGCCTTTCGCACATCAAGATTCTTGGATAAGAGAAATGATTATTGTTCGTGAAGATGAATAGACTTTTTTTCATATTAGATAACAATTGAATGTCTAAATACATAGAAGGGAAAAATGAGGAATAAATTAGAAGATTAAAACATGAAAGCAAAACCACATACAAGAAATCACAAAAAGCAATACCATAACAAAACAATAAACCAGTCCCACTGAATATATCTGCAGAAGACACTCATAAGACATTCCCCTGAAGCAAAAGACCATGAAAAAGACGGGCACTGCTGTATTCCAAAGCAATTCTCTCAAGAGGGAGTGGTTTGTGAACACATGAAGCTTTTTTTCAATCAAATAGTCCACATAACAGCAAAAAAGGGCATCTCCATAAAATTCTATCAGACAAAGTTTGATTTCTGAAAATTGTCAAAGTTTTGCCACATGCAAACACCAAAAAACAGTAACAATTGTATACTTTGACATTTTTATTCCAGTCTCTCCCAAAACCCACTAAAAGATTATATCAGCTTCTCCCCATAATGGAACTCTCACCACTAATACAATGAAATCTATTCCACATTCCAAGACAATGAAAAATGCAAGATTAATATATCAACATGAGAAAATAGCTTGGAGTTTTGATTGATAAAACAATAAACAAATGAATGATCACACAAAATGAATCATACAGAATTACAGACTACAGTTGATAGCAAATTACCATATCAAAATGAAGCTCCAGACAGAGTTTCTTAGAAATCCAGCTAAATAAAGGAACCAATATTTTAATAATTTAGTAAAGAAATAAATTACAATAACTTTATTATTCACATTTTTTTAACATTCCCTAGGAGCTATTCAAAATTTCTAACGAAATTTTTATTATGGCAGGGACATAAAGGTGAAAAAGAGGAAGATGACACCAAACAAAGAAAACATGACAAAATAAACACAAAATAGTATACACTTGTTAATAAAATAAATTCAACTATTAAACTCCTATTGACAAGCAGAATTTTAATATTACAAATTTGCAATTCTTACAATCAGTGAAGCACTACAACTATTTGAAAACTTCAATGAGAGGATTAAAAAGAAACGTCTATACAAACCTGAAAACCAAAGACATATTCAAGAAGATCAAACATATCTAAATCACGTTCTCCAGAAATCACAAAACCAGCAGGAAGTCTGGGGTAATGCTCAGCATATCTAATGGCAGACATTGCGCCTCGAACCTGGAAAATTACCCCCGATAAAAAAAATATAAGATTTTTCTGGGAAACTTGAATTGATTGTACTTAATACATCTCTTATTTCTTGAAGTAAAATTTTTAGATTATTGAATGGGAGTCCGTAGAAGCTGGAGGTTTGTGAACACGGTTAAACATCATTAGCAAAGAATGTGGCATATCTCATTAAAAGATCAAATGTGGCATATCTCATTTAAAGATTAACTTACTTCAGGGAAAACTCCAATAGCATTACTTAATGAAGGTGCTTCCAATGGGACAATATTATACGATGCGAGCTCCCCAACCATTTTAATTCTTTGTAGCTGAAAAGTTACAAGATCAAAAGGCATGTCAATCAATACCTTTAGATTTCAAATTTACAAAATATCAAACTGTCCTTTTTAAGCTTCTGTGTTTGGTGAGAAGCAATAATCCCTCATCATCAATTTTTTTTCCTTTTTATTTGTATAAAAGATTGGCTGCTATATAAAGAGAAGAGAAGGACTTCTCTTTGGAGCAAAGATCGTTCCTTTTTTCATCAAATAATGACATAATAAAATCCAAGCTCATGGAACCAGTACATTCTAGCAGACTAAAGGTTTGATTTAGCAAACTCGAGCATCTGCAAGTCCTAGATCTGCATGAATATGAAAGGTAGAAACTGACTCTACAAAACAGCATGTGCAAGCATGTTTAAAATGCTCCGTAACTTGATGGTCCATATAGAAAAGCAGGTAGGAAACAGGTACCTCCTCCATGATTTGTCTGCCAGCCCCATGAGGATCTGCATCTTTACTGAGTGATTCCATGACATCAACTAAGGCCCTCAAGGTAGCAAATACCTTTTTCATCTCTAGAGATCTTAGCTCAAACCTAATTTACCGACAATTTTACAGATTTTGATCAGTCATGCAAATGCATATCCAAATTCACTAATAAGAAGAAGAAAGTAAGCTTTATAGCAGTTTATCGTGCTGTATTAACTTATACAGCAGCAGTAACTTACAAAAATGTCTAACCAGACATTGTAACCATAATTCATTCTTAATAAAAGCAATTACCGACTGGCCTCAAAAGTTACATAGCAAAGGCGTTAACAATAATTAAAAAAATTACACAATATCCGAGTGAACTTCTAATATCCACCCAAAGAAACAATTATATGCAAGGTTGCAGGTAAAAAACTATATGGAAAATGACAAATTCAAACGGATAACTACACTGTGAAAGATAAATAATGAAAGATGCCACAATGCATCCTTATAAGTGGAGCAAATATATCGTAGACTTTAGCATGCCAAAAGGCTTGATACTCCAGAAAGAATCCATTCAATTGTAATTTATATTAGGGAAGAAACGTTTAGTCATACTCTCCCAGATTAGCAGTAGAAAAATTTCCAGATTCCCGGAACTTTTGTTCCTCTCTTTGGATGTCATCCACTCTATGACGTCTCTTGTAGCGCTGGTAAAACTCCAACAGGTGTTCAAAATCCCGATTGCGATCTATACCGGCACCATCCCTTTTAGCAAGTTTTTGCTGCAACAAATGGTGAACTCCTCAAAACTCAAAATGAAATTTTAAAAAACAATTAGAGTAAGTAAGCTTATCAAAAGTGTTACTCACTGCATTCAAGATGACAGAAACAATAACATTCTACCCCGATCTGTAAGCACCAATCACAAGACAAAGATTAGACGTACCTTAATAACAGACATCAAACCGGTCTTGAATTGGAGAACACCACGACCATCACTGCTTGGGTCCAAATTTTGTGCCATACTATATGCTTGCTCACACACTGAAATAAAAAGGTAAAACTTGTATAAATATTTTCAAGGTTTAAAAAAAAGTTAACATGGAAAACACACATGCATGGGGAAGGATTAGAATCTTGGAAGCCTTGGCATATGCTCCTGAAAGAAATATGAATATCCAGAAGCTCAAGTTGGCGTTCAGAAAGTGTTAATATGCAACAGGAGATATGTTCCAGTTCAGGAGCTAGCATGGGTCAGATGGCAGATATAACATTGCACCCTTATTATACATGTTCCAAGAATGGCAGAAATCCAAGAGATTCAATGAAAGTTGAATTTGATTACAGATTCATAATAAAATTTGAAGAGAAACGGAGAAAGATTAAGGATCGAACTGCCCTCACATTGATATATTCTACATTGAACACTTAAAGAAACCCTCAAAATGTAAAAGAAGTTGGATATTAATGAAGTTGTATCTACTATCTATGTATAAGCATTTTATTTTCACTAAAGGAAAATAAATTTCTTCCAGTTCATCACATATCCAAACTGCCTAGCTTTACTTCCATTCAAAGAGCAGTCTACCCAAATCAAATTCAGATCAAATGAATCCTGCCCAACCTCACCCCATCTATTATAACAGTTGCAGCAGTATCTTTTTTACTACATTTGAAAAAAGTCTCTTAATACCCCCACAAAGCTTTCCACCAGAATCACAGTACACAGACATTTCTCCAGCTTGTAAACAGATCATCCAAAAAAATCACACTCTTCTGGTTTCCAGCACTGTATAATCTCATGATAAACAAGATCATAAACATCGTATAATCCCATATTCCAAATTCATGACATATACTGGAATTTATCCTTCACATGTGTAATTTAAAGAGCAAAGGCAACGCAGAAATGACATGTATCTTGTTAAATTCCTACTTGAAATAATAATAATAACAACAACAATAATATCCTAAAATAAAACAGTTAATATCAGCGTTAAATATTAAAAATTCACTAATTTTACAATCCCAACGTCACTTGACTATAAAAATACAACTCAGCAACTCCAATTTAACACTGCATAATCCTCCATGATTAACTCCAAGATTAATAACCTAAAAAAATCGTTAAAAAAATCAAATTGACCAAAATGGAAAATCTCTTTTCTTAAAAAAAAAAGAACTTACAAATTCTGGCAACGTTAGGGTCCTCATCTTGAATCTCATCGGCAGCCTGCAAAATCGCGTCAATATTGGTCGTACGGCCAAGCGAAACTGGCACAGCTCCGGCGATGCCACTGGACATTCTCTCATGACCTTTACCGAGTTCTCGCTTCAACGTCGCCCTCACTAACCTCTCCCAGTTATTGCTAACCCGAGACATCGTTTACAATAATGAACGATCAAATCAATCCAGAAATAGAAAATTTAAAACCCTAGATTAGGAAGAATTGTAACTCGGGCTTTGACTCGGCCCGAGTTGTAGAATTTAAAAACTCGGTAGAAGCTTTATTCTTAGATCTGTGATTCTCATTCGAATTCAAAAGTTGCGTTTTTGCTGGTTGATATTTAAAAAAAAAACGAAAGATGTTTTAAAGAAAGAAAAGAAAGACAGCCAAAACGCGGAGCTAGCGGGGAAAAGGCAAAAGGTCAAGGAAGATGGGGAGACAGTGTTGAATTACTGGTTTGTCCCTGAGAGATGGTATTGTGCAGTCTAGTGTATTGGGGTTAGGGTGGTGGTTCATTTTGGACGGCTGGATTTGTAGTCTGATATTTTAATTTTTCTTAAGTTTCTTGATGGTTTTGTTTGTGAGGGATTTTGAATGGAGAGGTGAGTTTGTTTGAGATTTTGGGTTGTTATGCGTGGTGTGTAGAGGATTTTGGTCTCTCACGTGTGAGATTTTTTTTTGTGAGGCTGGGGGTAAATTGTATTTGTAGAGAAATAGACAGGAAGGGGTAGACCAATTCTTAAACTGGAAAAAAATTGGGGAGGAAATTGAGAGAGAGGGAGAGTTGAATCTGAGATCTCTTCAGTTCATTTCTTAACGATGAAGGGAGTCTTTTTTCTTTTATTATACCGTAACAAATTTAAATTAGGTTTTGTAGCTGTTGTTTTTTACACTGCTTTATAATAAGTATAAAAATAAGTTTAGTTGTCAAAATTAAATTCATGAAATATATCAAAAATTATTAAAATATCTGAATATAACTGAAGAAATGCATAATAAATGTCAAAAAAATATATATTATTCGTAGCTAGATATATATGAGTGAGATTTGAACAAGTTTTTTTCCAATTAGAAAATGTTTTGGA
>Ga0325401_1004352_pt1 | contig 13339 bp, 8 predicted proteins | sample PopdelMetagenome_FD_205666 | JGI IMG/M metagenome (GOLD analysis project Ga0325401, IMG submission 205666) | Populus deltoides microbial communities from Bellville, Georgia, United States - Xylem-PdKOR-R2 | ecosystem: Host-associated > Plants > Phyllosphere > Stem > Wood/Secondary xylem | place...
CGCTACGCCAAGGATGACAAAGCCCGCCTCAAAGGCCTGAAGAAAGTGCCCACCGAAGCCACCTGGGTACCCTGGACCTACGAGCGGCTAGCTTTCCAATCGGGTTACGGGGCGGGCGTGCTCTCTCCGGCTTGGTACGAGCTGCTGTTCGCCGAGCCCCGCGACCGAATCGTGACGCACTGGATGGTGCGGGCGGCGCACCTGTTGCGGGAGCAGCAGATGGACGCTTCGTCGGCGCACGCTATTGAGGGCGTGCGGCTGGCGGAAGCCTTGGCTGCCGTGCGCGGGTTAGCGTTGCCGGGCATTGCGGAGCTAGAAGAAGCGGCCGTGTCCATCTTCGGGGGTGGCTACGCGGAGGCACTGCACTTGGTACACCAGCGGCTAGTGGTTGGCGAGAAGCTGGGTGAAGTTCCGGAGGAGCTACCCGCTTCGCCCTTGCAGCAAGACCTAGCTTTGCAACAAAAAGCCCTGCGCCTCAAGCCCGAAGCGGTCAGCAAAACGCTGGCCCTCGATCTGCGCAAAGACCTGGACCTAGGTCGGAGCCACTTGCTGCACCGCTTGCAACTGCTCGCCATCCGGTGGGGTCAGCCGCAGCGGGTGCAAGGTAAAAGCGGCACCTTCCACGAGGTGTGGGAGCTGCAATGGCGCCCCGAAATGGTGCTCGGGGTGCTGGAAGCCAGCCGCTGGGGCAACACCATCTTGGCCGCGGCCAGCGGGGCGGCCAGCCACCGCGCCCAAGAAGCCACCGACCTAGGTCAGATCAGCCAGCTGCTAGAAGAAGCCTTACGCGCCGACCTAGGTCCGGCCCTACCGGCGCTGGTGGCCCGCCTCGAAACGCTGAGCGCCGGCACCCGCGACGTGGTGCACCTGCTCACGGCCCTGCCGCCCCTGGTGAACGTGTTGCGCTACGGCAACGTGCGCCGCACGGAAGGCGCCCAGGTCGCGCAGGTGGTGCACCATTTGGTGCCGCGTCTGTGCATCTCCCTGCCCCTGGCCTGCACCGGCCTCGATGCCGACGCCGCTCAGCAACTCCTGGAACGTATCGAAGCTGTGCACCAAGCTATTCGCCTGCTCCCCGATGAGGCCCAGCAAGCAGATTGGTACGCTGCCCTGCGCACCATCGCCCAACAGCCCGCCAGCAGCGGTCTGCTTGCCGGGGCGGCTACCCGCCTGCTCTTCGACGCCCAGCACCTAGCCTCCGACGATACGGCCACCCTGCTTGGCCTAGCGTTGGCGCCCGCCCAGCCCACCGAGTACGCCACGGCCTGGATTGAAGGTTTTCTGCGCGGCAGCGGCTTGCTCCTCATCCACAACCGGGTGCTGTTCGACCTGCTCGACGCCTGGCTCACGAACCTAGACGAGGCCGTATTTCAGGAGACCGTACCCCTGCTGCGCCGCTCCTTCGCCGATTTCAGCCAGCCCGAACGCCAGCAGGTTCTTGCCCTGTCGGTAGGCGGCCCCGCGGCCCAACAGAAGCCCGAGCTGGATATTGATCTGGCGCGTGGATTGCGCGTGCTGCCGGTGCTGCGGGAGCTGCTTGGGGTTAGTTTGCCACTCCCCACCTAAGGTTTGCGCAGGATTCAACATCCAAAAACCCAAATTCTGTTGTAATACTCAGTAAGTTTGGTGTTAGCCCCTTTGTCTATACTGACTAAGGAGTTTAGGCTAATTCATTTACCGCTCGTTTTCAGCTCCTTGTGCGCCCCTATTTGCTGTCTTTTTTTCTCTTGCTGCTAGCCGTAACCCGAAGCATTCCCCTGCGGGCCAACGGCTACTGGAACACCGATTACGACTCATTGCACCACGCGCTGCCGCAGTTGCACTCGCCGGAGGTTCGCCTGCGCACGCTTGTGCATCTGCTTGATATTACAGAACTTACGGAAGAGCGCCGCCGCAAAGAGGCCCTACCTATGCTCGACGAGTTGCTGACTTTAAACCAGCAGCTTCAACTCTTCGATGATAAACCGTACCGGCGGCTGCGTCAGGGCGTGAGCTTGTGGGTACAAGGTGGTCATGACCCGCTAGCTATGACGATTCTGCACCGAGCAGTCAACCTGTTCGACTCGCAACACCGTCCTATTCCGCGGCTGCTCATCGACCTGGCTCCGCTGTATAACCGCATGCACCAGTCGGAAGCCCGCTTTACCTATTTCCGCCGCAAGCTAGCTTATTACAATCTGCACGAGGCCAATGAGAATATGGCGGCTTGTTACCTGGTACTGGCGGGTTCGTACCGGCACCAGAGTAACTTTAACCAGGCAATCAGCCACTACTTGCACGCCGCCGACTTGTTCAAATCGTTCGACCGCATGCTGTACACCAATGAACTGATGGTGGCCGGCGCAGCGTACGGCGATTGGGGCAACCTACAGAAAGCCACGGAGTACCTGAGCCAGGCTATGGCGCTTGAAGACCGCTATAAGCTGGAAGGGCTACGACGATTTTACACGCTACAGGCGCTGTCTAAGCTGCATTTGCGTCAAAATCATTTGGCTAAAGCGCGCTATTACGCCGACCTAGCTTTACAAGTCGCGCAGCGCGACTCGGCCGATGGCCCCTTGTACACAGCGTATGGCCTCGTGCAAAAGAGCACGGTGCTCATCCGCGCGGGCAAGCTCAAGCCGGTAGCACCGTTGCTGCGCCGGGCCCAACAGCTTTCCGACTCACTGCACCTGCTAATAGCCGGGCGGCCGGGCGAGTTTATGCTCGACGAAGCCTGGGCCCAGTATTATGAGGCCACCGGTGATGTTGCCCACGCGGAGAGTCACTGGCTGCTTTCCTACGAAAAAGCTTCCGTAGCCAGCCTGAACATGTTGCGCCCCAAGTGCTTACAGCAGCTTATTCGTTTCTATGATGCCCGTCAGCAGCCAAGGCAAGTCCAGTATTACACCCGCGCATACCTGACCCTCTCAGACTCGGTAAGCATGGTGCAGGATGCTTTCAATATTGCGCAGTACGAAGGCGAACGAACGGAACAAGCCCAGAAAGAGAAGCTAGCAAGCTTGCGGCAAGCGCACGCCATTCAAACGCTACGCTTACGCCAGCGCAACGCCCTGCTGCTCGTGGCCTTGGGAGCCGTGGTGCTGATATCGGGTTTGGGCGTGGTACTGTATTACCAACTGCGAATCAACACTCGCACGCTGACCCAACTACGCAAAACGCAAAATCAGCTGGTGGCAGCGGAAAAATGGGCTTTTGTGGGAGAACTCTCGGCCGGCATCGCGCACGAGTTGCAAAACCCACTCAACTTCATGAAGCGCTTCGCGGAAGTAAGCACCAAGATGCTGGATGAGATGCAACGCCCCGTTCGGGTGAACGACCAGCCCGATGAGTTGGAGCAGGAAATTGTGGCAGAGCTGAAGCAGAACTTGCAGGAGATCAGCCAGCACGGCTTGCGAGCATCGTCGATCATCAAGGACATGCTCCAGCACTCGCGCTCTGGCACCAGCCACCGTCAGCTCACCGACCTAAACAAGTTGATAGCCGAGTACCTGAGGCTAGCCTACAGAGGTGTGCAAGGCGAAGATTCCACGTTTCACGCCACGCTCACGCTCGACCTAGCCCCTGATCTTGAGCCCATGAACCTGGTACCGCAGGATATGGGACGAGCCTTCCTAAACTTGCTCACGAATGCCTTTCACGCCGTGCAGCAACGCGCCCAAACGGCTGGGCCCGACTACTCGCCTACGGTCTGGGTGAGTACCAAGCAACAAGCCCAGCAAATAGAAATCTGCATTCGCGACAACGGTACGGGTATGAGCGAGGCCGTGCAGCAGAAAGCCTTCCAGCCGTTTTTTACGACCAAGCCGGTGGGCGTCGGTACCGGGCTAGGCTTGTCCCTGAGCCACGATATCATCACCAAAGGCCACGGCGGCACCATCAGCATTCGTGCGCAGGAAGGTCAATTTACAGAGTTCATTATCATGTTGCCCGCCTAGCATTTCTTCATCCCACGCCATTCACCCCTATCTTTTTCCCATGTCTAATCCTGCTCGCTGGAAACTCGTGCTCGGCTCGCCCGCCGATGCAGACAATCAAATTGCTATGTCGGTTGACTACGGCCGGATGGATGAGGTGCTCACCGCCCTCTACGATCAGCAGAGTCAGGAGCGCGGCGCTGGGCTAGGTGCCTCCTCCCCGCGCGTGTCGCGCTGGCTAGGCGATATCCGTCAATACTTTCCTTCCTCGGTGGTGGCCGTCATGCAGAAGGACGCCATGGAGCGGCTGGGCCTGAACCAGATGCTGATGGAGCCCGAAATTCTGCGCACGGTGCAGCCCGATGTGCATCTGGTGGGTTTGCTCATGTCGCTTGGGCGCGTGATGCCGGCCAAGGTGAAGCACACGGCCCGCGAGGTGGTGCAGCGCGTGGTACAAGATCTGGAAAAGCGCCTGGCCAATCCGCTGCGCCAAGCGGTACAAGGCGCCTTGAGCCGCGCCGTGCGCAACCCGCGGCCCCGCTACCACGAAATCAACTGGGCGGCTACCATTCGGGCCAACCTCAAGCATTACCAACCTAGCTACAAGACGATTATCCCCGAGAAGCTTGTCGGCTACGGCAGGCGCGGGCAGGCGCTCAAGGAGATTGTGCTGTGCGTGGACCAAAGCGGCTCTATGGCCTCGTCGGTGGTGTACGCGGGCGTGTTTGGGGCGGTGCTGGCCTCGCTGAAAGCCGTGCGCACCCACATGGTAGTATTCGACACGGCCGTGGCCGACCTCACCCAAGACCTGCAAGACCCCGTGGACCTGCTCTTTGGCATTCAGCTCGGCGGCGGCACCGATATCAATCGGGCCCTCACCTACTGCCAGCAGCTCATCACCCGACCCACCGATACGATCTTGGTGCTCATCAGCGACTTATACGAAGGCGGCAACTCGGCTGAGTTACTAAAACGCGCCGCTGCCCTCAAAGTCGCAGGCGTCACCTTCGTAGTACTCCTAGCCCTCAGCGACGAAGGCGCCCCTAGCTTCGACCGCCACATGGCCGAAAAGCTAGCAGCAATGGGCATTCCCAGCTTCGCCTGCACCCCCGATAAGTTTCCGGAGCTAATGGCGGCGGCTATTCAGGGCAAGGAGTTGCAATCATTTGTATAACTAAGGACTTGACATGAGGAGCTCATGCCAAGTCCACGAGTCCTGCACTTAGAAGGCTAGCCCAACCAGCCCTCCAATACTCTGATGATGCAAAGTTCCTATCGTGTTTGTGTTGCTGGATTCGAAACCTCGTTCATAGTAGAGTTCCAACACGGGCGCCACACGTCCAACCGATAGCGAAATGCCGCCCCCGAATCGACCACCTAGCACAAGCCTTGATTTCCAGCTATCTGTATCAGAATAGCTCTCCTGGCCCTGCTCATATACACCTGCGGAAGTAACAGTTTGTGGTGTAACTACCACAAAAGTGGTGCGGCTATAAGTAATACGGTGTGTGAAATTGGCTCCAATAAATCCGCCACCTAGCACATACGGTTGTACCTGACCCCGCTTGTAGGTATAACGAAGTAAAAATGGCGTCTGTATTGATCGATGTTGCACAGCGGAACGGAGCGTGAGTTGCTGACCAACGTTGCGAAAACCAGCGGGTACGGTGTGCTCTTTATCGGCAGTACTTTTCCTGGTTACGTATTGCAGCCCCGTCTCGATGGAGAAAGGCTTCTGATTGGAAAAGGACAGTCGTAAATCGAATACTGGACTTGCTGCCGCCTTAGTTTGCTGCTGGCCAAGCTCTTTGTCAGCATCATAGTACAACTTACTGGAGGCAACCCCCACGCGCAAACTGAGCCGCATGCGTAGCTGATCTTGTTGCGCCCTTTCTGGGCGTAAGTCTGCGGACCTAGCATCCTGCTGACACTCGCGGTTGTAGCGCAACAAAGCAGCCACCAAGGATGCCTCGTCGTAACGAACATTTCGCACCCAGTTCGGTGCCGTTGAGCAGCTACTCGCAACCGACTGTAATACCGCCTGGTAATTGCCCTCCTTTAGTAAGATTAGGTTGCTCTCACGCAGACCTAGGTAATAGAAAGTCGAAACGTAGGTTTCCATACTCAGCGGGTCCGGCGCGCTTTGCAATTCATAATCAAGCCGATATAGGCTGGCAGTGCCTACTACAAGATGTTCCAAAAATACCTGAAGCGTATCGCCACTGCTTAGCAATACGGGCCGTGCTACATAGGTTTTACCGCCTGTAGTTCCGAACCCACGCAGCTGCTTCACGCCGTACGTCTGTTTTATTCCATCGACGGTAGGTTGGAATACTACACCGATACTACTCACAAACCGGGGAACGGACGCCAAATAGCCGCGTACGGTATCACCTTGCGCAGGTATAATGTAACCAGCTTTGAGATTTTTAGGAATTTGCGCAACTAGCTGATGCTTACTGGTAACTAGTAGTAACAATAACAGAAAGTATAATTTCTTCATTTAGCAATTGAATTTCCACAGCGGGTAAGACGCAATACAAAATTATATATTATAATTTATATACAATGAAAAACACACAGTCCCTAAGAACCTAGCTTCTTCTAGCTAGCTGCGTGTAAGGAAGCCCGTAACGCTTCCTTGTTGGAGTAAAGCTCTCCTGCTTATTTGTTCAGCCAGATAGTATAAGTAGCGTCCTGTTCGTGCTACTATTTCAAAAATCTCCCCGACCTTCGGCCACCCTTTTGCCGTCTTCGTTGTTACCAACGATCCGATAACGAGTACCATATTTTGCCCGACCAACCTATTTATACCGACCCCTACGCGCTAGAGAAAGAACTGCGCAAAGTCCAGGCGCTCCTCAAGCTAGAGCAGCAGGAAGACCTGGAGCAGTTCAAAATCAAGAGTGCTAAGACCAGCATTGCCGAGCGGCAGCACCGCGGCCTAACCTGGTATCCTGTCAAAATCACAAAAGAAGAAATTGGCTTTGGCGGCAAGCTAGTGCTCGAGTTGGAGCGTCCGGCCAGCCAAAACAGCTTGCATTTGTTCCAAGTTGGCCGCAACGCCGCCCTTTTCGGCAATATTCCGAACCGTGCCGCCACCGACCGCCCCACGCTTAATGGCGTGATTACGGCCGTGCGCCGCAACAAAATCCTACTAGCCACCAATAAGGAAGATCTACCCGATTGGGTTGACGAAGGCAAGCTAGGGGTAGATTTAACCTTCGACGAGGTGAGCTACCGCGAGATGGAGCACGCCTTACAGAAGGTGATGGGCGCCTACGAAAATCGCCTAGCCGAGCTGCGCGACATCCTGCTCGGTGGCAAGCCCGCCCGTTTCCGCGACGAAAGCGAAGCCACCCTCTACTACCCTAGTCCCCTGAACGAGTCGCAACTTGCGGCCGTGCGCCACGTGCTGGCAGCCAAGGATGTGGCCATCATTCACGGCCCGCCCGGCACTGGTAAAACGACTACGCTGGTGCAGGCTATCCTGGAAACCATTCGGCGCGAACGACGGGTACTCGTGTGCGCCCCTAGCAACACGGCCGTCGATTTGCTTACCGAAAAGCTAGCCGAACGCGGCGTGAACGTCATTCGCATGGGTAACCCTTCGCGGGTCTCCGATTTGCTGCTGGAACACACCTTGGATGCCCAGATCATGGCGCACCGAAGCTACCCGGAGCTGAAATCGATGCGCCAAACCGCCGAGCAGTATCGCGAAGCGGCCGGCAAGTACAAGCGCCACTACGGCTGGGAAGAGCGCGAACAGCGCCGCATGCTCAAGGAGCAAGCGCACCAGATGCTGCAAGACTCCGACAACCTAGAGCGCTATATCACCGAGGATCTGCTCGATAAAGTGCAGGTGCTAACATGTACGCTCGTGGGGGCCGGCAACCGTGCCATTCGCCACCTCACCTACGAAACAGTATTCATCGACGAAGCCGCGCAGGCGCTGGAGCCGGGCTGCTGGATTCCGATTACGAAGGGTAACCGCGTGGTGCTCGCCGGCGACCACCAACAGCTGCCGCCCACCGTGAAAAGTGAGCAAGCCGCTCGCGACGGTTTGCGCGAAACGCTGTTTGAGAAGTGCATCACGCGCCAGTCCGACACGGCCCGCATGCTGACGGTGCAATACCGTATGCACGAGCAAATTATGGAGTTTAGCTCTGAGCAATTTTACGACGGCAAGCTCATTGCCGCGCCCATCGTTGCTCACGCCGACCTAGCCGACTACGACCTGCGCTTCGCCCCCGACCTAGCCGTGGAGTTCCTAGATACTGCTGGCTTTGGCTTCCAAGAGCTAGGTATTCCCGAAAGCCGCTCGGTAGCGAATCCGGAGGAAGCCGACTTGCTGCTGCGTCGTCTTTCGGAATTATTGAGCGTGTACGTACCGGAAGATCACCTCACCGATTTGCTCACTGTAGGCGTTATTGCACCCTACCGCGCCCAGATCAACTACTTGAAAGATAAAGTAGAAGAAGTGCCCGAGCTAGCCGAAATGGTGACGCACCGCCTGCTTTCAGTCGGCACAGTTGACTCGTTCCAAGGCCAGGAGCGCGACATTATCTGCATCACCATGACGCGTTCTAATGATACCGGCGACATCGGCTTCCTCTCCGATATCCGCCGCATGAACGTGGCCATGACCCGCGCCCGTCGCAAGCTCCTCATCGTCGGCGACTCCAGCACTCTAGGTCGCCACGATTTCTACAAAGCCTTCTTGGACTACGTAGAGAGCATCGGCGCCTACCGCACGGCTTGGGAAATGCAGTAGCCTTATCTGGTCTGTTATGTAAGCAATAAATACTAGGGTAGTTTACTGCTCAAGATACTTGACATGCTTAATCGCTGCTGTATTGGTTTGGATAGAAACCCAGCAATCAACTTCTTGCAGGTCACCCGAATATTTTAGCTTATCAGAAAGATCCAAAACTTCCTGATAAGCTACATTTACATAGTAACGCTGATTTTCAGCGTTGTAATGCCCTACTCCATTGCCAATCTGGTTTATAGCATGTCGTTGATTTTGCCTGGCATATAGCAACGTGAGCTTCTCGATAGAATGCTTTTGCGGATTCAATTTCACCTGCAAACTCAGCGTCCCACTTGGTGTTGTTTGAATGGGTAGTATTGCCGTATAGGTATCTATATGGCTCTCGACTGCCATTGGCTTCACATCTTGATACGGCGTGCTTGGGTCAGGGACGAGCATTTTAGATTCTTGTTGCGCCTCCTTGCCTTTATTAACGCGCTCATCCTGCCAAGAGCCAGCAGAAGGCTCTTTGTTTGAAGACTTCACCACGCTGGTTTGGTTTTCAACGGTGGAAATGGGCGTTGTGGAGGGTTCGGAATGACACTGTATTAAGACCAAACCTAAAAACACGGATAGCAGGCTACTTAAGGGAGTGCACATGGAAATAAGATGGCTATTTTTATATGACGAAGTAATAGAAAGCCTAGGTCGTCAGCCACCTAACAAGGGTACTCATCTTCCAATCATAAACCAACAAGCCCGCTACGATGAATAGCGGGCTTGTTGGTTTATGATTGGAAGATTCTTACTTCAGATCAATATACGATTCGGTATGCGGCGCGTCTGACTTTGTATTCACAAAGTGCTTCACGGGATTGTCGTAGTCGGAGATGTATAGGCGCTTACCTTTCAGCAGCACTTCAGCGGGCTGATCGAGCTGGCCGCCGGCGCCGTCGGTATCCGGATTCTGGGCTAAAGTCGTGACGGTGTTGTCTTTCAGATTGACGACGAAGATAGCGTTTTGACGCGCCCCCGTGATATAGGCTTTATCGGTAGCCCGGTCGATAACGAGACCATCGATGCAGGTAATTTTATCACCTTTCAGCGGCAACGCTTCCTGTTTGGCCAGCGTGCCGTCGGGCTTCAGCGTCATTTTGTAGAACGTACCGTCGCCAAACGAGCCAGTATAGAAGTTGCCCTGGCTGTCGTAGTCGAGGCCATCGGCACCGTTATCTACGCCAGTTTCGTTCACGCTGGTAGTGAACATGGTGAGTACGTGCGGGTCTTTGGTTTTGGGCTTGAGGTGGATGGGTCCTTTGGCCTGCTTCAACTCATCAAGCGTGAACATCAGCACGGCGCTCCCCTTATCGTTATCGGGCATATCCCACTGGCTGTCGGTCACGTAGAGCTTGTTGCCTTTCCATACTACCGCATTGGCCAGTGCAAAGCTGTCCACGGCCGTTTCGATAGGCCCTGGCTTACCGTTCTGCATGCGTACGCGCATCAGCCGCGAGACGAACTTTTTGCTGTTCTCGTACTGATTTTCGGCATAGTACAAATTGCCATCGGGACCAAAAGCTAGGTCCATGGGCGCGGCCTTCTTGGTGGTGGGCTCCACGGGCAAGTTGGTCAGGTAGGGCTTAGCCGAGTCGCCTACTATCTCCAGAATAGCCGCTGGGTAACTGTTGTTAGCGAGGTTTGGGATGGAGAGCAGCACGTTACCATTCGGGGCCAGGGCTAGACCATCGGGGGTGTTATACTTCTCGGGCAGCTTAAATAACAACTTAGGACTGCCGACAGTCGGGATACTACCGGCAGGCACCCCCATGGTATCGGCCTTGGCAGTGGCCGTAGAATCGGTAGCGGTGGGCGTGCTAGCTTCCGTTTTCGATGAGTTTTGCTGGCAGCTAGTAAGCAGAGCACCGCTTATAAGCAGTGGAAAAAATTTGGTATTCATGGTCGGTGTGCATTGGTTACGTTGCTGAGTGCAGCGGGCAAAATCAAGAGGACAGGCTCAGTGCAGCGACGTAGGCAAGCGCCTGCCTCTGCTTTGCTACCCTAGCTAGCACAAACAACTTGGTAGAAAAGCCCCGTTTAGCTGCGACTTAATTGTATTTTAATGTTGGACTTAACGCAAAGACGATAAAGCAGTTAGTCTGATGCCAAAATCTTGTAGCCTAAAGATTACAGGCCTCTAATTTCCGCGCCTTTGCCAAGGCACTCTGCCACATTCCAGGTTATTTCCGTAACTAGCTATTCCAATTGCCTAATCCAACACCCAAAAAGCGGACACCCCTGTAGTATGGCCCAGATCAGCCCCAACAAAGTCGTCACCATCACCTATGACCTGAGCGTGACGGACGAAAACCAAGAGAAAGTACTAGTAGAATCAGCCGAAGCCGACGCGCCAATGGTCTTTATTTTCGGCCACAGCGGACTACCCGAGGAATTTGAGAATCAACTAGATGGCAAAGGCGCCGGCGAAGCGTTCAGCTTTTCCCTGACCCCCGAACAAGCCTACGGTGACTACGACCAGCAAGCCGTTGTAAGCATTCCAAAGCAAGTGTTTGAAATCGACGGCAAAATCGACGACGAGATGCTGCAAGTAGGTAACTTCCTACCCATGGCCGATAACGAAGGCAACCACATGCAAGGCAAAATCGTGGCGATCAACCCCGACACGGTACAGATGGACTTCAACCACCCTCTCGCCGGCATGGTGATGCACTTTGATGGTAAAGTGGAAGGCGTGCGCGATGCCACTCAGGAAGAGCTAGACCACGGCCATGTACACGGCGAAGGCGGACATCATCACTAGAACTTATATTTTGTTCTGAATAGAAACGGGGCCCTAGGGCCCCGTTTCTGATTTCAATAGTTTCTATCTTTTTTCTAACGCGCAACTATACAAAGTGATGAGTAGCAAGTCCATCTTGTCGCTAGCACTTGTGCTAGCTATAGCGTTGGCAACATCTTGTCAACAAAAGAAATATCCCTACCTAATCAAAATCGACCTGGCAAAGCGCACAGGCTGCGCACTGCACATGTCAAGTGACTTAGCTAGCTTTGAGAGAATGGACGATGTTCCTTATACGCTGACTGACAGTCAGTATGTATTTAAAGGTACTGTCACGCAGCCCGGAGTGTATACGATAAGCTGCCTCTGCCCAGGTGACTCGTCTATATCTAATATTTCGGTATTTCTTCCTGCAGATTCTGTTCAAGCAATAAAAATGACGCAACCGATTCTTAACCCGAAATTCTATCATCTTTACAAAAAGGAGCTTGGGTCTCATTTACGTGATACAAAAGTATTTTCCACCTCCCCGAAGCAACGAGAGCTCGAGGCTTATTTACAAACAAATGATAGTTTATGGAATAAATATTTTGTAGATCAAACTTTAGTAAAAGCAAAGTTTATGCAAACTCTCGATACACATAATAAGGTATTAATTGATCAATGGGCTGACTCGGCTAACCATCATTTAGAACGCTTTCCTACGTATATGTCTGCCGCAGCAGATGTGTATGCACGAAAGCATACTCATTCAGAAATTGCTCTCTATGCCATGCTTGACGATAAACATGCGTCTCGTGCGGTACAAGCGCGCTACCGGCAATACTACCAAGCTATGCCGTCTGATTTACAACAAAGTTTTTACGGTAAATTACTAAAAGAGCATTTAGCGCAAGGCAAGTAACCTTATTAGAAATAGTATCCGCTTTATTGATTGGCGCTCGTTTTAATACGCAACTTATTTCAAAATATTTCTTCTAATAATTTAACTTAAGTAAAGAAGTATTAAGGTTAAAAAGAGTGAAGGCATGCGTACGTCCATTCCAAACGTACCAGAATAGCACGGCATCAGCTCACCCAAGCGCCGACTAGCTATTTCTGTGTTCACCAGCAACATGCCTTCTACGCTTCCGTTGTCGTTGCAGCTCCAACGGGGCGTGCTCTTTTTGTGTTTGCTTAAAACCGATGACTTGTGCGTCTGCGTCGCTCAGCATGTTCACAAACTTGCCTCGTACCCTGCTCCCACACGATTTCTGTTATCTGAACCGTGCTAACAATTTTGTAAAGCGGCCTTTTTCCAGTTCAGAGTGCCGCACGCAGTTCGTCCTCTCCTGGGCCAGCAGGTGGAGGAAAGTCAGCTAAGATAGGTTGTCTAGTTTCTCTTTTACTTTCGCGCTGCTATTTCCTTACCCGCTGCCCCTACATGCCGATCTTGCAGTTCGAGGACTTGACCATTGAAGTCGTTCGTAAGAACATCCGCTCCTTGCGGCTCATGGTGTACGCCCCCGACGGCCGGGTACGGGTGGCGGCGCCTTTGCGACTTCCCACAGCCTCGATTACGCAGTTCGTTGCAACACGGCAGGCCTGGATTCGGCGGCACCAAGCCAAATTTGCGGCACGGCAGCAACCCGTAGCCTTGCGCTACGAATCGGGCGAAAGCCACCTCTACCAGGGCGTTAGCTATTCATTGCACGTTCGTGCGGCAGCCGGGCGCCCTAGGGTTGTGCTTTGCGAAGCGGAACAGCGTTTAGAGTTGTACGTGCCGGCGGAAAGTACCGCCGCGCAACGCCAGCAAGTGCTAACGGCTTGGTACCGAGCGAGGCTGAAAGAGCAGTTGCCTGTGCTGGCCGCTAAGTGGGAGCCTATAGTCGG
>Ga0325401_1004354_pt1 | contig 13335 bp, 9 predicted proteins | sample PopdelMetagenome_FD_205666 | JGI IMG/M metagenome (GOLD analysis project Ga0325401, IMG submission 205666) | Populus deltoides microbial communities from Bellville, Georgia, United States - Xylem-PdKOR-R2 | ecosystem: Host-associated > Plants > Phyllosphere > Stem > Wood/Secondary xylem | place...
TTTTCTTCCTTTTCTTATATTTTCTCACCTTCTGCATGAAAGAATAATCCCATAAAGTTATTAAAAACCAAATATATATATTTTTTAAAATGAATCCATTATTAGCTCTAACAAGGTTTTTGCAAATATAATAATCATTATTTTTTAAAATAATTTTTATTTAAAAATAATATTTTTTTTATTTTTAAGAAATCATTCACCACATAACACATAAAAACAATATAAAAATATAAAATAATTAATTTTAAAAAATAAAAATATTTTAAATATTTTAAAAATATAAAAACAAACAAATTGATTTTCAATTAACATGATTGTGAATTTTACAGTCGGTAAAGATAATAAATTGTGATTCATTTGCTATGATTTAGCTCAACCAATTAATCAATTTTGCAAGAGTCATTCTCTTCTGGTCTCTTCCCGTGCATGTGCTCCACGACAAAACTGATGCTTTAAAGGGTTGCTTCTTTTCTTGACTATTATTTCTTCTTCTTTTTTCTCTGCTTTCTCTTTGAGTCAGTCTATGCTTAAAGGAGTTTCGATGGCTGGCCTAATTGTTCGCAGGAGCAGAAACGTGTCTTTTTTGCAGGTGGTTTGATCTTAGCTGTAAGGATTCATGATTAGAGCCGAGTAGCCATCTGGTTCGAGGTGGCTAGCTACAGGCACATAGCACTAGCTATGAATTATTCATGGACAGCTAAGGTGCATTTAAGTTTTTTTTGGCATTTACCTCCTATCCAGAGATGTGCCCCATCAACCACCAATCTTGATTACAGCTCGACATCTGTGCACAAGAACTGACGAACGATGGTGACCGTTCTGTGAGAGATTCTTGGACCCGAATAATTATATTGATGTTTAGTCTAAATCTCAATTATCAACCTGCCAAAATATTAATCTCACATGTTTTGGCTGCATAAGGTCGGGTTCCTCGTCTTTTCGAAGTCAAACCACAGGTGATAACAAATTGACTACACTCTTTCAACGTGGCTATAATGATCACCTTGGGCAATGTTTACTGGCTTCAGCCACTCTCACCTTTGAAAACTGATTAGGATACACCATTTGTCAAAGACATGAAAATGAAGCTCGTTTTTCACCGAAATAATTCCTTTGAAGACTGTCTGAGATAGGATTTTGATCGCAGTCCGAGTTTCAAATTCTAAGGTATACTTTTATAAACTTATAAATCAGCTCGACACAAGATAATGTTTGAACTTCTACTTACGTTCACATTTCGAGCTAGATAAATATTCTCAATTGAAAGAAATGTGTTAAATTAACAACACAAAGGGCTGTTTTCACTTCAAGCATACCATCGTTTGAGTTTTGCGACGGGGTATATAGTCCTTTTGATGTTGAATAAGATTTTTTTTTTTCATGTACACCTGTGCTAATTCACCCTATCTGGAGGACAGGCATGGAATGAGCAACACGAAAATCTTGCACCTTCCGATTGTCTAAACAGTAAGTAAAGCCCACAAAAGTTAATGCACATTGCTCGTGAACCCATTCATGTTCTTTCGGTTCATCATGCATGGACCAAAACACCAGACTGCGAGTACCCAAGATTGCTTTCATTTATGGAGGAGGTACAAGTTCGGCAACAATGATTGCTCTGCAACATTACGCTACATTACAACTAGAATACTGCGCATTAGAGAGAAATCAGGGGACTTACTTCATCATCTTATTACAGCGTAGGGACGAAATAAATAAATGAAGAGGGCATCTGCGTGCTGTCATCAATTAAAAAACAATGATTAGGGTAAAGGGTTTTTTTTTTTTAATCTAGGATCCATATGAAGGGACATTTATTATTTGAATTTTTAAATGTCCTTTTAAAATATAATTATTAGAAGTGTGAATAATTATGTATAATTGAAAATGAAAATTCTTAATAATTTGTTTTGTTGTTGTGTTTGTTTTATTAGAAAATTTCATAAAAAATACAAACACAACAAATAATATTAAGAAAATAAAAACTAAAATTCTATCCACATTCTGATAAAAAAAAACATGATATTTTTAAATTTTATTTATTTCACTTTATTTTTTATAGTGTAAAAATATGTTTTATTTAAAAAAAACATCTTGTTTTGTAAACTAATTTTTTCTTGAACTGAAAATACTAAATATTAAAGAGTGTTTTTCTACAAACAAAGCGGTACTTTAATCCATCAAAACCACAATTTAAAATTCTATCCGCATTCTGATAAAAAAAAAGAGAGGAAATCTACCGGTATCCCTCGTGGTTTGACCGCAAGATTCCTCTAGATTTTCGGTACTAGATCCTCCTTATCTTAGACATGGCATTCATTTTCAACCATTTATAGCTTAGACGATGATCCGCCAGAGATTTATAGAACTGCTGCTTGATTGATCCCAGAACCCATGTGAAATATTTATGTCAATTGGCTTTTTAATGTCAAATAGGGTCACATCATATGACAAGGAAGCGAAAGCAAAACCTCTTTATAGATAGAAGGAGAGTGGAAAATGTATATGCTAAAATCACAAGATTAGGTGACCGCATTGTTGTTCTCCTCCCCTGCAGGCCTGTCAAGATTTACAGGCGGGTGATCAGTATATATTTTGGCCGGCACTAGCTAAACAACTCATGTGCTGGAAGACTCTGTTCAGACCTCGGAGACCATCTCACATGATAATGTCACAGGCACCCACCCCCACCTCAAAACTAGCTCAGTTCAGTGATTGCAAACAAACTGTGGCCCAATCTCTCTTTGATAAATCCCACCCACTCTCTATTATCTCTTTGCGGTCTCTAACTAGCGAGGCACATCTATCAGGCAGCGGTTTCAAATACAAGTCCAACCAGACAAGATCAAGAAATTGGAATATTGTGATCATACAACTATATATTTGAGGATTGTTTGCGATTATGTTATATTTTTTTAATTATAATACATATAATTGCGTTGATCATCCTATTACATTTCAAATTACACCATTTACTTTTTATAGAATTATTTAATTTATATATATTTTTAAAAAACACGTAACATCTAAGTGTGAGTAAGGATGAATTAAAAAATAAGGCCAGTGATCAATATCTTTCATCATCCAATTAGTGCTTCTTGTACATCAAACTGTTTTTGAGATTCTTTGAATGTTATTTAAGCTTTAAAATAATGTTTTTTTTTAATAATGTTGATATTCTAATATTAAAAGTAAATTTTTAAAAAGTTAAAAATATATATTATTTTGATATGTTTTTTTCTTTTTAAATCATCTTCTATACTTCCAAATAAACCCTAAAAATATTTTGAATTCAAACCCTATCCGATGGGAGGGATTTGGATTTCTAGAGTATAAGAAAAGGTAAAAGGAGCAGAAAATTACCCAAAAATCATAAATGAACCCAGAAAACAGAATTTGGAAGGTTATATATATGTTTATGAATTTCATTTAGAACAAATTGCCTCCAATTAACGAAACGTCAGGGCAACGATAAACATATATACTTGTGGCCGCTTCAAAGTGTACTCGTTGAGAATTAACGTAAGCTAGCCACAAGTAAGTGAAAACACAGGAATATGGAAGTGGTGAATGGTGAGAAGCGATCAGAAAGTCATGAAGCGTGCGCACCCACATGATGATGCTCTTTCCGCGGCATGGACCACCGGGAGTCGGGGACAGTTTGACAGGCACCTTTTAGTTCATTTTCCAATAAAATATTTTCCAATTTGTTTGGCAAATTTGGAAATCAAATTGAGTCGGCACGATAAGTTTCACAAATTTCTTCTTTTAGATTATTACTAGATAATTTGTTGGTGTTGCAGTGTTGCGTTGTATATCATATTGATTTTTTTAATATAAAAAAATACTTAAGTATTATTACTATAATTTTTAATAACAAAATTAATAATAAATTCAAAATATAATACATAATACAATGATATTTTTTTTTAAATATTGATATTACAATATATTGAATTTTTTAAAAAAATATTAAGATTATAAAATTATTTAACCTATTAAATATGCGGTTTGAATTATAAAATCATGATAATTTTATAAAAAAATAAATTAAAATAAATCTGTTTATTTATTTGTATGTTTTAAGATATTGGCAAATATGGAAAATCACATGTCCAAGGGAAGAGAGGTGTTTTTGTCATTTTAAAATGTAGTATTTTTCGGATAAAAAATCTGTTTGTTTGTTTGCATGTTTTAAAAAAGTTTAAATTTTTTTATTTTAAATTATTATTTTAAAATCATTTTTATATGTTGATTTTAAAAATATTTTTTTAAATAATAATAAAATATTTTTCTAATATATTTTTAAAATAAAGATATCTTAAAATACATGAAAAAAATCTGCAAAAATAAAGTAGAAAGTAGGGTCGGTGAGCTTGGTCATGATAGCAAAGTAGCCCAATGGATAAGAAGACAAAAGGAGAGAAGCGCAGTCCTCGAAAAGCAAAAAAAAACAGTGACAAGAGCCAAATAAACATAGTGGCCCAGGTATCTGAGGTGAGAGATGCAGAGGTTAAGATTTAAGAAAGACAGAAAGGGGGAAAGGGGTAAAGTAACCAGTGGTCGGTACGTGTCCACCTTCACCAGTTTTTCCCTTTCCCATTAACCCAAAAAAAAGAGAAGAAAAACCCACAAATGTTTCCAACTTTCAAAACACATTCTCCTCTCGTCGCCAAGGATATGCTCGATTGCACAACCACTTAGTTCGACAGACCCCAACGTGCAGAAAGTTAAATAATGCACCTGTCTTCTCTACCACCTTCACATAAAAATAGAGTGATTGAACAACGAGAAGTGTAGTTTAACAGTTAGATTTTAAATTTATTTTATAAAAATTAATAATTCAAGTATCAAAAATTTATTAGTTGAGATATACGTATATAAACTAGCAGATCACTCACGTTTATTAAAAAAAATAAAAAATAGAGCGTCTATAATAGCTAGCTGTGTTACCACTGCCATTATTATGGTTTTTTTGGATCAAATGAAAAGGCTAGCCCCCACATGCACATCAATAATTTAATGTTAATTGAAAATCAACCGCTATTTAAAGGGCATCTCCTCCTCCATTCTCCTCAACCAATTCTCTTCCTTTTCAGCACTCTTTACGTTTAGGTGAGAATGCTAATTGCCGGCTCGCTAGCTCTGGAACCTCGAATATAACTGCATCTTCATTTTCTTGGCGCCTTTTAACGTCTTATGCGTGTCAAAAACTAAAAATTTTGTTTGAAAATGTGCAGAAACATGGCTGCTGCTTATCTGTGGACTTTATTTTTCGGCATGCTGGTTATGGTATCTGGAACAATGGGAGCTGCCCTGAGGAAGCCAGTGGATGTGGCGTTCGGTAGGAACTATGTTCCTACATGGGCTTTTGACCACATTAAGTACTTCAATGGAGGCAATGAGATTCAGCTACACTTGGATAAATACACAGGTGTGTGTGTATTTTTTATTTTTCTCTTTACCGTCCGCTGGCATATTTTGCTAACAATAACGGGTTTGATATGGCAAAGGTACTGGTTTTCAATCAAAAGGTTCATACTTATTTGGCCATTTCAGTATGCAAATGAAGTTGGTTCCTGGTGACTCAGCTGGAACAGCTACTGCTTTCTATGTAAGCATTTCTCATCACGTTGCGACTGGTCATTTTCATTTTACTTGCATGGGATTTTAGAAAAGATTTTCCTTTTTTGATCAATCCCGATTTCTCAGTCAATCTTTTTCTTAGTTATTATTATTATCATTAAAGTTATTGTATGTTTGTTTCTTTGGCAGCTATCCTCACAAAACTCGGAGCATGACGAGATAGACTTTGAGTTCTTAGGAAACAGGACTGGCCAGCCCTACATTTTGCAGACAAATGTTTTTACAGGAGGCAAGGGAGATAGAGAACAGAGGATTTACCTCTGGTTTGACCCAACCAAGGAATTCCACTACTATTCTGTCCTCTGGAACATGTACATAATAGTGTAAGTCTTTTTTCCTATTTCATCTTTCTGCATTAACTTTTAGGAAACTTCTCGGCCATAAAAGAGAGTTTAAGCAATCCAGTCTCAACACCTCATCTCAATTAAATATCGGTTTCAAATTAGTTAGAATTGGCCATATAGATCCTTCCTCTCTAAAGTCCTCCTCCTTAAAAAGGAAGATGTTGCTATCCCAAAATTATTCAATTTCAAGAATCTCCCAATCAAATTTTCACGTGACTGCAACATCCATGGTGGGTGGTGGGTCAACCATATCTTAGATTTCATTCCATGAAAGAGAGAAGTTTTCTGTTTAATTACCCTTTTGCTAAAACCTTTTCTTACTGTCTAAATTCTAAAGTTTGGCAATGAAGAAACATATCCCACCACCTTAGAGGACTGTTGAAACAATGGTGAAAGGAGGTCGCTTTTCTTACTTGAAGATTGTTTATTTTCAATGATCTATCCCGACGAAACTCTTAAGCTGGTGGACACTCTTTTTTTTCTCCCTTTGTGATTTGATTATGTGAAATGGACAAATTATTATATAGATATGGTCCATCCTGCCCCAAAAAAGCAAACCATGCGCATGCGAAGCATAGTGTTATATACTGTATAGTCCATTCTGATGGATCATAATATTTAGTGCTCTATTAATCAATTTTTATAATCATTGTATATTTAATTATCAATACTACTACAAAGTTTAATTTGATAAAGTGCAGTGCAACTGGCATGTTATTGACAACGTGCATGTGTAGTCATATTTCTCTCTGAGAAACTGAATCAAATGCTATTTTGTAAAAGCTGGTGCATTAATTATACGAGTGGTGTCGTTCAGGTTCCTCGTGGATGATGTGCCAATCAGAGTGTTCAAGAACTGCAAAGATTTGGGAGTGAAGTTTCCCTTCAACCAGCCAATGAAGATATACTCAAGTCTATGGAATGCCGATGATTGGGCTACCAGGGGTGGACTCGAGAAGACAGACTGGTCCAAGGCACCCTTCATTGCCTCCTACAGGAGTTTCCACATAGATGGGTGCGAGGCCTCCGTGGAAGCCAAGTTCTGCGCCACACAGGGTGCTAGATGGTGGGACCAGAAGGAGTTCCAAGATCTGGATGCCTTACAGTACAGGAGGCTCAGTTGGGTCCGCCAGAAATATACCATCTACAACTACTGCACTGATAGATCAAGATACCCTTCAATGCCCCCAGAATGCAAGAGAGACAGAGACATATAATATTAGTGTCGGAGACCATATTGGTGCTGGATACATTTTATATGATTGGATTAATATTGATAGCCGAAGAAGCCCTGCGAGCTCTGAATCTCCACAGCTGCTTCCATCCTGTTTTACTCCTGTAATTGATATAATATACCTGAGAGCGTGATTATGGTTTCATGAGGGCGTGCCGCTGTCATCATCAGTCAGCACCTGCCAAGGGGTTATTCTCTCCCGATTCAACACAAAATGTCACCGTTGAGCGTCTGTTCTGGTGTCTATTATCTTTGTTGTGTTATCAAACTGTAATGAACCATTATCTTATGTCGCGAATAAAATTATTTATTATTTGATAATATATTATTATACTGGTTGAATTATTGTTATTATTATTATTATTGTTACTAGATATTTAATTTAAATTAAATATTTTGAAAAAACTAAATGAATTGTTTAAGAACTATATTATTATTTTTCGGGAAAACACGCAAATATCATAGAAAGATAAATAAAAATATTACATTACATATTTTTTTTAAAAAAAAAATGGTAGAACCAGTGCATTATTCAATTGAGATCCATGCAATCTCAATAAAATTTGAAATAAGATGCATTCATGATTGGTTGTTGGTTATCTTTAAAATATTTTTGTTAAATAATTTTTTTTTATTTTAATAATTTGAGAATATTTTTACAATTTATTCTTAATATCAGGATATTTAAATACTCCATGTTCCAATTCAATGGATATTTTATTTTTCTTGTTATGATCGCCGCTAGCTTCCTTTTATCTTTTTCTGAATGCATGGTCAGTGCTTGACCAACCAAATTCCCTCTATCTCAGCACACAAACGAAGAAAATGGTTTTTGTTTCCCTTATATATTATTCTCCTTTCCATTCCTTTCTGTCAGGATATACGCACTGTAAAGGATAAAGAACATCAATTTGTTCTCTTTTCAATCTGAACACCACAAACTTGTCACCAAAAAACACACAAAAAAAGGGTTATTCCTTTCTCTTAAGAGCACCATTGTTCGAGTCAAGAGGAGGGACGGACTCGTCTCATTCAAGGAAAGATTGGAGAGTGAATTTCTAGAAATATTAGATCCCCCGACTCACCAACACACAACAACAATCGTGACTTCATGTTCCTGGGACATGAACCGCTTCCTTGGTCCTTTGGGAATGGGCTCTGCTCTTCACCTTTTCTTTTTCTTTTTTTTAATCGTTGTTTTTTTAGAATCAACTGTTCAGCTTCTCATGAACTCTGAAACAGTGAATACGTCTGTGTTAATTGTATCAGAAATAACAGAAGGCGGATCTTTGGATTCTAAAACCGTTCTCTCTCTTTTTGTTGATTTGGGGGGGGGGGGGGGGGTTGGTTTGCATTCATTATCAATATGAAAAGGCTATGATCTAGCCGTGCTGCGAGAAGATTGAAATTCCTGCAATCTGGAAGCCAAATCAGTTATATCTTCAGTGATCAGGGGAAAGCAAGAGAGGCCATCGACTCTGTTATCACCTGTGTTATCTGTGTGACAAGCACATTTCATTCATTGTTGATCAAACTTTATGTCTACATCTTATCTGCAACATTCACCTCACAATTATAGTTTCTAATAATTCTAATTGCAAGCTCAAATTTTTACACGCAAGAGGACAATTTCAGGCTAGTTGGAGTCCCTCGTTAACAAGATCTCCTTGTTTTCAGAAGCTTAAAGCTTTCTCAGAATTAAATCCTAGTTTCTATTATCCAAAGAGAAGACGGCTATCTTTTTAGAACAGAGTCATGGTAAATCAAGTAACATGAGGCTCTGCATCTAACAAAATCACCATGGTTTTCTACTTTTGTTAGATGGTCATCTATAACCGACGGCTGTCATGTGTCATCAGCAAAAATTGTTCAGGAAAACCCACATCTTTTCAAAACAGCGAGGAAAAAATAACAGCTTTAGTTTCATCATTGCAGAAGGAAAGGGTAGGCGTATGCCAGTCTTAACCGAAGAAGATAATACTGCTTCTCTTTTCTTATTCTCATGAATCATAAAATATTATATCCATCCAAGTTAATGCTTGCCATGGTGCTAATTATGTAATTGCTGCAACATTGATTTTCAATATCTGAAAGACGTTGCAAATGTAATTCAGCGTGCAACCATGTGGACTTGAGACCATAGCTTCAAATCTGCGAGCTTAATCTACACAACCTACTGTAAACATTTATTTAACTTTAGTACGAATACCACCACCAAATTGATGTATGGGAAATCTTTATTTTGTTATATCAGGAAAAACCAAGTACTTGGCAAACTGGGATGATCAACATAACAAAAGCTCTCCAGTTATTTTTATCACCACAAAGATTCATAACAAAAAGAATCTATGGTAGGTGCATGCTTGCAGCCAACCTATAGATATGCAGAAGCAGCAGAAGTCCGTTGTTTATTACCGAGTATAACTACGAGCACGGTAACATCGTCATGATATTTCCTTCTTCTCCCAGCTGGAATACTCATCAGATCTTCAGTGCTAAAACCTTCACGATGACAACATTTGTTCAGATATCAGAACGAATTTGAATAGACTGAATGGCCTAACATCATCATATGATATGCTTAAATAATCACCAATCAATGGGCAGAGCATCTGAAATATATCATATGCAAGCATGCTTGCTTATTAGCAGGTCGTATCTTTTTCCCTGATTCTTAAAATGGTCCAAATTCTGCAGTATCAATGTTTCTGCATTTTTTGCACAGACCATGCCACAAGGGTATATCTTTTATTCAATGGAGAGATCAATGATCGCATATGAATATGACAGAAAAATTAAGACTAAAGAAAGCATATGCTCAGAAATTTCCAAAATTTAATTATCGGAAGGAAACAGAAATTACCAGCATTATCAGCTGCTCTCTGAACAAGCTGTTCAACCAGGTGCTTTGCAGGATCACCAGAAGGATTGTTCTGGATAAAGAGATGCACAAGCTTCACAACTTCATCATTGCTAAAGAAATCAAACAATCCATCACTTCCCAAAACAACAAATTGATCCTTGTCTGAAACTCTATGACTCATAGTGAAGGGATGATTATAAACATAGGGAGGACTGCACAAATTTCGAACTCGTAGGATGCCCATCAACACATCATTCATTTTACTCTGCGGAATTGAAAGGAATAATTTATATTAAGTAATATAAGCTCTGTAAAGGAGCATTAATTTGAAGAAAACAAATAAAAAAGAAAAAATAATTCGCCATCGACCTTTTTAAGATAACCAACTCCAAATGCTCGAGTTAACTTCAGTTTCCCTTTTACTCTCCCATAGATGATAGGAGATGGATCATCAGGGTGATCGGCCAAAACTTTATTGCACTCTGACTCGTTATCAACAGTATGAGTTTCCGTTAACTGGATGGCTTTCAGCACCCCTTCCTCTTGAATGGTGCTTGTTGCTAATATTGCCCTACTATCCCCTAAATTTTGGACATAGATATGATCTCCATAAAGAAGAATTGCCAAGACACAAGATCCAACAGACACCAAATCAGGGCGATCTTCCATTTCCTGCTCAACCATGTACATAAAATCGCCTTCTGCTTGGGCTAGGGCACGATTAAGGCAGCTTATTATGTCAGAGCTGTAATTCTCATGCGTGAATTCTTCATCAACATAATTGGGTAGTTTTGCTTGTTCCATTTCAGAATTTGAATGGCCAGGATCATCGGGGAGGGCAATATGCAATGTGACATCTTCACCTTCTAAGGTACTTTTAAACGAACCAGGCTGCTTCTTTCTGTTCCACTCCAGCATATGCAGGTAAAAACAGATGTTTTCATAGAGAGTACCAGCTAAGAAATCAGCCGCATCACGCCCATTAAATCCATCATAGATTCCACAGAAGAGCCATCCATTTTCTTCAGAACACACAGCTTGGACTCTATCCTCTCCTGCAGCCCCTCCAGCCATTTGCACTTCCATTGTATTGAGAAAGGTCGAGGATTCTGTTCTGGTAGGAGCACTCATAGATTTCCACAAGGTCTCAGCAAAGTCCTTATCCTTCGGTGTACTACCACCCAAGGAGGTGAAGCTGCTATATGAGGATGATGATGTGAAATCTAAGCGTGATAGAGAAGGAGAAGATGCCATCCTTCTAAATGATCTTGGAGAATCAAGGTTAGGCAAGATCTCCTCTCCAATGAGACCATTACACAGATTTGTGTTTGCCAAAGTAGCATTGGCACTAAGAGCAGCACCAGACAAACACGAAAAGGAGCTACTCATCTTCATACAAGAATCTTGGATCGTGGTGCTGTTCAAAAAGTCCAATCCCTCTGGCACAATGGAAGGAATACTAGGGCCAGTGACATTGCACTGATAACCAAAACTAACACTTAGTTCCCTTGAATATACAGGTGCATCATCCGATCCTTCCATCATCATTAAATCTGGTATAGGAAAACAGTATAGTTTCCTAGTAAATACTTGTTTTTTCCTCAAAGACCATGGGTGATGTACAGGATGCTAGAGACAAAGTTTCAAACACTTGGATACTGAAAGAAACTGAGCCTGAAATATATCACAAAGATAAAGTTATTAAATCACACTGCCTAAGAAAGAAGATTCCAGGCTTAGCACGCCATGAAATATCTTTCCACGAATTGGGAAATCAGAGCATAGCTTGACAGCTAATATTCAGCAGAAATAAAAGAACCATGATGGATTCCATTGACAAGCAATAACTAAAAAAGGAAATTGTGTAAATCCAAGATTCTTTATTAACAATAAAAAAATGCCTTCAATTCGAGATACAAAGCTAACAGTCTAAGAAAAAAATCATTTTCACGATAAACAGATCAAAATAAACATAGAACCCGTAATTGACTGTGTTCAATTTCTAACTTCGGAGGAAAAGGAGCGAAAGTTAAACAGAACAAAACAATAAATAAAGAAAGGGAGCAAAAAAAACAGAAGAGAAAACTTAGCATACCCGAAATAGAAATGGTTGTGCTTTTAAGAAATGAGACCATGGGTAGCGTTTATCAAGAGAAATTTGAATATCCTGCAAAAATGAAAGCAAACAACGAAAGAAACTACCATTACATTGGGAAATCGGAATCTGGAAGAAACGGATAATCAGCTAAATCAATCACCACTTGTTCCATTTAATTGTATAAGTGCCCTGTTTTCTCCATTTTTGGGATTTCTGTGGGGGGAACAAAGAAAGAATCTTGGCATGAGAAAATCGACAAATCAAGCAGATGAAACGAATAAGAAGAAACATGCAACGTTAGAAAGCTAAGGATGTGAAAATGATGCACGCAAATGGGACTTACAGGAAGAGAATCAGAGAGGAGAGGAGTTGAACACTAGAACAGAGAGAGAGATATCAAATGTAGAGAGCCACTAACAGTTGACGTTCAGATGGTAACGACAACTCTTTTGAAAAATAGAAAAGGACCAGCAATGATGGAGAGATTTTACGAGGCGACTCGACTCTCCACGGACTGGAAAGGCCTCTTGTGAACCGTGGCTGGTGCTTGTTGAGATGAGAGTTGAGAGGCCCTACCTACCCCACCGCCATTCTCATATACGACAGCTTGTTTGGATCAATTTATTCAACGTTTTGCCATTCCCAGCAGTGTATATATTCATTATATTATTCAGCATTTGTTTATTCTCCACTTGAGGCTATTTCCAAGTCAGACAAAGCTGCCACTTCACCCTCCTGCTCACAAGCCTTTTTTTTCTTTTGAAGTCCTTATTGTTGCTGTTTTTTTCACTTTGGTCATTAAGATTTGTTTTCCTTTTCGGTCCTTACAAATTGTGCTGTCACGGTTTTATATATTGGGTTTTGTTTCTCTATGCATGCTTTCATGGATGATCTATGAAAAGAATTATGTCGACATTACATTATAAGCTGCTATTATAGGCTTTGGTCAAAGAATTAAAAACAACAAGGATCAAAATTGATAGACAAGAAAAACCAAGGGTAGTTTTTTCATTTGTCTTGTTCTTGGGCACGTCTTTCAACACTTTGGCTCTATTGTTTTTCGATTTTACTTTTCAGTGATAAAGCTTTATTTCTTTTATATTTTAGTCCCCAGTAGTTTAGATAGCATGGAGAATGTCATTAGAAAGGG
>Ga0325401_1004359_pt1 | contig 13330 bp, 10 predicted proteins | sample PopdelMetagenome_FD_205666 | JGI IMG/M metagenome (GOLD analysis project Ga0325401, IMG submission 205666) | Populus deltoides microbial communities from Bellville, Georgia, United States - Xylem-PdKOR-R2 | ecosystem: Host-associated > Plants > Phyllosphere > Stem > Wood/Secondary xylem | place...
GGGTTACCTTGAAATATAATCCATCCCTGTGGTGTGGAATGACCAAAGTCTGCGAGTCTAAGAATGCAAAACTTGGTTCGCTAGCTGATGCTTTAATCACCCCCACAAACAAGAATGAGAATCGCCCACTTCCCATGCCCGCAAACACCAAATCTCTCTGAGAATGCAAACCACATTCCTTTTGTTAATGGATTGGCCCACCTCCAAAACACAAAGGAGAATCTTCTAATTACCGTCGTTCTTCTCTCCCTCTCCCTCCTCCTGTTTTCCCTTTCAAGATAACAATCAAACCTCAGACCTGCCCGCAAAGTCCAACTCTTTTAATCAGTTCAGTCGGAGTTCAGAGCCCGTACTAAAATCTCGAGAACAAGGAAAATCAATAAATCACAGAACACAGCCGTTATACATACTCGAAAAGGATGCTTGGATAAGTAATCTTCTGTAGTTAGAGCAGATCAAAAGGTATCCATGAATATTTCTATGAAAAGATCAAGCTCACACAAACTCAACTAACTGCCAGTCTATGTAGCTCTTGCATTTACAATTACTCATCAAAATGTGGAGGAATTAATTTCAAAGGAAAAACGGCGCAAATCATCGTCCTCTAGTATGACACTGAGCAAGTTTAGTAAAATCAAATGCAAACTAGCTCATAGTGCAGTAAACACAAGAGCTGAAGTGAACTGTACCTTGTGGTTGAATTAAATGCCATCATGTAGCCAGAGAAGTAGCACTTAATCTACATTGCTGAAATAGCTGCCATGGCTGAAATACAAGCAAGGCACTTTATCTAAAAACAGTATTTAGTTGATCGATCCCAACTGAAATGATAAAGTCTGCGCAGAGCTTACTTGCACCTGAAATGATAAAGTCTGCGCATAGCTTACTTGCCCATATACTCGATGTAGAAAAGATCCTTGTACTACACTGCACACAAGAAGCTGAAGGGTCAAGGCCTTTTTGGGTTATTATGTGAGTGTGTGGGTTGTGGGTGTTGTTATACTACACTGCATGGAATGCAAGAAATTGTTCTTAAAAGTAACTAATTAGACAACATTGCATGCAAGAAAATAAAGGATCTAGGCCTATTTGGGTAATAAATTCCAACAAATATCTAATTACTCTAGTTAGTATGTCTGTTTTGGAGAGAGATTTCTAAAACAAAGGTAGATTACCAATTAGGAGAGATTCACTTCCTGATCTCCCATTGATTGAGAAAGACATGGATGAATCGGATGCTAGACAACAGGTGTTTGGAGATTTATAAACTGCTAATGATTGATCCAGTATCAAGAGAAGCAGGCATAACTCACAGAAACTAGCTCCATTGAGTCATTGCCATATAAATTAAACAGATGATAGAAATCTGTCACTTCTAGAATTTGACTTGCATAATGCAGCCCCTAAAAATTCAGGTTCAAACATTATATTCACCGTGGCGAAATCAACCTATAAGGATTCATGTGCTTATGCACCAACTGAAGCAGCTTCTCGCTGAAAAAGTAAATACATATAGAACCAGCGAACAGAGAGGTACAGGCATCAAAACAGTAAATGTATAACTGGGCAAAACTTGGATAACATTAACAAACCACACAGACAATGTTTAACAAACAATAGTATAATGCATAGATGTATTTCCCAGGGAATCTTCTTAGCATGTAAACCAGAAGCGTGTCATACAACTTGCAACATAAAGAAACACAAAGTTGAAGTGAACAGCAATCTAAGAAATAAGAAAATGATCACTTTTTTATAGTGAAGATTCCATAGGAAAGGCAATAAACAGCACACAACATCAAATTAAGTACATAAAACATGGAATCAGGCAATACAATCCAAAATAATCCACAGAGACCAAGGGCAATGACTGTTTTTTCAGTAGTGCAGACTTCAGGTTCACGGTCTCATTATCCTCGAGAACTGCTATTACCACCTGACCATCTTCTAAAAGTGCAAGCCACCAAATTTTTCCCACTCAGAAGCCCTAATCTTGACTTGAAAGAAGTTGATCGTCCAGTACTGCTAGATGCAATACTAGGCAGCGGCATTTGATTAGCAACTGAATGAAACTCAACTACATTTTCCAGTAACCCACCATCACTAGCACTTGCATCCTGATGCTCAGGTTCCCCACAATCCAAATTCACTGCCAAAGATCCCCTCTTCGTTCTCAACCAATCCGCACACTCACAAGTAACTGCTCTACACTTCTTCACCTTCACTTTAACCAAATTCGGGCACCCATTTGCAAGCGCTTCCATCCCATGATCTGAAACAGGACAACTCTTAATACAAAGCTTTTTCAATGCTACACATTTGGCTGCAATACAAGAAATCTCCGCATCACCAACAGTATCACTCCCACATAATGCTAACCGCTCTAGATTCTGACAATTTGAAGCTAACAATTCTACACTAATTTTTGTAGGATTCACACCAATGAGCACCAACTCTTGCAAATTGGGACAGTACTTAGCAACTGCCGATAACCCATCATCACCAATCCGATTCGTCTTCCAACCATCAACATGAAGCTTTCTTAATAACCTACAACGCTCCGCGATGGAAACAAGTCCCATATCAGTACACTCTGGGGTTTTAACTAGATGCAAAATCTCTAAATTCAAACAATTAGAGATGGCCGCAAGGCCAGTATCGCTAACTTGGAGCCTCTCTAAATGGATCTCAACCATACCCGTTACCCGATCCGAAATTACTTGAAGAAGCTTATCCCAATCGCCAGAGCATCTAAAAAGCTTCAGAGTTTTTAAATTCTTTGACCCGATTATAAGCGGGCCAAAACTCTGTCCATTATAAAGTTCCTTTAAGCAAATAGTTTTAAGTGAAGCCGCAGCTAAACCCGGTCCTACGGGCTCAGCCGCCGCGCCATCGGTAATTCCTCGAAGCCGTTTTAGCGATAGCTCCTCGAGCGACGCGCAATTATCAAGGATGGCATTCATCCCTCTCGCTCCAAAAGTGCAAGATCCACACGATAGCTTCTTCAATGCTTTACAGTTTTTAGCGAAAGCTGCCATGCCTGCGTCGGTGAGTTCTCTACACGAGCGGAGCTTGAGGCGCGTGAGGTTACGGCAACGACTGGATATTGCAACTAACGCTTCGTCGCCGATGCTAGTAGATCTGCGGTCACATTTTAGAGCAAGTTTAGTTACAGAGTCGAAGCGAGAAAAGAGAAACGGTACTAAAGGGAGAAGATCTGATTGGGCGTTGAGAGAGAGTCGGTGACGGCTCTGTCCTTCGATTCTTAACCATCGCCGACAGACTAAAGAGCAGTGTTTCCGGTCGCCGGAATTGAGTGACTGGAAAATACAAGCTAAGCATTCATCAGGAAGATCTGAGATGTAATCAGGTCCTTCGCAGAATATAAATTCAGTTTGTTCTTCTACTTGCATCGGAATGATAGGGACCGTGAATTTAGATTTTGACCGGTGGCTGCTGCTGCGATTTGAATCTCGACGGCTTGTGATTAAAGCCGTCGAAGCTGACTGGCCCATCCACGGCGATTGATTGATTAAAACCCGAACGGAGGAGATTTGCAGCCTCAGCTTCTGAGGGAGGAGTACGGTGCTCTCTCGCGTAGTTTGATTTGCCTTTTTTCTTTTCTTTTTTTCAAAGACGGATCTGAAAGTGGATTACAATTTCGTTTTTCTTTTATTGAACATGCTTCTCTACTGTTGAGTTTACATACAGTAAATGCGTTCTCATTTGTTTACCGTGGACTCTTCTTTCTGACCGGATTTTTTTTTTTGTCATCCTGTGGAATGTACTTGAGGTATTCGTTGAATAATAAAATTAAAGATTCATATATTATTTTGAATATTTATCATGAAAAATTATATATATATAAACATATTTATACCAAGTTAATATTAAAAATATATATTATATTATATTATATAAATATTTCATGTATATATTCATATAATATAAATATACATACCTAGAGTTATATTCAGTTTAAATAACATTAATCTTTAATTAATATTTATTCATAATCAATTGTTTAATCTTCTGATCTTCATTTATTTAATTATTGTGAAAAACTAGGCGGATGTTATGGTTGGTTGAATTATTTTTTGGAATTTTTTATAAAAGATATTATTTTAATATATAAAAAAACATTTTTTAAAAATAATCATACCATAACAGCACTTTAAAAAGGACGTTGTCTGACAGGGGGAGTGAGGTCGTCCGCTTGGAATCTTGTGCCAGTATTTATTTATTTTGCTTGCACTATAAACAATATATTTATCTTTCCATTGCTTCACGAAATATGATTGCAACGTCTTTATTACGGAGTCATCGTAACGTTTATCTATTGAACTAATAATGGGATTGGATTTCAATTTTATCCAAATGAAAAAATAAAAAATTCAAGTGTGGATTTTTATATTTGGAGATTGTTCAAGAAAACAAATTAAGTTATTAGATTATTGGATTAATTTATGAGCTAATGTAAATTAGTTATTTCATTAAAATAATATTATTTTATTTATAAAAAAAATCATTTAATACTGACACAATGATTTAAATTGATTCTAGCCTGTTCAGTGTTTTTTAATTAAATTTAAAATTCAAGTTAGGTTAGGTTATGAATCTTCACGTCAACTTATTAACCAAACTAGATTTGATAGCTACGATTTAAAATGCAATGTGACGGAATAATTTTATTTCGAAAAATTGTTGACTTTTGGGAAGATCATGAAATTTCAATTTTCAAGAAAAGGGAGTATTTTAGTTGAAGGGGCACCGAGGAAGAATCAGCAGCGGTGGAGAAGCATTCTGAATAGTAAATTGGAAATTGTTGGCAGAGAATCCCAATTTTTTTTTTATATATTTCAATTTTTTGTGGTCTGTATTTTTTCAAATTCTGAAACGTTTTTTCAAAGAGTTTTTTAGGTGGTATTTATTTTTATTTAAATGAATTTTTATTGGTTAGTGGTTATTTTTATTCGTTATGATTTTTTTCTCGATGAAGAAAGGATTTTTTTATTTATACGAGTGCATTGTTATAATTTTCTACACGGTCAATTTATATTTACAAAGTTTATAAAATATATTTTTGAAGATTATCTTATTTTGTCTATGCTCTCAACTACAGTTTCAAAAAACAAAGTTATAATTTTTATAATTTTATTATATTTATATGAAAACAATAATTTGTTGGAAATTCATTAAATATTAATGAAGTTGCAATAATCTTTTTTAAGAAAAAGATGAAATTAAAAGCGCTCTATTTAGAAGAGAAAACAAATTAAAGTGCCCCAGCTTTCCACATTAAAAAAAGAAGAAGAAGAAAAAGTCTGGGCCTATCTTCATTGCTAGGGACTAGGGTGTCAAGCAATAGACCCACAAGGCCCAATACAAGTGGATCCACAAAACAGGCCCTAATAAATACGTACAAACGTTTTGCCATTAAAAGAGCCCAGGTTTTAATGAAGAGATAAATGGGCCCATTAAGTACCAATCGCACAATACAAGCTTAGTAACCATCCATTCCCAAACACAAAAATGGCTGCATCTGCACTTATCAGGGGCGCCCCGCTTCTGCGCCTCCGGCTTCAACACCACCATCGCTTCGCCACCGGATTACTCGTGCCACTTCGGAGATCATGGTGTTATACAGCGGATTCTACTCCACTGGAAGAGGATGGTGTACCTCTTTCGACTCCCGCAGCGTTGAGCTTGCGCAAGGCACCAAAGTATTCAAGTTGGGACGACCAAAATTACCGACAGTGGAAAGATGAAGAAGCAGATATCTGGAGAGATATTGAACCTATAACTCACCTCGCTAAAGAAATTATCCACTCTGACAGGTCCCTTTACTCTCTAATGTCGTCTGCCTTTATTTGCTTATCATTTCTACTTTTGTTCTGATTTTCTTACTTACTGGCAGATACATGGATGGAGAACAACTAACAGATGAAGATGAGAAAGTTGTGGCAGAGAGGCTTCTTGCTTATCATCCGAATTCTGATGATAAAATAGGATGTGGGCTCGATTCTATAATGGTAAGCTACTAAGCTTGCATAGTTTTCGAAGGAATTTAATTGTTTGCCGCTTTTGTTCCGTGCTATTAAACTTTTTTTCTGTGCTATTTACGGAGGGTTCGACATTTATTTTTGGTAAAGATAAGATTTTTATTCTACAAATAGTCTTTTCCTGACTCTCTGGGTCTTGCCAATGCCCCACAATTTTTTTCTCCATGCTCTAATGTTTCCTTCAATATCCTAGCATTTGAGATCATACCCATGGTTCTCCTCGTGTTGTTTTTAATGGTAGAATGCCCATCTGTTTCTTTTCATTCGTTTTTCCTTTCTCTTGTTTTCTTAATTTGACACTTCTCCATGTGCCTAATGTCTTGACTCAATTCTTGAACTGTTCTTTCCAATAGTGTCAGATTCAATTTTGGATTGAGAATGTCTGCCATGTTAGAATGCAGTCTACCATTCTCTGTTTTGATTGTTCTTGTTTAATTTTTAACATCTGAAATTCCCAATTTCTGACTCGAGTATGGAGTTATTGTCATGAGTCGGTTTGTATGACCCAAAAGAAAGAATATTAGCAAGTGATATCATTGCTTAAAATCTTGACGGTGTAAGGTGATTTGCTTAATTCCACCTAGCCAAACATCGACTGGACTGCTGAGTGATCCCAAATTCTCAGGTCCAACTGCCCAAAAATGCTTTATTTTCCACTCTGCATAGCATGAATGGATTTGAATTCTGGCTTCTAATTACTGCTACATTTTTTTTTTTGTTATCCAGCCAGTATACAATGTGTTAATCCAAACTATTTATTTTGAAGGTGTTAACCTGGTGAGAATGAATGTCATTTATAAAGTTGTCTTTGCCAAATCCCTTTCAGATGGTAGTGTGCATAGGTAAGCCCATGGAAATGGATCAATTTTGGAGGAATTTCTAAGTAAATTTGAAATGTCAACCATTTATCTTAACTGGTATCAAAATTTATCTGGCATATTTTCCCACGCTATTACATAATGGCTATACTGTAGGTATTTCAGAATCACTGTGGTAAGGCTGTCTAAGTGTACCATCAAAGACTCCTGATTCAATTGAGGTCAGAACTTTTGCTGAGTTTGAATGAAACTAGAATTTGCCATGGTGATTGTCCTTGTGAGTTTTAAATCTGAATTTCCAAATGTCTGACATGTGCGTTGCTAGTGATATAGGTCAGACATAAAAGACAAGAATATAGTCAAGGGATGTCATTACTTAAATGTTGAAGGTCTAGGATGATTTACTTTATCTCTATGATCCAACATTCTATCTTTCGAGCATCATTCATACTGATAAGTGACCCATATTAGTGGGCATAGGGCTCAAGGATGCAGTATACACACACATTCTGCATGTCATGATGAGATGGAAGGTATTGCCATCTATGTACCTTGTCTTTTTGGATATTTAGCTTGCATGTGCTGGAAGTTTCACTGCACAAATCCAAGTTAATTTGCCTGCTGCTGTAGGTGTAGGCTGTTGAGAAGGGTGCCATTTTGCTAACCCTATTTAGATGATGATTACAAGTCCAAAGGGGTCCTCAGTGATCAATCAAAGTTTCAGCTAACAGTGAAGAGGTTTTCCTAAGAAATTTAAACAAATGAAACAATCAGATTTCTTATTAGTATACGAATTATAACCCATGAAATTTAAAGGATTTGCATTTTTTTAGCAGCAACACTGTATTATTTCCTTGTTTGCTTTCTTATTGATGGGACACATCCTTACAATTTTCAAATTGATGATACATTTTTATTGATTTAATTTTTTGTCTTAATTCACTCTGAATATCTGAGGCATTCATAAGACCATACTGCTATAAAATTTGCCTTGGTATGCACCTCACTTTCTGATATCTTTCCTTAGTTTTCAAGTTCTCACTTTTTTCTTTTCAAGTTCCAATCTTATGCTCCTTTTAGTGGAATGCAATTCTGTTCAGATTCTGTTAACTGCCTAGCTGTGGACATAATTGGTTGATGTAGGATGAAGAAAGAAATGAGAAAGGGAAGAAAGGGGCACAAGAGTAGATGAAGAGGGGAAGGGAAAGATTGGAAAAATAGCTGTAGGAAGGATAACAAAACAAAAAAACTCAATTTTTAATAATCATCCAACTCACCCCACTACTAATGCTAGGTTATGGCCTCATATAGGCACTTCAACCCTAACGAAACACTAGAATAATATGATAAAGTTCTAAACAAAATAAAAACCCTAATCAATACCAAATACCATAATAATCTAAACAATTAGATTCGCTATTACATACAAACAAAATAGAATTACATCTTGAGCTTTCCTTGATAATATTCTTAAAGATCTTCCGTTGCTTCTCCACCATTGGTATATTGACATTTGCATGCACTTAACAATTTAGAGGTTGGAAGAATCCATCATATGGACGCATGCAAGCAGAATACTGCTTCTATTTTATACCTCATTAGAATTATATAGAGTTCAAAACAGTTTCTAAAAGTAATTGCTCATAGCTCGGCAATCACCACAAATCGATTGTCGTTCTTTTCCTAACATGTAATGGATGTTTACTGCCCCAGATTGATTATATTTTGCTTTCACTATTTCATATGGACTATGCTGCCTATCTTTCCCAAGCCATTTGTGTCAAACTAGCAATTTTGGAGTAAATGGCCTATGTCTTAAACCTGTCCAACACTCCATTGGAATTTCCCAAGCAGTTTTGCAACACAGCTGGAAACTTTTGATGCACGGCCAATTGGATTCTTCTCACTTGACTATGCTATCTATCTCTATCTCTTTGAGTTTTTCCACAAGTCCCTGTTTTTATGTTTCTCCTTTTATCCCTTGCAACTTGGTGAAAAGTCAGGCAAGAAATTGACGGGGACATGCACCAGTCCCATTGTTCTTGTTAATTTCTTGCACGCGCCTTTTACTTAGGAGATCTGCAGGGTTCTGGTCCATATATGGTCGGCATGTATGTAGGTCAGTAGATAAAAATCTTTTAACGGGTGCCTTCTTCATTTCTCTGTAACATGGAATCTATTCCATTCTTTCTTTTGCTGTCCCTCATTTCTTTTTGTTTGCAGAGTGCATTTCTATTAATAGAGCTATTTGTTCGCTCAAGTCAAATGCCAGCTATTGCGGCTAGAATTGGACTCACCCGTCATTTTCTCCTTTTTTTTTGTGTCTATAATCATGTGCTATGTGAAATTGTGAATGTCTTCAAGTTAGCTATTCTGTTGGTCTATGAGAATACTAATAAGCAGTTGAACTACTCTTGTTGAAGGTTGACCGTCATCCCCAATTTAAAAACTCCAGGTGCCTGTTTGTTGTAAGAACTGATGGTGGATGGATAGACTTCTCCTATCAGAAGTGCCTTCGAGCATACATTCGATCCAAGTACCCAACTCATGCAGAAAGATTCATTAAAGAACATTTTAAACGTGGCAGTTGATGATGATTATAACCCGGGTGATTACTTGATACTCCATCTGCAATTTTCTTTTTTCTTTTGTCAAATAGAGATCATTGTGATCGACATATTTTAAAGTTTTGCACAAGTGCAGGGGATTGTGTATGGATTCTAGTACCTAAATGTATCCTAGGTCTTGCCAAATTGTCAAACGTAGTAGATAATCCTTGTCTAGCACGTTCAAGTTTTTTTGTTTGCTTAGAAATGACGACACGAGATGATTGAAATGAACTCGACCTTGTTGACTTGCATCTGTATTTTTTTTTATTTAGCACATATGGCTTCTTTGGCAGGAATAAGCTTTTTTCGCAAATCCTAGGACCCACATTTGATTGTTTGCAGATTGGCCAGATTAGTCGTACCTAGCATGTCAAGAACTTGTTTGCACACCAATAGAATAAACTAGGAGGGGTCTGTAGGAAAAGAGAATGTGAACGTAGATGGGGTTTGCACGCCAATCATGCATACTATTCAAAAGGCCATGGCTACAGTCAATAAACATCATAGCCCATGGCAAATCCTAGGCTCCTGCAGTATATGATGCGGATCTTTCAGTGTGCCCTTTGTTTCTCTTGTTTTGATTGTGAACGTGTGGTCCTCTGGCTCTTGGGAGAACATTTCCTATCATAGCTTCATATTGATCCGAGTAGTCATTGTCTAGGGTGCTGAGTAAATAAGTAAAGCAAGTATGTTTAACTCATAGGTGTTAAACCTGATTCAAGGGTCTAATTGGATCATTGGGTGAACTCGCTGGTCACCTGGTCAACCTGTCAATCATTTTTAAGAGATATTGAACCTATAACTTCACCTCCCTAAAGAAATTCTCCACTCTTGAAGGTCCCTTTACTCTCTAATGTTCATTTCTACTTTTATTCTGAATTTCTTACTTGCTGTTAGATATATGGATGGAGAACAACGAACAGCTGAAGATGAGAAAATTGTGGCAGGGAGGCTTCTTGCTTACCGTCCGAATTCTAATGATAAAGTAGGATGTTTGAATGGAGTGGATGTAAGGAACGAGATTTACAGAGTGAAAAACGGTTTCATCAGATGTCATGTGGTTGAACACACCGGAGTCGACAATCCAATCAGGAGAATCAGTACCTGGGGAAGTTGACAAAACAGATGCTGCGATGGTATTATTAGCCAAGGTAGAGCAACCCACATTAGAAGTAGCTTGTCGAATCATTTCTCGAGTTTTACCCGAAGCAACATTAGTTTCAGTGCTAAGGTTTGTTTCAGAGGTGATCACACCAGCAACTTTCCCTCTCCTGTGCATGTCTGATTTCCTTTTCAATTGCGGACAATTGTGCTTTGTCTGTCCCATTTCATTGCAATAGTTCTTTCTGTGTCCCATTTTATTATAGCTAAAATAAATCAAAACAAATTATAAAAATTCAATCAAATGTCGAAGAGGAAATAAAAGAAGAAAAAGATAAACCTGCAGTGCAAGTATTTCTTATCCAAGTCTCTTAATGTTTTTGGCAATAATTACGGTGCTCTGGAACAGCCATTTGATACATTTTTAAGTTCTATGTATGCATAACTTCCAATGTAATTAGTAAAAAATAAAAATGATGCTGTTTTAATACAAATAAATGATTTTGATTGATGGAATGATTTATGAGTTTACTTGATCATCCAAGCCCTTTTTCGAGTAATGGATGGATGAAATCAAAGTAAGTTAAAAATTAGAATTCAATTTATATCGAACCTATAGCTCCTTTGCTTACATTTAAAATTCAGTTCTCTCCCCGTACAAAATAATCTTTACCAAAGATAAATACTGCAGGAGCATTTCATAATGAAAATTGATGATTTCTTTTTTTTTTTTTAATTTAGAATTCTTTTTTTCATAACTAATTATTCATAATTCTACAGCTGGTTAATGCAAATAATACTCAAAAACCAAATTGTCTTTAATTTGATGAAACAGGCCACGGGCCAGATTGTCTTCAGCCCAAACATAGAAACAGACTCAAAACGAGCCCACTTATTTCACGAAGAGATAAATGGGCCCATCGAGTTACCAATGGCACAATACAAGCTTAGTAACCATCCATTCCCAGACCCTAAAATGGCCGCATCTGCATTTCTCAGTCGGCTCCTGCGGCTCCGGCTCCACCACCACCACCGCTTCGCCACCGGATTACTAGTGCCACTTCGGAGATCATGGTGTTCGAATGCGGAGTATATTCGAATGGAAGAGGATGATATATCTGTTTTGATTGACACGGTATCGAGCTTGTGCGAGGCAGCAAAGTATTCAAGTTGGGAAGAGCAAAATTACCGAAAGTGGAAAGATGAAGAAGCAGAGATTTGGAGAGATATCGAACCTATAGCTCACCTCGCTAAAGAAATTCTCCACTCTAACAGGTCCCTTTACTCTATAATGTCGTCTGCCTTTCCTTATCATTTCTACTTTTCTTCTGATTTTCTTACTTACTGCTAGATATAAGGATGGAGAACAACTAACAGATGAAGATGAGAAAGCTGTGGCAGGTAGGCTTCTTGTTTATCATCCGAATTGTGATGATAAAGTAGGGTGTGGGCTTGATTCTATAGCGGTAAGTTTGCGTAGTTTTCCAAAAGGCATTTAATTGTTTTCCGCTTTTGTTTTCATGCCATGAAACTTTTTTTTTGTGCTAATTTATGGAGGGTTCGACATTTATTTTTGGTGAACATAAGATTTTTATTCATTGCTATGAAATTTTTTTTTCCTCTAATGAATGTGATTAGTAATTAAAAGTGCAGGTTTTATATTATCATATTATACTTTTAGTATTATTAAATTCTTTAACTTAAACATATTTTATAATAACAAGTATGATAATATAAGATAGTTTTAATTTATGATAAATGCTCATTTTATATGCAGGCATAATCCTCACATTAATTTCACATCTCAAAGATCTTTTTAACTCTTTGTTAAATTATATATATTATTTATAATTTATATAGTTGATCTTCTTGTAGATCGATCCCGGTCTTGTCGGGTTATATATTACTTTAACACTCTTGCACTTGGGATAAAACATTAACTCTTTGATCGTGTCAGTATGGAGGGTTTGAAATTTATTTTTGGTAGAGATAAGATTTTTATGCTAAACATTGAGTCTTTTCCTGACTCTTTAGGTCTCGCCACTGCCCCACGATTTTTTTTCCACGTTCTAATGTTTCCTTGGTTTTTCTAGCATTTTAGCTCATGCCCATGGTTCTCCTTGTGTTTGTTTTAATGGTAGGATGCTCATCTGTTTCTTTTCATTCCCTTTTCCTTGCTATTATTTTCTTAATTTTACAAGGAGATATAATTTCCTTTATCTAAGGTTTCTTCCAACATATAATGAAATGGTGGGGGGGCATTAGATATTTGATACTTCTCTACATATCTAATGTCCTGACTCAATTCTTGAACTGTTCTCTCTAATAGTGTTAGATTGAATATTGGATGTTTGCCAAGTTAGAATTCAGTCTATCATTTTCTGTTTTGATTGTTCGTCTTATTTTCAACATCTGAAATACCCAGTTTCTGACTCAAGTATGAAGTTATTGTCATGAGTCAGTTTGTCTGAACCAAAAGAAAGAATGTTAGTAAGTGATATCATTGCTTAAAATCTTGATGGTGTAAGGTGATTTGCTTAATCCCACTACACCAAACATCAGCAGGAATGTCGTGTGACCCCAAATTCTTAGGTCCAACTGTCCAGTGCCCAAAAATGCTTTATTTTCCATTATGCATAGATTGAATGGATTTAAATTCTTGCTTCTAATTACTGATACTATTTATTTCAAAGGTGTTAACCTGGTGAGAATGAATGTCATTTATAAAGTTGTCTTTGTC
>Ga0325401_1004361_pt1 | contig 13328 bp, 8 predicted proteins | sample PopdelMetagenome_FD_205666 | JGI IMG/M metagenome (GOLD analysis project Ga0325401, IMG submission 205666) | Populus deltoides microbial communities from Bellville, Georgia, United States - Xylem-PdKOR-R2 | ecosystem: Host-associated > Plants > Phyllosphere > Stem > Wood/Secondary xylem | place...
TTTTTTTTTAATAAAAACTAATTTAGATTTTTACCTGTAACACGACACGGGGAAACAAGCTAGTATATATTAAAATCGCAAAGTTTTTTTATCTGTTAAATTCTGGTTGAATTACTGTGGATTTCACCGGTGAAGAGTTTGAAAATTAATATCAATTTATATATACATATATATGGATATGACGTCCATATTAAGAAGATATAACATACAAGGACCAATTTAAGATAAAATTAACAGTACATGGACTATTTGCATCATTAACACGTCCCATGCGATAAGCAGGTGACGTCGTTTCTATTGACCTCTGGATGGAATCCTGAATCGATTTAATAGTAGATAAATAAAATCAAATAATTTATTCAAGAATTACCAGCGCAGACTTTTTGTTCATGCATTAATAGCGTTTTGATCGATAGTTTGGGAAAATTAAATGCATTATAACATGAAAGATTTCACTCTACCAAGTCAAGTGGGTGATCAGATTATTATTTTTTTTAACTGAAAGTTTTAATTTTCAAGAAATTATTTTATTTTTGTCCTTGATTTGAGACAATTACAGTTTAGTCTCTAAAATTTAAAAAAATTATAATTTAACCCCTAAATATATTTTGAGATTCAGGACAGTGTTACTATAAGGTTACGATGAATATCAATTTGATAATTAATTTGAAATATTTTTAGTTTGGTCTCTTAATTTTGGGAATTTATATTTGAGTCCCTAAACTTTGAAAAAATTATGATTTAACCCCTAAATATATTTTGAGATTCTAGACAATGTTACTATGAGGTTATGATGAATATCAGTTTGATAATTGATTTGAAATATTTTTAGTTTGGTCCCTCAATTTTAGAAATTTATATTTTAGTCCCTGAATTTTAAAAAAATTACAATTTGATTCCTGTGTTGTTCTGGAAAGAATTGAGGATGGTTTATGGGTGAAATTTCAGTATGGTTATATATTTACACTTTAGTCTAGTTTTGGTAAACTTATATTTTGGTTTCTATTTTGAAAAATTGTCATTTTAATCTCTAAAGCTAAGAGACTAAATTTGATTTTTTTTATGCATTGAAATTTTTTATTTGTATTGTTTTGAATCTTAACGGGTCTGGATTTAATAAAAATGATGGGCTATAATTTATTGAAAGAAAATGTTGTCTAAACAACCGAACGAATTGTATTTATAATATCAAGTAATCTGTAATATATATTTTTAGTTATTAATTTATCTAGAAAGTACGTACATTAAATCCTTAAAAAACTATAATTTCTCAAAATAAAACATGAATATATTGATCTACATTTTAAGGTAACGTTCTCTATACCCGGGCAACACTTTAAATTGGATGAAAAGATACATACCCTTTTCAAACTTTAATTCTATATATTTTGATACTTGAATTTTTAAATTCTTTTCACTTCCATCCCTAACTCTTTTAATATTTATATTCTAACCTTTAAATTCAAATTCTCTTATACCCGTATTCAACACCGAAAACCCTCGTTTTGCAGGCAGTGTTTGAACGTTATTCAGGATAAGAATCGTGTTTGATATCGGCATGAGTGTACGTACTGTAATCTGTTTGGTAACTAAGCGGTTCACAATTCAATACAGAATTCAAGAGGATCTCCTTTATCTATATATTATATTGTCTCTGTAAAATGTATATATTTGAAAAAGAGGTCTCTCTCTCTGTCAAGAGGTCCTGATATAATGTCAGCGTAGTATCATGGAGGATATATCGTTAGCTTGTTGGCATAACGAAAGAAAATTTATTTTCTTAAATGCATGGAACTGTTAAGATATCGTATATGAAGGATCTAGTTTCAGCCGACACTCGAGCTAGGCCAGAGACACCTCTAATGGTGGTGGTGGTGGTGGTATTTCTTGGAACAAATTCTAAATCCACTGTTAATTAAATCAGTTGGCATCCAGCTAACTGGAATTAATTTCTGAGAAGAAAGAATGCGATCAGCTTCGAGAAAAAAATCACAAATCAACAACGCAGTGGTTGAGAGTTGATAGGCTACTAGTAATATACTGTGCCTGTGTGACCCCATTTAGACGGTGCTTTTGGGAACCCATTTATTGCGTGACTCCAATCTCGGCAACATGCATGTTTGAGAAACCAAATTAAGAAAAATTAAGAAGAAGAAACAAAATCCAAGATAAAAATTTCCAGTTTCCACTGCTCTCAATAAAACATGTTTAGAATCACCATATTAGCTTCAAACGATCTTCCAAAGTTCATCGTCAACCAATTTAGTCTTTTCTCCGATTTCATTGCGCCATCGCTGCTTAACCTTAATTGCACTACTGCTCTCAAGGATCTTCAAAACCTTCTGGTAAGGTTTTCTTATGAGACCTTGCAAGTTACAAGCCTCCAGCCAGACAAATGTGGAGTAAAGAACTTGTAATCGAAAGAGCTAGGCAAACGTGCACCAACTTGCCAGAGGAAACTTTGGTGTTCATGGAAAAATTATCAGAGAAATCAGGGCTGGGTCCGTCCATGCACCAACTTGCCAGAGGCATTTAGAAGGGACCCTCCAAACGAATGTCTGGAAGAAGCTAGGAAAGAGAGCGAGATGGTGATATTTGGTGCCGTTGATGAGTTATTGGCAAAGACTGGAGTGAAGGGTGAGGATACAGGGATAGCAGTGTTTTAGAGTGGTGCCATCTCTTTCTGCCATGATAGCTAACAGGTATAAGCTAGGATAGATAAGGTGGCGAGCAATAATCTTAGCGGGATGGGGTGCAGTGCTGGACTCGCAGCTGCAGACCTTGCCAGACAGTTGCTCCAGGCTTGTTAATTAATTCTCTACTCTATACATCTTTTACTGATGGCCTTCTTTCTAATGCTGGCTTTGGTTGATATCTGTTCAAAACACTACACTAACGTTAGCACTGGCTTGTGTCCAAAAGAAGTATTTTAGCCCTAAAATTAGATCAAAGAGAATGATCAGCCTAAAAAAACTAAAGAAAGAAAATTGACATTTTCCATGTTCTTTCTTTCTTTCCTTCCTCTTCCCTTTTCTTATCTATGAACAATATTTTATTGTTTTTATCTGTATTTCCGTTGATTGATAAAAAAATTTCCTGTAGTTTTTGATCTTTGACTACAAAATTCCAGTTGCTAACAGTTGTTTTGTCTAGACCAAGAGGTCATGAACGGATCCAAGAGTGCCCCATGAGAAGTTGAGTTTATAAATTTGTTTCATTTCATGAGGCCATAATTGACTGGAAATCTCTCGATCTGTCCTTGAGGATCCTGGGTAGGACTGAGCATTTTTGGTCTGGTCTGGTTTTGAACCAAAATATAAAACCAAATTGATTTTATTTTATTTTTAGTTTTGGAACCGAATCGAACCGAAAACCGGTTCAAACCGATTAATTTCGGTTCGGTTCGGTTTTTTCCCCTTTCAAACCGGTTCAAATCGAAATTTTTACACTTGCTTCCATTTTCCAAAAAATCAACTCCAATTTTCGTTTTGTTCTCCTTGTCCAGAAGTTAAACCCAGCAAAAAAATACACAAAACAAAAGGATTTGACTGCAAAAAAACAAAAAGAAAATCAAAAGTTATTGAAATGTAAAATCATCAAAAAGCATGGAGGAGATGAATACAGATTTGAGAGATGAGAGACAAGAAAAGCATCGATAGCATTGATACAGACACTGTTGAGAGTGCAGAGTTTTTAGATCTTGGTTTCTCTGAAATCCTAAGAAAACCCTTTCATGGTAAGCAAAACGGGTGCGGGGATGTTTGGTGGTAGTGGTGTTGATATTGATTCAAGAAAACCCTTTCATCACTAATTGATTTGAAGCTAGGGAGAGACCAGAGATGCCAAAAAAGAAAGGAAAGCAAATCGGAGAGGACAAAAGCCAGCACACACTCAGACAGAAGAGCCCAACAAGAGGGAACATGTAAGAATGACAAAAATGCACAGGATAATAAGTTTTTGAAAGAGAGATTTTTGCTATCTAAGAAGAAGAAGACAGATTTGAAAGTGAGAGACAGAGAGCAGGGAGAGGGGCAGCTGAGAATGTTGAAATTTAAGGTTAGAAGAAAATATGGTATTTATACTTGTTTTAAAGGGAGGGGGCGGCTACGTGAACAACCTGCTGGGTTAATGGGTAGAAAACGTTTTTTTTTTATTTCTAAACCGAACCGGTTCGGTTTGGTTCGGGTTGTCTGGTTTAAGCATTACAAAACCGGAAACCGAACCGAACAGGATATTTTTCTAAATATTTTAATCGGTTTTTATTTTCGGTTCGGTTTTTTCGGTTATTTTTTTTCCGGTTTTCTCGGTTTAATCGGTTTTTCAGTTTTTTTGCTCACCCCTAATCTTGGGCAATAGTGCTGTACTTTTTTGAGGTGAATCCAGTGTGTTGTTTTAATTAGACAACAATCCAATCAAGGAAAAACATCTCTTTTATTGTAATTTTCCTTGCATTAATTTCAATCTATTTTTATAAAAATTTCAATTTATTTTTGATTTATTAATATTAAAAATAAATCAAATAAAATAATATTTTAATATATTTTTAAATAAAAAATACTTTAAAAAATATCTTCTAACGGTAACATCGTTTAAGTGATGCGTGGTGCCCGAACACCCCTTAAGTGATGCCCTTGTTGGGAATATGTAATATAAGGTTAGGTACACAGAGTGGTAAGCAACTAAGCACAGAAAACATCACCGGCAACCGCTACCTGGGTGAGGATCGTTCTATGATCTTGATCAACTGCTTTTTTCGTGTTGGTGGGGCAACCATTGATCTCCTCTCCAACAAGCCATCAGATAGCCATGTTGCCAAGTATCAGGTAATCCATGCCGTCCGTCCCAACACAGCTGCTTCTGATTCGTCCTATAACGGCGTTACATGCTTGGAAGACTCGCAAGGACTCTTAGGTATCACAACCACCAAAGATCTCATTCAAGAAGCAATCAAGACCATTGAAGCCAACTTGACCACACTAGGTCACTTAGTGCTTCCCACATCAGAAAAGATCCAATTCATCGCAAATTACATTGCTAGGCATTTCCGCGGGGCAAAGGTCAAACTGTACGTCCTAAATTTCATGAAGGCCACTGACCACGTCATCACTCACGTCGGTGGCAAACATGTGCTCGATGAAGTGGAGAAAAACCTCAAGTTGAGTAAAACTGATATGGAAGCTTCAAGAATGACTTTGTACAGGTATGGTAATACTGTTGAAAGCTAAGCTGTTTACTTGTGTTTGAAGTCCTAGAAGAAGACTACGTAGGCTGTAGCAAGAAAAATGAAGAAATGGAAGGAATTATGTTAAATCGGTTAAAGAGACAGTTAAAACAGTTATGACAGTTATAGTCGGTTTTTACTGTTACAAATATGTTACAAACCGTTTCTTACATGTGTAAGAATCGTAGCTTTCCATTAATGGATGGATGAGATGATCTTGGTTCCTAAAATCTAGGAATCAGTTACATTAAAAGTGTATAAAAGCAGAGTTTGCTGTATTAAGGAAATATAGAAAAATACAAGAATTTGCTTTTCAATCTTCTCTGCAAACTTGTTTACAATTTCTTCTCAATACCTCCAGAAAATAAACATGGTATCAGAGCATTAAAACTGATTCCTAAGAGGGGCGTAAACTGTGAAAAACAGATTGATTAAACTGGTGATGGTAGGATCAAGCTCTACTGGAGGAGATCTAAGAACTCCACAGTTCAATGGCACAAATTACGACTTTTGGGCTGTAAAAATGGAGACAATCCTCATAGCATTCGATCTATGATACATAATAGAAGTTGGAATACAATCTCATTAATCACCCGAGGTTGTAAATGGATCAGGCGATGAAGAGAGTGAAGCTGAGCAAACTACATTGCAAACATCCACTATCTCCAGAGAAAACAAAATCAAGAATGCAAAGGCATTAAGCTTCATACAAGGAGCATTAACAAATGACCTTTTCCCACACATAAGAAACAAGAAGACTGCAAAAGGAGCTTGGGAGATTTTGAGCAGAGAATTCAGAGGAGATAAAAAGGTTAGAGTTGTAAAACTTCAAGCAGTGAAAGCAGACTTTGAATACCTGAGAATGTCAGAAAATAAAAGCTTAGATGGATATCTAGCTAAATTCTTTGTAACTGTGAATAACCTGAAATCATTAGGAGAAGATGTATTAGAAAACAGAATTGTGCAGAAACTGTTAATGAGTCTAAGCAGAAGATATAAGTCCATTGTGTCAATCATTGAAGAGACACGAGATCTTGATGTTCTAAGAGCAGAAAAAGTCATTGCTTCTGTTAAAATTTATGATAAGAGGGAGGATCTGCATGATGAAAGGGATAAGCTAACAAGAACAGAAAAAGCCTTTAGCAGTTTAAAGGTTGGAAACAATCAAGCCTACAGTTCATACAAGGGTTTCTAAGGCAGATCTACTCAAAGATGGCAATCATAAGATATGAGGGGATCAAATTAGACTCCAAACAGAAACTTAAATAACTACAACAATTCAAGATGGAACAACACTGGTTGGGAAAGTAGTCAAGCGAGTGTAAAGCCACTGTGTCAAGTCTGCCAGAAGCAACACTTTGGATTGTGCAGACACAAAGGAAAACCAAGATGTGGAAGATGCAATTGGTTTGGCCATATTGCAAAAGACAGTGAAAGTCATAGTCACAAACAACTAGCAAATTATGCAAAAGAAAAGAGAGTATCCATTGGAACCATGTTCTATGCTTGCCATTCTGCAAGTTTGCAAGATAGAAAGATGTGGTTTGTGGATAGTGCCTGCAGCAACCACATGACCTTTCAAGAATCTGAACTAATCAACATTGATAGAACAGTGACCTGCAAAGTAAAGATGGGCTCAGGAAATCTTGTGCAAGCAACTGAAAAAGGCACATTGGTTGTGGAAACTCAGCATGGAAAAAGATATATAAAAGAGGTACTGCTTGTTCCCGGATTGGATGAAAATCTATTGAGTGTAGGCCAGATGATGGAGCATGGTTATTATATCCTTTTTGGAGGTAACAAAGTAGTGATATTTGATGATGAAAGCCTCAACAATGTTATAGCAATAATGATCATGGTAGGAAATCGATGCTTTCCACTTTCACTTGAGTCCATCACACCTACAACAAGAAAAGCTTCAGTGACTGAGGACTCTTGGATATGGCATAAAAGACTGGGACACCTGAACTTTGCTAGCATGAAGAAGATGCAGCAGAAATAGATGATATGTGGACTTCCTGTTCTGACAGAAGTGGAAGATGTATGTGCAGGTTGTGCTTCAGGCAAACATCACAGGAAGAAATTTGACAAAGAACAAACATGGAAAGCAAGCTATCCACTAGAATTAATCCACACAGATCTGTATGGACCAATGCAAAATGAATCTGTGGGGGGAACAGATACTTCATCACATTCATTGACGACTACTCAAGAATGTGCTGGGTATACTTCCTCAGAAACAAATCTGATGCACTAAATGTGTTCAAGAAATTTAAAGCATTTGTTGAGCTGCAAAATAGATATAAATTGAAGAAGTTGAGGAGTGATAGAGATGGTGAATATACCTCAAATGAGTTTGAAGAATTCTGTGTAAAATAAGGAATGCAGAGGCAGCTGACAGTTGCATACTCTCCTCAATATAATGGAGTTACAGAGAGGAGAAACAGAACAAATCTGTGAAATGGCAAGGTCCATGCTGATAGAGAAAGAAATGCTAGTAATCTTCCGGGAAAAAGCTGTGAATACAGCTGTGTATATTCAGAACAGATGTTATACAACATTAGTTATTGAAAAAACTCTATTTGAAGCCTTCACGTGAAGAAAGCCAGGAGTCAAGCATCTAAAGGTGTTCGGTTGCTTGTGCTATGCACATATCCCATCATTATTAAGGCAAAAATGGGATAGCAAAGCTGGAAAGGGAGTTTTTGTTGGATATGGTAGCTGTAAGAAGGGGTATAGAGTATATGATTTGAAATTTGAGAAGATTGTTCTCTCAAGAATTGTGATTTTCAGTGAAGATAGGTCATGGAATTAGGAAAGAAATCTGATGAACCAAAACCACTTGTCTCTCAATCTTAAAGAAGATGAAGTTGAAGGTGAAAATTCTGAAGAACATTCTACTGCAGCCCAACCCGATAATGTTGAACATTGCCATCCAAATTCTACAGTTGGAGAGTTAGCTAAGAATATTGACAGTGACAACAGTCAACAATCTACACCTAGCTCTACTCTAGTAAAATTGAAAACCTTGGAAGATATATATGCAAGGTGTCACATGTGCATCATAGAACCTGAGAATTATCAAGAAGCCTTTGGAGATAAAGCCTGGCAGGAGGCTATGAAGGAAGAATTGGAAATGATAGAGAAGAACAATACTTGGGAATTGGTGGAGAGATCGATTGATAAACCTGTGATAGGAGTGAAATGGGTGTACAAAACTAAGCTTCATCTTGATGGAACAATACAAAAACACAAGGCTCGCCTTGTAGCAAAAGGATATGCTAAGAAATCTGGAATTGATTACAATGAAACCTTTGCACCAGTAGCAAGGCTGGACACAATTCAGACTCTCATTGCACTTGCAGCACAGAAGGGGTGGAAGTTGTTTCAGTTGGATGTTAAATCAGCATTCCTAAATGGTGTCCTTAAGGAAGAAGTGTATGTTGAGCAGCCTAAAGGGTTTAAAGTAAAGAATGCAGGACACAAAGTTTACAAACTAAGGAAGGCCTTATATGGACTAAAGCAAGCACCAAGGGCCTGGTACAGTGAAATTGATGCATACCTCTTTATATGCAAATTCAAAATGAGCACAAGTGAAACTACTTTGTATACAAGGTCAGATTTGGAAGGTAACTTGATTATTGTCTCAATCTATATTGATGACATTGTGTACACTAGCAGCAGTGAAAGACTGCTTAGTGAATTTAAAAGAGAAATGATGCAGAGATATAAAATGTCTGATCTTGGACTTCTTCACCATTTTTTTGGCATGGGAATATTGTAAACCGATCAAGGGGTATTTATTCATCAAAGCAAGTATGCAAAATCCTTGCTTAGTAAGTTTGAACTTGATGACTGCAAACTAGTCTCCATTCCCTTGGCGACTGGTGAGAAACTAAAGAAGGTGGATGGGAGTGAGTTGGCTGATGAATGACTTTATAGAAAAATAGTAGGAAGTTTATTATATTTGATAGCAACAAGACCTGATCTGATGTATGCTGCCAGTTTGCTGTCACAGTTCATGACTGGACCTACCAAAATTCACATGGGAGCTGCAAAAAGGGTCCTAAGATATGTGCAAGGAACTCTCAGCTATGACATTGAATACGTAAGGGATCAATCAGCAACTCTTATTGGATTTTGTGATGCAGATTGGGCAGGAAGTGAAGATGATAACAGGAGCACTTCTGGCTATGCATTCAGCTTTAGAAGTGGAGCATTCTCCTGGTCCTTTATGAAACAGAAGACAATGGCATTATCAACAACAGAAGCTGAGTATGTCTCAGCATCTAAAGCAACTGCTCAGGCCATTTGGTTAAGGTTTGTTCTTGATGATTTTGATGAAATGCAAGCTGAGGCAACACCCTTGTTCTGTGATAACATGTCAGCAATTTCAATGGCCAAGAATCATGTTTTCCATCAAAGAACAAGACACATAAACAAGAAGTATCATTTCATAAGGGAGGCTCTGCAAGAAGGAGTAATAAATGTGAAGTTCTGTAGAAGTGAAGAACAACTTGCATACATCTTCACGAAAGCATTGCCTAAAGATAGATTCAAGCAACTAAGGTTGAAGCTTGGAGTTAAACCAGTAAACAGCTTAGAAGAGGCTGTTAAAAGCTAAGCTGGTTACTTGTGTTTGAAGTCCTAGAAGAAGACTACGTAGGCTGTAGCAAGAAAAATGAGGAAATGGAAGGAATTATGTTAAATCGATTAAAGAGACAGTTATGACAGTTATAGTCGGTTTTTACTGTTACAAATATGTTACAAACCGTTTCTTACATGTGTAAGAATCGTAGCTTTCCATTAATGGATGGATGAGATGATCTTGGTTCCTAAAATCTAGGAATCAGTTACATTAAAAGTGTATAAAAGCAGAGTTTGCTGTATTAAGGAAATATAGAAAAATACAAGAATTTGCTTTTCAATCTTCTCTGCAAACTTGTTTACAATTTCTTCTCAATACCTCCAGAAAACAAACAAATACTGCTTCTAGTTCAGTGTGGTATGGGCTGGCATATGCCAAGGCCAAGGGCAAGATCAAGAAAGGTGGTCGTGTGTGGCAGATTTCATTTGGGTCTGGGTTTTAAATGTAACAATTTGATCATGAAAGCAATGATGGTTTTTGATCATGAAGAAAAGAATCCTTGGAGTGGTGAGATCGATGAGTTTCCTGTGGACCTGAAGAGCACCGAGGGGAGCATTCCATATGAATTTAAGCCGTCCAAAAAGATATGATTATGATGAGAGTACACCATCTCAAATCTCATTAAAACAGTGTTTGATATTATATTTTAAAAATATTTTTGAAAAAAATTAAATTTTTTATTTTTTATTTTGTTTTAAATTAATATATTTTTAATATTTTCAGATTATGTGTTATAATTTTTTAAAAATAAAAAAAATATTATTTTATTATATTTTAAAATAAAAACATTTTAAAAGTAACTACACTTCCATCTACACCCCGTAGTTTAATTTGTGCTGCCCTTTAAGCCAAGAATAAAAAACTTGGTCTGCCTCGAAGATGTTGGACATTGGAGTTTGAAATGGTCATGGTTATTTTCTAAGCTTTTGCTTGAGGATTTTAATTAAGATCAACTTACATTTAAGCCATGCTATCATCTATCTTTATGATTATCACGAATTTATTCATTAATTATACGCAAAGGAGGCACCATACAAAGCTCAATCTCTTTCAAGGCCAATGGAGTAATCTCTTTCAAGGCCAATATTAGAGTATGCTAGGACCTCTCAATTTTACAAGCTTAGATCTCAAAAAGAACTGCTCTCTTGCCAGCATTCTTACCTGCCTTAAGTATGCATCAAAACTTACCACTCCGTGCTCGACTGCCTTGTCCAACGCATACATTGAATCCTCTATGGCACTATCCGCGGCCAAGAATTCTATCAACAATTTTGAATCTTCATCGCCAGCTTCAAATGCATCATCATAATCCATTTCACCCTCTAACTTTTTCACTAGTGATTTTGCATCATTAACTCGTAACCAGTTCACTAGGACATCAGCTTGGTTCATCAAATTCATGACTCTATGTTTCAAGTTCATTCTTTCATGTTCAAGTCCCATAATCATACTCGTGATGATATCATCTCTTTTCACCATTTCGGATTGCAAATTCGATAAATCCTCCATTTCCTCTTCAGTTTGGGTCAGCAAGACAATTGTGTCATAGTGAAGCATTCCTGAAAGCCGATCGAGAGCCTCCATCTTAGAGACAAGAGAGGGATGGGTAAAACTAGCTGCCGGCGAGTAAACGAAAGGATGGTCATGAGAGAAAATCTTGACAAGGTTGTGCACGAGTTCAGTGAGGTGGCATCTGGGGAATACCCAAGTTTGCAGGTAAGGAGAAGAGGTCGCACCAGAAGAGTGAACAAAGGGGTGGTCTTGATGAATCGGAGACGTAGAATCTGATAAAACATAGACCATAGGAGGCATGCAAGGATAGTTTTCATGGATCCAGATTGTGAGAGGTATAGAAGGAGTATGATTGGCGACATGGAGATGACCAGTGGCATATAGAAGGTTCACAGTGGTGCCATCATCGTGAAAGAAAGTATTGGCTGAGAGGGTGAAAGTGGGATAATCTTGGATTAAAGAAAGGAGGTGTTTTCTGATGAACCATTTTTGTTTAGAGTCTGTATAGGATAATGCGAAGCGGCTCGTGCAAGAAAGTGCGGCGTCAATGAATTCGATCGAGGGTGAGGGTGGCATCAGGGGAGAGATGGAGAACTTAACTCACAAGATGAGTTCTAGCCTGTCTAGCACGCTTCTGATCTCGTTTATCCGATTATTCTCCATATAAAAAGACAAAGATTTAAGTAATTCCTGGGAAAGTTCTTAGCAAGTTTTTAGCTGTTTTGAAGTTGAATTTTGGGTAGATTTGATGCTTTCTATTGTATCACTCTCGCATCAATATAATATTCCATGTATCTGACACGGCAACTGCTTCTTCGATATTAAAGGCACGACATGGCTTGTTCTTATCCAACTTTTAGCAGTATTTATAACTGTGATTGTGATGATTTTTTAAAAATTATTTTTAATACAAGTGGATTAAAATTATTTAAAAATATATTAATTTAAAATAAACAAAAAATTAAATTTTTTTAAAAATATTTTTAAAATATATACAAAAAAATAATTAATTAAGATATTAACATAAATACTGCTTTGTTTAAGGCCCACTACGATATTCACTGGAAAGATTCATATTGCTTAATTAATAATTAACAATACTGTATTAGTTATTTTTGATTATTTTTTTAAAAAATAACATAAAACATTTATTAAAAATAACAAGAAAATTCACTTGTATAATTTATCTTTCCTTGAACGAGCCTAAAAAATAATCAATAGTACTGTATTATTACTTTCTCCTGAACATTATAAAATTCATCAATAATCACTAAATATATGCTATAGACAGAACTAGTAACATTCAACGTGTTTAGAGATAACATCATGATCAGTGGTATGAGCTTAAATCTGCTACATACATGTCTAGTTTTTAATAAATACTGTTTCATAATCGAGTTGTCTGAATTTTTAACTCCTGACCGATACTAAATAGGGGCGTCATCGCTTACCTAAATATAGAAAAATCTTTGAGCAACTTGCATTGCTTTGAGATCATAGAATCACAGGGAAAATGACCCTACAGTTTACGAGAAATTTCCTTTGTACTTTCTGCTAGACATGTTGAGCGATTTGGTCCCCGTTTCGAGCTCTGTTTACCCTACAGTTTCAGTATGTTTTGAATTCTTTTGTTTTATGTTTTTAAATTGTTTTAATAGGTTGATGTTAAAAATAAATTTTAAAAAAATAAAAAATATATATTATTTTAATAAATTTTCAAACAAAAATCAAATTAAAAACAATACCAACCATACTCTAAAGTATATTCTTACCTGCTCTATTTCTGGGTCAACCCATTAATGCCATTTAAGTTTTGTATGGACCCATCCTCTCTTGAAATAGACGACTATGGATGAATCAATGGGAATTTAACTAATATAAAACGACTATGGATAGACTATGCAAAGTATTATCCTGCAAGGATGGATCAGGTTCTCTCTCTCTCTC
>Ga0325401_1004362_pt1 | contig 13328 bp, 11 predicted proteins | sample PopdelMetagenome_FD_205666 | JGI IMG/M metagenome (GOLD analysis project Ga0325401, IMG submission 205666) | Populus deltoides microbial communities from Bellville, Georgia, United States - Xylem-PdKOR-R2 | ecosystem: Host-associated > Plants > Phyllosphere > Stem > Wood/Secondary xylem | place...
CAAATTCAAACTTCGAGGTCTTGGTCAAATTTGACAGGGATAAAAGTGGGCAATGTTTCAAAACTTGAAGGACATGCCGACTACCAGATGCACCACTGGGACATTTCATTTATGGTATCCAACTAGATCCAAGATTGTGGTGCTACAATGGCTAAAATAAAATTAAGGTGTAGATCAAAGGAAGCATTAATGTATAGACAAGAAGAAATACCACAGCCAACATTGATGCATAGATCTTAAGTTCTGCAAGCTTACTTGCAATTCCAAGAAGGGTCACAGCAGAGCTGTGCAAAGGCAATTAAGCTAGGATCAGAAGAGAAGGCGCTGACTAGCTGATCAACTGTAACAGAACCTGGTCCACTGTGGTCACTGGTACTTGGATCACCCACTTTTATATTCGTCAAACCAAAAACCTGGAAATGGACATGTTGTTTTGATATCTAACATATAGTAAGGCACAGTCGAGGTAAGTGTCGAATGCTGATAAAACAATGTTAAGACAACCTTGTGCATTGCTCGTGATAACAGTGATTGGCACCCTATGGGATCATCAACATATGAACAAGCTCCAACCTTCCGTTTGATGTAGATGACACCAGAATTAAATGGGCCATTCGTTTCCCCAATGCTCCACCAAGGTTTATCTGTCCATTAGTAACAGTGATCATATAAAGCATGTTAAAGTAATATTGAATAGCAGAAATTGTGCAGTGGCATACTCTAACCTTCAGGAACAAGCTCCATTACTTGAGGCCAATACCGAGGGCCACAAACACGTACACTCTTCAACTGCAACCAACATTAAACAACGCATTAAGAAAATAAGCCATTCTGGAGCTTCGTGGCAGGAAAATCACTTGTGTTCAGGGAGTAGATAACCCTGCATCACTAAACAAAAACTTCATGTTCTTGTCCTAAACCATTCCGGGTGTGGATCTGTTTGAGCAGTCACAAGAGCAGCAGAAAAATTCCATGTCCAGTTCATGAGAGAGAGAGAGAGAGAGAGAGCATTTGCTAGAGTGTAAAAGATAGAAAAGGATATTGCAAGAATCATAATGTCATCAGTGAATCTGCAAAACTTACAATAGCACGTTCTGGCAAAATACAAGGGGTAACTTCACAAAAACTTGTTTCTGAATAATGTTCAGTTTCCCTGACAGTAACTTCAACAGGGGCATAGACAGGCAGACCACTGTCAACATCAACAGTCTGAAGCAATCGAGCCTCTGTTGCAAGGACGTATAAATGCCTGAATGCCTGAAAAACACACCATAAGAGAAATAGATGGTACGACACAAAGAGGAGCAACAGACTCAGACTTCAGGGCTTCCAATCACACAACATCTTTGTTTTAAACTAAAACTATAAATAGCCATTTTTTTTACCAATTAACTAAAACTGACAAGCCATTTTTCTTCAAATATTTTCTGAAAGACAAAGCTTTACATTTAGTACCACAATCCCAAAAACACACTGATCAACCATGACCAGGCAGCATCATTTGGCACCTGCTAAATTTACTGTTTGAAGCCAGTAAAACTCTTACAACAGGTTATTAGGAGGTTTCCATCCTTCATGATGCTCACCATAATAGTTGTTTCTTATAGCATATAATCAAGTTACCTGAAGGTGGCAACGATTATCATTTGGTACAGTGGGCAAACGTGGATACAGAGTAATAAGTAAAGCAGCAATCGAACTGTTGCTTGTGGAAAATGTCCGCATCCCTCCCCCGAGAAACAAAAAACCAATTGCCAAGCTTACCTAAATGCAATTCAGAAAGGCAAACATTAAGTTCATTGATATTCCTAAACTTTTTATAAAAAAATATATAATTAAAATACAGCAAGCTAACTGCTTTATCTATCTCTCAATTGAATTTGTTACAGAGGAGTAGTTTTAATGGTAAATCATTTATCTCGAGCAAGAAGCACACATGGAGAATTTGAATGCATTATCTTAAGTCACCAATCTTAATAATCAAATTAACCTTGCACGACTGGTGAACCGGAAGTCAAGAGCCTAAAGTATTTTCGAACTCTTTTGATAGTAATGCAGTTCACAGATATAATTTAAATATTTCATCAAGAAGTGATTGCAAATTGATTTACTTTCATATCATGCTAAGCTGTACAGGAAATTTAAAGGCAGGCAGCTAAAACCAATTTTGCAACTTCCATCCATATAGTTTCAAAAGCTGATTCCAGATACACAGCTAAAACTAAAAGCACCAGTGAATACGGGCACTTATCCACCAAATTAGATAAATTTACATATTAATGGCCCACATTGTACAACCAGACCATGTTTAGCTGGCTCACATGACCTTAAGTTTTTAGCATGTTTGAGTAGCTCGTGTTTTTTAACCAACAAATAAGTTCAGATAGATTATGATGGAAAAGTGGAATATGACTGATCCATAGAGGCCAAAGGAAATCTCAGGAAACTTACAGCCATCTGAGTGCCATAATTAGCATGACCATCTGCAGAGTTGCGACTGCGGAGAAATCTCAATAATCGAAATGTTTGTAGATGTCCAGAACCAGCCATAACCTACTCTCCAAGAACACACGACAAACTTAGAATTACTTTTTCCTATATTACAGAGGATGGTGAGAAAACAACATCAATAATCAAATTCCACATACCGCAGACAATGAAAGAACAATGAGATGAAGGCATATTTCCAAAGTGCCACGGTCAACATAACGAGACAGTCCCTTTGGAAAGGCATTTCCACTTGTAGCACAAACATGCTTGATCTGCAAAATTTCATTAACTTTTCTATCAACAAACTAATAGATATTAGTATAGCACTATCACACATGGTGAATGTAGGACCTCATTTAGAAAGTAAACAGCATATTCATATAGTAATTCCTGCGCATTCCCATCCTTTGTGCCAGCAAATCTCAAACCTGCCCATAATCAATGATAATAATGGTCAGGATTTACATGGGGGGGGGGGACAATACAAGAAAAGCAATGGGAAAAAAATTCAGACTGGCATTAATTAACATGCCAAAAAAGATAAATGCAACAAGGAAAGTAATCGTGACAGACATTCAATTATGTCATTGTCCACGCACATAATTAAAAAAAAATTGTATGTGCACCCATAATTTCAATTTATATATCTTTTACGATAATTTTGTGTGCCCAGAACTCAACTTCAAGTTATTGACGATAAAAGATTATATGCACCAATCCAGTGTCTTCTGGACAATTTTCCTTTCGTCAAGTTGATCAACAAAAGCAAATATAAATAACAATTTAGTCTGAATGTAGTCAGCACAAGACAACCTTATGAAACTAAATATGGGCCACTACTAAAGCTAGATTAACTATGCATTAGAGTCCACAGTCATTGAGTACCACTTAAGATCTATTGCAGTATGTGACAACAATTCTTCAAGTTTTACCATTTAACACAGAATGTTTACAGCAGTTCTGCCACCAGTTAGTCATAAAATCAAACTTCATTTTCATTTTATGTAAAGAACGGGCATTTTTCACAAATAAGAAGTCACCACAGAAAGTCCCAGCTTCAGCTGATCCCAGCTTTCCCATAAGTCTAGGCTACTACTCAGATGCTTGAACAGACTGTATTGATTGCTTATGCAAGTTCTGTACATTCATAATGGCAATCATTTCTAAAGTAATGGATGCATTGACTCACAAAACTGCATGCATGAGTTTCTGGATAGATGATTTTTTGATCTGGAAATAATGATTTCCTTTAAAATTGATGAAATGAATTAATATTGCCTTGGCTAGCCAAAACAAAGATTTTAATTGCACTTTGCAAGAGGTGGCTTTGTTGGTTTTATCTGTCACAGGAAGCTCATCTTCGACATAACTTGCTAAATTTTGATTTTTTTAAACAAAATTCTCTGTGCATCTGCGTTGTCATTTTATGCTCAGTAATTTCAAATTCTTCAATTTCTTAAAATAAAGCCACGGGCAAGTCCATACAGCAGATACCTTGGTGACCCAAAATGCAGGATCACATTTGATATGAAAATCATTTCAGGAAATAAGTCTTGGAAGAATAAGCATCCAAATCTGATCAAACAACAATTACTTACCAAGAGAAATACACGCTCCAGCCACAATATTGACATATGCCTGGACAAAGGTTTCTGCATCCATTTCATCCATGTCATTAACATGATCTTCAAGGCCATTAACACCACTTTTGACAATATTAGGAATCTGGGACTGAATCCAATCATTGGATGGATGCACCCTGAATAAATGGTATGTGAGCTTTGAATCAGAGTCTTAATCACATAGAGATTAAGCTTAAATGCAGCAATTTACATGACTAGCACTACCTGCTCCACATTATCAGATTCCGAGCTATGACACGAAGCATTATGAAGTCGGGTCTCACATATTGCAAATCAAAATGGGTCTGAGGAATAGAAAGCCTTGATACAACTGCCTCTGACTCGGTCTGCAAGACAAGGAGAACCAAAATTCTTTATAGATGATACAGCCATTTGCAGGAATTTCTTTTTAGAATCCTATGATCCTTATTAATCCTAAAACGCACTTGTTGCACGTTTCAAACTAAAGTACCTTCAAAAACATTAATGCAAGAGCAATGATAGCTCCAGGTGCAGTAACATCAACATTGACTGCAGTTCCATCCATCATCTGTGCACATTAGAGAAACAGTAAGAAGGATGTACTAGGGAAAAGAAAAAGGTCCTGGAAACATTGCTGTGCCAGAGGTAGTGGAGATGACCTGTCCAGCACCGTGGTTTTGTTCATCCGTTGATGGTGTCAAGAAAAGGGGTCTTTCCTGATTAAGAATAGAACAGGAAAGAGAGAAAATCAAAAACTCAATTAAGCATTCCAAAAGTAAAATTGCTCAAGGTTTTCATTTTAGTTACACCAAATTTACAACACAATTATAGGAATCCATAACAGCAGTAAAATCATCAAGAGAGAATTAACAGCCCTACGTTATGCATCTCCTTGCCACCAATGTATTGGAACAATCGATCAACCAAGCTGTTCAAGAAACCAAGTGCATCTTCACCTCGACCTTCAGTTAGCATAACATAGTTATTCAAATGAAGTTCAGATTCTCAATATTTAATTGATCAAAGTATTAAATTATCCATACCCAAAGCAACAAGACCCAAAGAAAATCCTGCAGAAACAGCATAACCCTCTCTTTCAAGTACATTATCGCCTCCACTTCTACGGCCTATTTCTCCCTGCAGAAGTAATTTATGTAATCATAACTGAAAGGCATCAAGTGCGTGTGTTGTGTGCACGAGTGCGCCCACAAGAGAGAGAGAGAGAGAGAAGAGTATCAGAGGACAGTTAAGAAAAGACTACACAACACTCCACACTTGTAGCTGAATGGGGCATTAACAAGAGTACTTTTCATTCACAAGAAGGTTTAATGGCTATATCATTCATTGTCTTGCAATCCAAAGCAATTAGTTAGTACCACATAATTGAATAGTTCATACTATTAAAAACATTATTAAAATCAAACAATTGGGAGTGCACCAACCCACTCAATCAAATCCCAGCCCAACCAACCTCGCCAATTATTTGAGAGAAGGGGTAGGTTGATCAGTAGATTTGCGATACCCAACTGATCAAGTCATTGAAGATTATAAAATTGAAACACCTGTCCAATCCAACCTGAAACACCAATACAAAAAATTGGATCTTTTCAACATTCCAAAAAATTCAGGCTCCTTTTTCTATATAATTCCAATTCCCACACCTTAAATAGGAACCTAATTTCCACAGATCTAAGATCTCATCTGCCATCTCCTTAGTTCTTTCATCATCTCTATGTCTCTCTCAAAGAATCTCCTCATCTTTGAGCATATCTTGCTTCTCACGTCATGAGAGCACAAAACTCTTATTTTCTGTCTGGCTTTGGTGGTTTTCTCCTCTCGACTTGTTATGACATTTCAGTAATCTGTCCCCAACATACATTTGTTTTCTTTGTAATATGAATGTGGTTTGAATTGGAGAAATGAGCTGAACTGGAGAGTGGAAATCAGTGGCTGGTTTTGATGGTGCTAGTTTTATACTTTAATGGTTGAACATTTTCTCAGTAATTCAGTGGGGTAAGAGAAATATGAAACTGGAGGTGGTTGTTTCTTCATTCTATTAGTGCTAATGGTTATCCATTTGTAACAGGCGGTTGACTTAGGATAGAATTGGGGTTGTATGTGATTCACATAAGTAGCATTTGATGATGGAACCCTGGTGAAAAACTGGTGATTACCACATTACAAGCAATGCAAAGTGGGCTTGTTTGGGATTGTGAAATAGGAGAGAGAGAGATTTGCAGGATGCAGTTTAGCAATGCCAGGAACAATTATGCAGATACTCATCCAAACTGCCAACTGCAAATCAGATCCTGTTTAACCTGGCCCTACCAATTTAGAACGTTTGGATCATTTCTCGAATATTCATTACCACAAGTTTCAGAAGGTAAAAAAATATAAGGTCAAAACCAATTTATCCTACTTGTGAACACTCCTAGTAAGAGTATTGAGCCAATAAGGCTACTGTGTGATGATATGTTTAGAAAGCACAGGCAAACAGAAAGGATCTAGTTATAATAGCCTCACTAGACTTGAGAGAGTACAATGAAGAATAGATGATTTTCTGCTGTCCAATTACACATGCCATACAAACTTCACTCACAATTTCCAATGTCATGAAAAATAATTTAGTGGTTGACCACATTAAGCAGAAAAGGAAATACATGAAACTAATAGTAAAAAAATGAATCTACTACCATAGCATTAAGTAAAAAGTTACCAAAAGAATCTGCATTGTCGGCGGGTGAACTGATCCCTCATAGAGAAGCCCAGCTGAAACTAGTGCTGCTGACTGGAATGCAACAGAATAGAATGTGAGGTCAAATCAATATTCCAACTACTAACAAATAAATCTCATTACTATTTTTTACACCTTAGCAAATTGATCAATCATTCAAGACTCAATTTTAGCAACAATTGTAACCGAGTCAACAGCAATATGATGAAGAAACTGGAATTCACCAACTACAGCAAGGAAGTCCACAAAATAAGCTTATACCAATTTAGAACAGAGTATGGAAAGTGCTTCTCAAGAAAATAGTGTTCTGAAGAATTATTTTTGTTTGCTAATGAACACATCTATGGATGCATCAAAGCACACCTTTTAAGTTTTAGCAAACAATTAAACTTTGCCTTCCTTGTAGAAGAAACAAATATATTCATTTCCAAATGTAAAAAAAAAAATCACAAATTATTTTATGATGTAATTCAAGTGAGACAGTGATAAATACCTGCACAAGGGTTGGTAACTCCAAATCCGGAAATGAAGAAGAATGCCGAGAAGGTATATGAAAATACAGAGACTGCCACACAGAGCAATTGAGTCAGTTTTGTGAATTAGACTAGTGAGTAAGTGACTAAGGAATATAGAGAAGAAGAATATTAAAGCAATGCTTAAAGTAATGTTCTATTCTCCACACGAACAAGTCACATCTACTAAAAAGTGTTTTAGTTGGAGCCCCTAGTTAGTATCTGAAAAGGTCACTAAAATATAGGACACAAAAGATGCAGATTGAATGTTAAGATGCCAATTGGCATCCACTGCAGGAAACCATTGCAGACTAGTTTATTGATTCTCATGCTTACAGAATTGTATACCAATTCAATAAAAAAATCAACAATCAAAAGAAATTCTGTCTTGGGGCAGAAGGCATCCTTCCATCCAAAACACAAAAGGCTAGGAAGACTTTAGCAACCAAAACTTCAATAGATGAAGAAGAGGATATTGAACCTTAACAGAATATCAGGTTTACATATGGTTTTTCATCATAAAAGAAAAAGAAATGAAGAGGTTTACATATGGTTTTTACCTTTGATATTGCCGGGTGCATTGTTTTCCTGTAAGAAGCTGCCAGACCAAGCATTAATCCTACCGTTGTACTTTCATGCTCCTGTTGATATGAAGCAGTAAGAAGCAAAACTAGGCAAAAAAAGGACAAACATAAACAGTAAATATATGAATAAAATGATTATAGATGACGTTAAAGCTATAGAATAATAAGATAAAGTAACTAATTTCTAGATCCTTGGGTAGCTTTGAAGAATGATATGACCAGCTTCATTTCATGAAGAAAGTGGTGTAGGGAATATGATTTTAAACATACAAGCTATCTCACTCCCCTCTCAACACCAAAGTTCGAACTGGTACAATTATTTGATTTGCTATCAGCACACTAATTACAAATTATGAACACAGCAAATTACAAGGCAAAAAAACAGAGCAAAAGGTGGTCAAACCTGTGTGAAATAAGTGTATATGTCGCTAATCACTAAAACACGCAGATATCCATGCAATCCTAATGCAAGGAGGAGTCCAGCATGGATCGCATTTGGTTCCTCAGGTTTGTTGTATATTATCCATGTCCTTGACACTTTTCCCTGCATGTGAAAGGGAAAAATACTTCAAAACAAGTTTTTTTAAAATGTTTTTCAAGGTAAAATAGTATATAACATAAGTAATATGAAAAACAGCTGAGAAATAAAGGGAACCAGAAAATTGGAACAGTCAAATCAATAATAAAGAGTAATAAATATATGCCCATTTTTACTACAGCAAGTGCATGTCACATTAAGCAAAATGATAAACTGCATTTTAATGTCACATCAATAATAAAGAGTAATAAATATATACCTGTTTTTTTCTAAAGCAAGTGCATGTCACATTAAGCAAAATGATTAGCTACATTTTAATGTCATTAAAAAGTGAAATAAGAATTTCATAATGCAGAAAAACTTGGTAAAAAATGGGTAAAGTAATTGATGAACTTGAACTAGCGGGAGAAAAACATGATCTCAAAAGGATACAAAAATAAACCTGAAGGGGAGCCAGCCTTAGTCCAGCAGCAACAGCATTGTGAAACTCTGACCAAGATTTAAGTTCTTGTATATTCCTTATATTTGGGTCTAGATTTACCTATCAAAAGAAAGAACATGCGAGACAGAAAAACAAGAAAGAAGGAGAAGATGTTCAGAAGAAAAATGATAAAGAGACAAAGCTCCGACTGCAAACTCAAAGAAAACAGAATAATTTATTTTTTATTATTTAGTATGTTAAAGTTCGTTCATCAAGATTCATCATGAGAAATGGACCTACCCAACCATTACAAAATGCTAGTTACGAGAACATAGCAGGTAACATGTAACCAAGAGAACAGAAACACAGACAACAGAAGTTTACAAGTTTATTACTTAATACAACAACAACAACATACAGTTGCATTTTGTTGAGCCGGCAACCGACCTGCTAAAACAAGCTTTGGCACTGTGAAGGCCTGCAGAAAGAGATTAAATATGAAACAGAATTGCATCATCAAAAATCAATTTAGTTGCAAAAGCCCAAGAAATTAAACAGTACAACAGAAAGAATACCTCTGTTAAAAGGGTAGATATGGTTGCTAGAGTAAATGCCCCACGGCCAAGAGGAAGAGCAGTGGTCCTTTGTGCCAGGTGCCACAGTTGAGCCTTCACAAGCAAGAGGGAGAGAAGAAGACACAATAAGATAAGGATCTGAACCATAAGTAAAACAGGAACAAAGTAATAATAAAAGACTGCAGAAATTTTAAGGTCCTTCATCCTCATTACTGAAATTCTCCATGTGCATTGTAGTGACCATAACTTTGAAAAATTCCCATGTGCAGCACAACACGTTAATCATCCAAACACATTGTTTTCTTGTAGTAGCATTTAGCATTTCAATCTATACAAGGAAGTTAATAACTACTAGAACACTTAGAAATAAATAATTTACAGCTTTCAAATAGACAGCAAGTGAGGTATACCTGCTGTATATCCTGGTCAGAGGCGCTGGGGTTAACAGATGTTTGGATAGCCACAGGTCTAGTGGAGCACAAGAGTCGTCTAACCTGGTTGAAGTGAAAATAGGTAGTAAGGAAACACAGAAGAGTACAGAACTTTTCATAATGCAACAATTACATGAGTGCAATTTAAGAAAACTGATTCAAAACCTAGTGCAACAAACTAATAGACTCTGCCGGATTCAAAATGATTGAATAGCATCCATGAACTGATGTAAAACTTCTTTTATCAGCAATGAAGTGATATAAGACTTTATCATACAAAAATTGCATCAGGAAGCATTTCAAACCTTAGGTGAACCTTAAATCATAAATCATTTCCCTGCACTTATAATTTGAACAGTTCAATATTGATGGGTGAGCTTAAGGGCAAGAGCAAACCTCATTCAACCGCTGATCTCGACCATACTGCAATTGAGTGCTGGAGTTGAAGATATGTTCCATACCATCCATCATAGACCCATCGGCAGAATCTGAATCTTCAAACTTGGCACTTTCCAGTCCAGTAGTATCAGAAACTGTAGAAGGAATTGTCACCGGATGCAAATGTAGCATGTAAGGTGTCGACATGGAGATCAGATTCACATTGGGTTGAGTTTCAAGTTCCCCAGATTTGCATGGCAGAGCTGAACGAGACAAAGCCAGATCCTCTCTACCAAGAAGAACATATGCAGCTGCAGACCAATCAGTTGGAGGGGATTCCCGGCACTTGTCTAGGGCCTAAAGGTGAAGAAAATCATTAGTGTAGATAAAAGTAGGACCATCACCTTTTCCGAACAATTATTCCATAGATAAACCTGCCACTAAACATAATATCCCAACTTTTCACTACCTTCACTTGACTTGCTAGGTCACTACACAACAATATGAACTTACCATTTCAAAATATAATACAGGAATTTACGAAGTTCTATGGATCTATTTGCTTGCAGAGCTTCCCATACCCAGCAAAGTACTAAAATCAACTTACATGTCGCAGAGGAAGGGATACACCAGAAGGTAGTGAGTCAAGCTGCTGCAGTCCAAATCTTTCCCCAACCATTGCCAAAACCGTGAGCTCCTCACTAGTGCAACATGAACCCATAGCAATATTACAGTAAACACCAGATGACAGCTTCTTGCCTATTTGTTTACCACCACATAATAAACTGTAGAAGGAAACTATCTTTCTTGCCCAGCTCACAACAGAGTTTCCATCTTTACAAATTAAAGGTGGAAGATCATCCGTGTTAGCGGAACTACAACCATGTTGCATGCAGTTTTCAAGCCATCTGAATAAACTAGGAGGAGTTTTCTGGGAGAAAGGCATCTCACATGTCCCAATTTTCGAAATCAGACCAGGAAAATCACGAATATAATGATCCAAATAATTTCCCTCACCAAGAAACTTGGCAATATTGCATAAAAGAACTGCCACAAGCTCCAAGTCCCTACAAGCAAACGTTTTAGGCATAAGATGTTAATGAAACTTTTGAGTTATATACATCAAACAAATAAAATGAAAAGGTTGAGCCTTAGATTGCTTATAAAATTTAAACTTCAGCGAGTCATTTAGCTTAGAAAACTATACCAGAATGTCTTTGTTCAAAAAATATTTAAATAGACTCAAAATGTTTGCAACAATAGTCTAAATATTAAACTAGACTTACCGTTTGCGAAGTTTATCCAGTTTCAGACTTTCATATAATGCATGTAGACAATCCAAGCTCTCCTGTAATAGCTCAAAGTAAAATGACTTTTCTGAACTTCGATTACCTTCCATATTTGATCCAAAGGAATCCATTTTCTCCAGATCAAAGGACAATTCTGATGAAGAAACCCTAGAAATAAAATTAAGTTTATCGTAGTTCTTGTGAAATTTGCTGTTAACAAGAAACTCCCAGGATGAATGCTGCTCTAAGTTCTCTAAGTCCGAATGCTTCTGAGAAGTGGCACTAGGCTTCCTACACATTTGAAGTATGATATTACAAAATGAGTTCCATTCAGAATCAACACTAGAATCGGCCCTAGACAAATAGTCAGAGTTACTATCTCCCCAGAGAAGAGCAAGGAAATGGTTATAGAAGCCAGAACTGAGCCCCTCAGCCATTGCTGTGATGCAATCATTAACTAATGAAGATGAAGGGCTTCTTCGTAATGTGCATCGAAACATCTGAAAACAAAAAATCAAGGGCATAATATTATTAACAGAGTAACTGTGATTGACAGAATTGTAGAAGGTTAAAAATTCTGGTGGATAGCAAGTACAAATTAACAGGGTCGGCCAATTAGCTAATCTGCATAATTAAATACTGTTACTGTATAGATAGATCTCATTGTAAAACTTCATTAACAAATACAATCACTATTGCAAGTTATTAAAAGCATGAACATGCTATTAGCAATATGAAGCTACAACCAACTCAATTAAACTAATCCCAAACTAATGTGGGGTGAACATTAATCTTTTTACTCCATTCTACCAGCATGGGACTGTATGAAACTATACTGTAAATTATGAAACAATAATCCAGAACAAAATGTGCAGCATATAGGTAGGAGAAAAGTAAAGAAAACAAAAGAAGTTGCAGAGCAGCACAGCTAGACAACAAACATTAAAGTAGACGAGCATGCAAAAAAAAAAAAAGTGGTGACAATAACAGTGGTAATTGTGATAAATGTACCAGATTTGGCTCAAAAAAGAACTTTCTGTGTACATAATAACAAACCTGGCCACAATTTAATATTAGATTAACACGCCCCTCCACTGCATCAGTCAATCCTAAAATCTTTGAGTCAAGCGGAACAGATGCAGTCTCTGAGAATTCCAAATTATGTGAAAGATGGCCTTTTCCAAAAAAAGATGGCAACAAATACTTACACAATAATTGCTTCCCTGACTGCAACATAACATGTGAGTTAATATTACCCATATAGCCAAATCATATGGAGAAAAGAACATGAATTAATTTTGCAAATCACTCATCACTGCTCTGACGAAAAATATTATCGAAGGACTGATAGACAACACATAGTGCAGTTCATAGAGCAAGCAATGTGCCGGAATGTCTCAGAGAAGAAAACTAAATTTGCTTTCTGTTACTAAGAATGATGAGATTACTAAATAACATTTATCATACGCAAGGAATCTTGGTTAGTGAAGAGGAATTATTTCTCCTATAAAAATTTAGGTACTGAAAAACACACACACAAGTTGGACATGTAACAAATAGAGCTGCTAGGATAAAGAAAAGATTCAAACCCAACCAGTTGAAATTGGTTATCAATCTTCATAAACAAACTCTGAAGCTATATAATTATCAAGGGAAAGTGAGTCAAACTTCTGGTTGGGAACGCTACTACCCATTTTTAAACTAAAAACTGCCTGTAAAAATTTATTGACTTTTTGGCATAACAAGAAATGATGATGATGATGATGATGATG
>Ga0325401_1004363_pt1 | contig 13327 bp, 9 predicted proteins | sample PopdelMetagenome_FD_205666 | JGI IMG/M metagenome (GOLD analysis project Ga0325401, IMG submission 205666) | Populus deltoides microbial communities from Bellville, Georgia, United States - Xylem-PdKOR-R2 | ecosystem: Host-associated > Plants > Phyllosphere > Stem > Wood/Secondary xylem | place...
AAATTTAATTATGTCATTAGACTTAATTTTTATGCAAATTCGTCCAATACTCATTTAATTTGACCTTTGAATTTGCATTTTTTCTATTTTTGGGCGTAACAGCGTACACTTGGGCCTTGAGATTCTTCCGAAAATTGCAGCTTGATTTTCGCCTATTTTGCAGCCTTTCTTGGTTGGCTTTCTCCGCATTGCCAGCCTTTATTTTATTTTTTTAATTTTTTTGGGAAAAAAAATGAATTTTGGGGAATCACCCAAAATTGGGTGATGACAAAGTCATTGGTAAAATGATGTGTTGCACCAGTGACTGGATGCCACACAGTGTTTGTAGGTGAATTCTTTGCTACTATCATACCTGGAATATTGTTATCAGATGGTTGATTGGTGTCAAAGACATCAGACCTAGAGTAGCAAGTCTTGACAGTGTGGCTTAGTTTATCACAAAGCTGACAGTAGATGGGATCTCTGTTGAATTGACCTCGGGCATTGGTGTTAGAGTAACAAGTACGGTGATAACCACACCCTCATCCTCGAAAGTTTCCACGACTGCAAGGTTGAAAAGAATTGTGTTGACGAGTAGAAAGATTTGCAGAATTATTGCTAATAAAGGATGCAATATTGTTGGCAATGATTATAGACTCAGTAATTAACATTAATGAGTATAGTTTCTCTAAAGTAATTAAATCCTGTCGGGCAGTGACAATGGTGACCAAGGAGTTGTAATGATGTCCAAGTCCAGCAAGAAGACAAGTGATTGTATCATCAGATGATAAAGGTTGGCTAATAATGGCTAGTTCATCAGAAATCTTTCTGATGTTGAAGAGAAAGTTAGTGGTTGATTGAGAACCTTTGCAGAGAGTGAAGAGGTGAGAGCTAAGATGAGTAACATGAGCTTTAGATTGCGAGGCAAAGATTTTATTCCAACGTTTGCCAGACATCATATAAGGTTTGATGAGAAGCAATTTGAGCTACAATAAGCTCGTGGACATTATGGCACTCAGTATCAAGGCATCCTGAGAAATCCAATGAGAGTATGCAAGATTTAAACAAAAAGAGAAAGTGGTATTGATGTTTATCCACTGTATGTTTTTGTATTGTTTACAGAATGTTTATAAAGTAAAAAGGTGCACAACAAGTGCTAAGATTTATGCAAGCATATATAGATTTGATCTGGGAAGGAATGATCCCCTGAACATTCTCCTAATCAATTAACTTCAGCTAAACATTAGGAGTTAGGAGTTAGGAGTTAGTGATTGTGTAATCTTCTACAATCCTTTCATCCTTAGCTAAACATGGGCAACCCTTTGGCATGCTTCCGGTACCGTACCTCGGTCACCACAACCTTTTGGAAATGTTTCCCTTTCAAGACACCACTGAGGATCTGTTGCATGCATTTTGAAAGGAAAGACATACACGTTTATCTAAATTATTCTTTGCAAAGAAAATTTTAATTAGCAATCAAATAGTAATTGACTATTCAGTGTTATTGTTAACATATACAACCTTCTTTGAACAAACAAGTACTAATTAATAGCTTTGTAAACTGATTTACCTTGAGTATGATTGAAGAGGCATAACCCAAGAAATGAATAGAAAGATGTGTGGCTTCACAGGAAGATAATTAATAGCTTTGTAAACTGATTTACCTTGAGTATGATTGAAAAGGCATAACCCAAGAAATGAACATAAAGATGTGTGGCTTCACGGGAAGATAATTAATAGCGTTGTAAACTGATTTACCTTGAGTATAATTGAAGAGGCATAACCTAAGAAATGAACAGAAAGATGTGTGGCTTCGCGGGAAGATGAGTGACAATAATAATAATAATAATAATAATAATAATAATAATAATAATAATAATAATAATAATAATAATTTTTTAGAATGAAGAAAAGAATTAGTTACCAATCAATGTTGGTTTTCTTCATTAGATGTTCGAATTTAAATCTTTCCTCCATGAAACAAGTGTATGCATGTTTATACTTTCAACTAATAAAAATACAAAGAAAGTCGTGTGGTGGTGACAATTAACAACTCAAACTTACCAATAACTTATATCGGTAAAACAACAATTATATTTCACTATAACTTTGATTAGGTACATCTTCAAGATGTTTATAATGTCTAAGTATATATGAAGAAGAAAGATTTGTTGTTCATAACACAATTAATTTCAACATGCCATTATGTCTTGTTTGGTTCACATGATGTTAAAATATACTAGGATTGTGATTGTGACCATAATCTTGATCATGATGGAAAACCAAATCAATAATAAGAATTTTATTCTATTGGTCCTTGAAAAGAGGAGGTTCCATTACAAGTTCAAAGTTCTAAAGATATTTTGTTTCTATATAAAGAAAAAGATGATGAATAAGATGAAGAAGAGCTTATTAATTTTTATGACTTATTATATAAGTCCAAGGAATTTGCAACATCTATCACAAGGTATTATGTATATAATGAATTAAGTTATCTCACCAGAATATATGGTAGAAAGTAGCAATGAGTCTGATTCGAATGAAGAAAATAATTTTGAATCTTTAGTGTCTATGGAAAACTATTCAAACAGTATACAAAAATAAAAGTTAGATGTAAAGTTAGAACAATCATCTATAAAGATGAATGTTGTTGTTCTAGTTGAAAATTTTGTTCAAAAGAATTATCCTCCTAGGAGAAGAGTTTATGCTATTAGAGACTTTCCTCCATTTTATGGTTCCAATGTTTCATCCTTTAACAAGAAAAAAGTTGTTGTGCAGAAAAAGTGTTGAAGTCAAGAAAAGTTTAAAGAAAATTTACAAGAGCTTGAAAACTTACAAGTTCGAAAGTCACATTCAATTGGAAAAGTTACGAATCTAGTTGAAGGTGTAGAAACATGAATATATATGGTTTGAAAGAATGCAATTGATGTTGAGTACAATAGTAAAATTACCTTTTTTAATGTCAAAAAAATCCATATTTAGTAATGATAAAATAAAACATCAACATTGTCGAGGCAGGACATTACAAAGAGAAGAAAAAGATGAAATAATGATCACAATTGATATTGAGGAGAAGTGTTAGAACTCAATATCAGTTAGGAGGTTGTGGTTTATAAGATTTAAAGTGTGTAATCTACAATATTAAGATCAATATCTCGTAGAGTTTTAGCTAGTGTAGTTAGAAAATAGTTAGTTGATTAGTTCTCTTCGCAGTTGGATAAAGATAAAAGTCTTAGTTTAGTATAATTTGTAAGGCTATATAATACCACCTTAAATACTTAGAATTATATAAAAAAGAAGAAGAAGAGAAAACAATATTTGTTATGTTTTTCTTAGAACAAAACCCACGTGAGATTTTTTCAATAGAGGGTGACGGCCATTAAGTAGAAAGTGGGTGGTTGTGCATCTAATTAGAAGTTAGAACTTAAATTAAGCTGGCTTCAAAAATGCGGGGAATGTCGTTTCTTGTGTTTTGAGCTGTGCTCTATTTCCAGGCTCGAATTTTTTATATGTACAAACTGAACAATTTTCTATGAGCAGTTGGAGATCAACCGTAGCTACCCAAATGATTATCACATTAATAAAATCCCAAACAACTTCAAATGATAAGCAGTTGAAATGAAGCTATTCTTAATTATCATAATAGAAATAAAATTTTGATCTATAAAAGCCTAAAAGCCTATCCATGCCCTCCTGCTCTCTCTTCCTCTCACCTAAATGCAGCAAGGGAAGTTCTGGAATAAAGAAACACAGGAGGGAAGAAAGAAGCAGCGTTAATGCTTGCCCTACTTCACTAAAAACTCTGTACACAGAAGCTTGAAATTTGAGCAGTCTTGGCTTGTCTAAACACTCCTATTGCTTATAGTAATCAAGGATAATCATCAATTCTTAAAAAAAAAAAACAACAAAAGAAGAAAAAAAAAATTCAATAAAGAAGGTATCGATTCGCAAAGTTATTTGCAACTTGCAAGGTAAACGTAATTAGCTAGAATCTATGTCATGGTGGGATGACATATGATCAGGAAGCAGTTAACAATAATTGATTACAGATTCTGATTTGAGAATACGTGAGTTGATCAAGTGAAAATTTATCGTCATGAACTCTACGCTTTTGTCATCTCCATGTGCTTGTATGATCACAAAGAGATTCATCATTAAGATTTTCCTTTGTGTACGTACTTGAGGGTACCTTGCTAGCTGCGTCAATGTAGGAGAAACCTCAAATTAATGAACCCCCAGCCCAAATCTCCATTTCGTCCAGAAATAAAAATGTTTATCAATGGAGTGCCTAATGTTTCAAATACTTCTCGATAAAGTCCCTCTACCTATCCATGCACGTTGATATATTTTTCGTTTACTTTGCAGATGTAATGCATCAAAATGTCACCGTTTTGAAGAAGATTTGATAAGTAACATGGAAAGAATTGAGAGTTTTTATTTATTTATTTATTTATTTGCAAAGCATGAAATTGAGAGTTGAACAGTACGTTAGTGATAATAAAAGTTGAGGCTTCGTCGTTGATGGTATATATTATGTCTGACTGACTATCATTTCCTTTTAATTTTCCACGGACATTGGTATTTTTAACATAAATTTAGTAAAAAATCTCTTAAATATATGCGAGTGGATGTAAAGTAAACGATATAGTCTTTTATTAAGTATATGGTTAATCTGCCACCACTTTTTAATACCAAAATATAGAATTATAGAGCATATGGTTGTTTTAGACTTGCAAGGCTGATGGCGTCTGAGGCACCTTCGATGAATTTCAAGAGTGGACAACGCAGACGCATTCAAGTATCCAAGGCATCAGCAGCAGCTATGAAATTCAGTGTGCTTGAGACATGACTATGACATTCTGCATGCTTTCAGCATGGCATTGGGAGTTGCTGAATTGGCTACCTGCTAAGAAATCATTACCAAAGTTATTTAAGTTCGAAATCTTGAAGTCATTACTGTGTGGTCTTTCTATACGTTTGTTTTGGGATAATATTTTCTATCACATTGGGCTCCACATTGATATGCTGTGTTCAGCATCTTAAAACATCTCAAGCTTTATTATGTAGAGCAGTTACATCAAAGTGATGGCTAGAACAGCAACAGAGGGGAGCCCAAAAGAGATTGACCCAGTCCAAGGCTAATTAAGTTTTGCAAAATAATCGGCACAATTATCAATGTATATAGTGACCTCAAATAATCTGAGAGATCATAATGTGGCTTGTAACCACACATATGCAATCGCACGAGATACTAGTGGTTAAAGAACTTAACTATCAAATTCATGACTAATAATGGAACATGAAATATGCACTGCTTACTTTTTGACTTTTAAGATGATAAGAAGTTTGGACAATAACACATTTGTTTTCTAATAAAAATTATAAAATATATAGAAAACTTATTTGATAAGTGATATATTTCAAAAATTAATATGTTCAAGAATGAAGATATTTAGTGTTTGGATGGTGGGTAATCAAATATTTAGGTCAATATTCTCTTTTTTGAAGCTTAGAAAATAGATGTTTGGTGGTAAAAAAACATAATACATGTAAAATAGTCCTTTTTAAAGGGATTTAAGAACCATCAGATAATAAAGTCAATGACATTTTAGTAAGAGATTGCAATAAATGAAAGAATAAACTTTAAATTCTGAGAACAAGTGTTTGTTCTTGTTTTTGTATGATAAATATTCTGAGAATGAAAGTATAAATATTTAGAGAATATAAATTGTGAACCCTTTACTTAGGTGGTTCATGGGTATTTATAATTTCCGAACATTGTTGTTTTGATGAAGTGTAGGGGTTGAAGATTTTTTTTCTCCTGATGACATTAATGAGGAACAAATATCACTTACATATAATTAATGAGATGAAAAAAATGTTAGGCTATTGGAAAATTCTTTCTAAACCTATAGGTGTAAAGAGAAGAATATCCCTAACATGAACATTTTATGTTAAAAGTCTTAAGAATAAATAAACGGAGCTTTATAACTATAAGATATGCCTAAAATGACCTTCAAACCAATTAAGCTTGGTACGTAGCCAAGCTCAAGGGCGATGAGTCGGGTAGCTTACTAGACTCATATACGCCTAGGTTAAACACGTAGCTGAACATACAGGTGTTGGGTCTAATAGCTTGCCAGACCTACATCTAATTAGATTTAGCACGTGGTTGACTCTAAAGATGTTGCGTCTGGCAGCTCGTTAAACTCATGTTCAATTTGGCTCAGCACATTGCTTAACCTAAGAGCAATAGGTCTGACAGCTCGCCAGACATATGTTTGATTGAGATTAGCACGGAGCTGAACCAAAGGGCGTTATGTCTGGTAGCTCACCAGACCCATATTTATTTGGACTCGGCACGTGGCTGACATAAGAATCTAAGGCCTAGTAGTTCGCCATACCATGTCCGCTTGGGCTCAGCTTGTCGCTGAATCTAAAAATGTTGGGTCAGGCAGCTCATCAGATTCATATCCACTTGGGCTCAGCATGTAACTAACCCTAACTCGTTGGGTCTAATAGCTTATAAGACCCATGTCCCCTTAGGCTTTACACATGGTTGGACCAAAATATGTTGGGCCTGTGAGTAGACCCATTTCATTTAGGCTTTTGCCAATCCTAGGGATGTTAGATATAGAAGCAAGCCTCACTTATTTCTAAATGGGTTACCACCTTATTATTAGACCTTTTAAATAGGGGCTTAGGCTTTTTCACAAAACATCAAAAATATTTATTTATTAGTTTCCCCCAAGTCTTTATGCATTCCATGCGAAAAAACTGAAAAAGACTTTTTGGGAAACAATCATCTAGTCTTCCCTAGAAATGTGATGCCTTCCTACATTGATTGCAAATGTTGTCAGTAGGGCTGTCACAAATCTTTTTAAAAATACCATTTGGTAGCATACAATCAAAACAGTAATCATTTAGCCTACCTAAAGTTATGGGGTGGAGCCACATGTTCCTCATTCATCGGTGGGAGTGAAAGGCAGTGGCCTATATAAACTCTCTTCTCTCTCAATCCTATTTTTTACTTTTGCCAAAAACTCTCTCTAAACGTTTTGCAACAGAAGCCCTAAATGAGAAGATGAAGTCTCTCAATCACCTGAAAAAGATTTTTCTTTTAGGTAAACACAAAAACGCTCTATTTTGTTCTTCTTTTGTCATTTTTATCTTTGTTAAAAAAAAATGAGTTCTAAAAAAGGCAAGAAGATTGTATCCTTTCAAGGAGATTTCAATTTCAAACCTAAAATTGAAATTACTCTCTAAGGGTCAACTGTCAATAAAATAAGCCCTAGATTAAAGTGTGATTCGAGTTAACCCTCCTTCACTAGAAAAAAGGAGATAAGATTATCTAGAGAGGTTACAGACCTCAGGGGACAGGTAAGGCTACCTAAGGCTCCTCAAGACGAGGAGAAAAACATAGTATCATACGATCAAGTGTCTTTTGCCAACTTTAAACAATTAGAAGATTTCATGATATTGTTGCTAGAGACGGATGACTGGGTTAACTAGGTCACCAATAAACCTATTATAGGAATTTTTACCATTATTGCCCTTATATATGTATATGTTTGGATACTCGTTTACCTTGAAATGGTTTATGAGGGATGTATTTCATTATTATAATCTAACTCCAGCCCAGCTCCATCCTAATAGGTGAACCATCGTGTCTGTTTTTGATAAGTTATTGGGGATCCTCAAAATGGAGCTAACAATTAATATATTTGGACACCATTGCACGCTAATCAACAGTGATGATGAAGGGCCTTTCATTCTTTGATTCTTTACCTTTTCCACTAGGTTAAGAGGCCTATAAAAGGTACTTTATAAGGCAAGTCCTCCTATCTAGGGTTTCTCCAACTTTTGGAGAATGCCCCTAGTAGGTATGAATGAAAAGCCTGGCCTCAATGAGAGGAAGAAAAGAATATGCAGTAGGCTATATTAGCTTCACACCGAATACGACATCAATTGCATGACTCAATGACTTTATCGCCCTTCTAATACAAGTATGTCATTTTCTTAATATTTTATCTTAGTTTGGCATGTTATTCATCATTTAACTTTTTTCTTATGCAAGATTCTTAGTAAGAATAACTGACTTGGAGTTTAGCGAGTCTACCCCCTCTATGCCTAGCTATGTGACCACCCTAATACCCAACCATTCCTCTTTATCTGAAGATCTGTTTGTTTGCCTCTTAGCGGAAGCCTTTGTATCTATGAAGATGGATATAAAAGAAGCTTTTATTGATGTTGAGGGGTTCCTTATGGCTCGGGTTTTTCCATATAGAGACATTCCTCCAATGTAAGTAGGGCCCTCCAATTACTGTAGAAGGGGGTCAATCTCCTATATTAGAGCTCCATAAAACATTTAATGGACCATTTATCATTTAAGGCAAAACTTAGAGGCCGTGTTTAGTATAGATGGATATGTCCATTCGAGAAGTTAGGGATTGCATATGCATCCTAATTAAATTTCTATAATTTTTTTTAATTTAAAACATTCATTTAATTCCATGCAGACACTTATTCAACTTTAAGAAAAAAAGTTAAACACGAGGCATATGTTGAGGATTTGATACACGAGACTTATACTATTGAAGATATCTTAACATTTATATTGTACTATTTTGAGCATCATTTGAGAACAAGAATCAATTGAGTTCCAAGACATGATTGTGGGGAAGTGCCTTCAAGTGAGAATTTGTTAATATTTTCCCATCCTGAACGACCTTTATAAAAAAATACAGTAAGAGAAAAATACTAAATAAAAATCAAATTTAGATATACACATAATTATGTGCTATTTAATTATGATGAATTGAGATCTTTTATTTTGTAAGTATAATATTAAAATGTTATTTTTAAACAATATTTTCTTATACTCATAATCTGATAGATTGAATAATTCCTTGTATGCAACATTGTTAATTTTTACTATCTCAAGATTCACATATGACTAAATCTCAAAATTTTCAATTACAAGAGGAACAATTTGCTACATGGTTCAAAACACATGTAACCAATACTTAATAATTCTTAACTCTCGGAATACTTAATTTTATTACACCTTTTTCTTTAATTGTTAATGGTTGTAATCTTGTACGAAGTTTATCATATGAAAGGGAATGCTAGGGGTAGTTAAAATTTACTATGTTTGTGTCTTGAAAAATTGTCAAATGTTAAAACATTATTTTGTCAATGAGTATGCCTTTCATATTGAAGAGTATGGTTAGGCTAGAAAGATTTATAATAGTGGAATTTGTGTTAAGATATCAACTTCTAATGAGTTTAGAGTTTATTATTATAGGAAGTTAAAAAAAAGTGATTAAATTGCAATATTATAGATAGCGAGCATAATAAAGTCTTTTAATTCAAATTCTATTGTTATGATACCACCAATAGAGAAATCAGAGTAGATCCCCACCATGTTTTGGTCAAAATTAATACAAAGGCTAGACTTCGTAATGCCAACTATATCTTTGTTTTTGCCAAGAAATGTTAACAAGTTTATTACACATACACTCCTTTTTTTAGAAAGGACCATTCTAGGGTTGATTGGTTATCTATTGTGAAAACCAAACCCGAGAGTCGTTTCCAAGTTATTTAGAACAAGGTTGTCAATAATATTTTTTGACACGACACGAAAAACACAATGTAAACTCGGATTGTAAAATTGGACTGTAAAATCATAAAATTATAAGTAAATATTTTTAACTAATTATATTTTGACAATTCTAGCCAAAAAATTAAATTAAATTATATTAAAATCTGATAAAAAGAGTCAATAACATTATAATCAATGAGTTATCTAAATAAAATGAGAGATACATATTATAGTATGAATCAAGAAATTAATAACATGAAAAAATAAAACGTCTCAAAACAAAACTTTCAAATAAAAGGGGGAATCACTGAATGGTAGGAAGTATATAAGAACCTGGTGACAACTTGGTTATTCTCATCACAACAAGTCCTCAAAGACCCCCTTTGAGTTGCAAGATAATGAGTCTAAACTAGTAATCAACTAACATAAATCTAATAATAAAATAAACCCTTAAACAATGTCTCATACGCTAGAACAAACCCAAATTAAAAATAATTATTCATCATTAAATAAATAGATAAAATAGGATAATAAAAACAAAGTCTTCATGATAAAATTCCTATATGTTTTTTTTTTAACTTAATGAGTTAATTAATTCATATCAAGTTGCTTTGTCTATCAACAGAGAAGAAAATTTAAATTTTCATGTAGCTGAGAATATTTTTGTAGATGTTGATGTTGAGGAGTTAACTGATATATTGAGAATCAATGGATATACATAAGTTGATGAAGACGATGAGAACGATGAACTTCAGTTTAATAAAGAAGATTGTGATGGACATGATGATGATGATGATGATGTGATGATGAAGAAGAAGAAGACAGTTCTGATTTAAAAGATTTTGAACTCATTTTATATGTAAAATATCAATGTGTAATGAAATTGACTTAAGTATTTTTTTTTCATATGTCGTTGCTTTACAATGAACTATTGTTAACACATTTGGAACATTTATTATTATGTTATTAAATAGAATTGGTGTCACTTTGTTGTGATTTTATTGTATTTATAGGTTGGATGGATATTGAATAAAAAAACATCATGGGAAATTTATTATTTTATACTGATGGAAATACCGACGGAATGTAAAATACCAATATAATTATCAATGGACTAAGTCCCTTGAAGAATTCGATAGATTTAGAAAAAATTACAAGAATTTTCCATTGAAAATTACTAACAGAATTATCAATGGACTGAGTCCTTGAAAGAGTTCTAGAGAGTTGGAAAATAATTATAAGACTTTGCCACTAAAAATTATAGATGAAATTATTGACAAACTAAGTCTCTTGTAGAGTTTTAGAGAGTTGGAAAAAAATTACAGGACTTTGCCACTAAAAATTATAGATCACCGACGAAACTACCGATGGAAAGAAATTTCATCAGAGAATATTTTTTTGGGTTTGGAATTTTTTGGGTGTTCTAAAAATTTTTTTAGTGTTAATTACTAACGGAATTACCGATAAACATTAAAAATTAATAAATATTTAATTGTATGTCGGTAATTATGTTAGTAAAACATCCCAGTAATAAAAGATCAGAATCTCTAATTCAGAAAAAAAAACCCGTCTTCTTCCTGTCTTTTCTCTACTATGAACTTTCTAGGATTTTTTTTAGTGATATCATTTTTTTTAAATATTGTTTGTTAACCTTTCATTTTGATTCTAATTTTTATTTTTTTTGATCAATTTCTTCGATCGAGTTGAAGTTTTAAAGTACTTGGTGCTTGAACGTGATCCAAGATCGATAGAGTTTTTTTTGTTGAAACTCACGTGCAAAACAAGGACTGTCAGAAAAGGGTGTAGTGATTTTTTTTAAGTTGAATTTCAACTTATTCCTCTTTCATTGATAACCGAGTTTAGAAGTTCAAGATAAGTTGAATTTTAGTAATTTTTAAGTTATTTTTTTATTTGCTCACTTGTTTTTTTTTAAGAAACATATAACACTCTATTGCATGAGAGATACGAGAACTATCCTTCGACCCATCCGAAACTTGATCCGAATTTATGGTTGAAGGCTGGATCTATTGGTGAACTCGATAGAAATCAAGTTTATAGTATTTCCAACATTACGATCGTGGATATACAGGCAGGCTATAATGTATTAATTGTTAGGGCCTCACAATTGATATTAAGCCAACAATCTCTAGCCATCTAGGTGATTGTACAAAAACAAGTTCAAGCTCAAACGACCCAATGTGGGTCTAAGATGGCTGAACTGGGGGATAATATGAATGATCTCAAGCATTTATTGGCAACCCTCATTAGTACTTGCGGTCAAACTTGTCGCCTTCCTGATTCCGGTAAAGATCCGCCTCCTTCTCCAGCTTATGTCCGCTACATAAATTATATTCAATAATATTTTTATAATTAATAATAAAAAAAATTAGTTTTTTAGTTTATTTTAATTATTTTTTTGAATTTTTTTAATATTAAATACAATAGTGACAAAATTATCAGTGGAATTTGAATCACAATGGAATGATCGACAAACTAAGTTTCTCGAAGAGTTCCAGAGAGTTATAAAAAAATTACAGGATTTTCCACTAGTAGATGTAATTTTTCAATGGTTTAATTCTGTTGGTAATATACATATATTTACCGATGAATTTACCAATAGTTTATTCTGTCAATAATATACCATAATCATTGATAGATTTACCAATAAAATTAATAATAGCAGTAATTTGTTTTTGGTTTGGTACTCTATTTTCATTTTTTAAATTTATCGGTAATTATGTTAGAAACAAATTGACTAAAAAAATAAAGATCATTGATGATATGTTTTTCGATAGTATTTTTCTATTCATGATTTTGTTGATAAATTTAATTTTGATTGAAACAGTACTATTATTTAAATACAGACAAAATATTTTATTAGTGTATCTATTCAGGCTGAATTATTGTTTCAAGCTAGAGTCAACTAATAGCGAAAATGAGGTTTTATCTTGAGGCTGCACCACTCAAGAAAACCCATTAATGATAAATGCTTCGCACAATCATGTATGATCACGAATTATAATTTCAAGAAATGCTCGCTTGATAGAGCTTGTGGAGCTTTTAACCTAATAGTTGAGTATATAATAATGTTAAACATAAATAAAATCATCCTTTATGGAGTAATGAGACTTGAATCTAAATTTTATTTTTTTCCTCTTAATTTCTTTATGTAAAACCAAATATATTAAATTCTTATTTTCCCACACAGATAAAAGGAAAAAAAAACATAAATTGGTAGAATTATATATACTTCAATTACAAAACTATATTAATTAGCACATCAATTACATGACTCTATAGTCTTGACACTTAAAAAAAAATAAGTATATGCTTAAACTGTTAAGATTAGGGATATGCACAAGAAAATGTCGTATTCAAACTTTGAGGAGTGAGGATTTGGAATAGGAAAAGAATTCCCAATCCATTGTATTTCCCGTTCAAAAAAAAAAAAAAGAAAAAAAGAGAAGGAAAGTCAAGGAGGTGGTTTGAAAGGTAGGGCCTTCACCCAAATTTCAAGAATACAATCCCTTTCCAAGCTCAAGAGGGTAACTTTAAGTAGGTAGATGATGGAAATTATGTCTATAGAGATCCGACATGTATAGAAACACCAAATTTTTAAAAATAAAAGGAAATTTTAAAGCAATTCAATGATAGATTAACAAACCAGTACACTTCCACCACTGCAACCTTGAAGGTGGCAAGCATTATCATATTTCAAGCGGCCAGGAATTGCACAAATCTCCC
>Ga0325401_1004364_pt1 | contig 13326 bp, 7 predicted proteins | sample PopdelMetagenome_FD_205666 | JGI IMG/M metagenome (GOLD analysis project Ga0325401, IMG submission 205666) | Populus deltoides microbial communities from Bellville, Georgia, United States - Xylem-PdKOR-R2 | ecosystem: Host-associated > Plants > Phyllosphere > Stem > Wood/Secondary xylem | place...
AAATGTTGATTGTTGTTGATGTATGGATTATATATTGATGATGTGAAGGGAACATGTTCGCCGATTACAGACACGATGTGTGTCAAGTACAAAAAAAAAATTATGTTGTTTTGGGCTTGTAAAAGCCGGGTTGTTACAGTTTATGCTTGATCCAACAAAGCTTAGCGAGATTTGGTGATTTGATGCTTTGAAGAGTACCTTTGATTTGTCTTCAAGTGTTGTTGAAGAACTCTTATGGGGTGTTTAGGCTTGATCCAACAGAGCTTAGTGAGATTTGGTGATTTGATGCTTTGAAAGGTACCTTTGATTTGTCTTCAAAGTGTTGTTGAAGAACTCTTATGAGGTGTTTAGACTTGATCCAACAGTGTTTAGCGAGTTTTGGTGATTTGATGCTTTGAAGAATACCTTTGATTCGTCTTCAAAATGTTGTTGAAGAACTCTAATGAGGCGTTTAGGCTTGATCCAATAGAGCTTTGTTCTTTGTAGACTTCAAGCGTAGATGAAGGAAGCTTGAGAACTTTTGAGAGAGTTTCCTTGCTTGAAGAGCTTGTCTTGATGGAAATTTGTATCTCCCATAATCCTCTTTTTTTCTCGCTCTAGGTTAATGCCTTCTATTTATAGAGATCTGTAAAGTCTCTCAAGTTCTTTTGCAATGCAACATGGTATAATTTTATTGGTTAATATTTATTGACGGGATCTTGCATTTATGATAAGATATCTTGACGGGATCTTGCATTTATGACTAGATATCTTAAATATCTCATTCCAAGTATCAACTTTTCATTGCCCAAGAAATATATGAAGCTCACTTATTTTCCATGTCATATATTTCAATTTTATTTTATTCTTTCTTTTAAAAGAAAAATTTGATTGGTAAAAAATTTATGTTTCTATATATATATATATATATATATATATATTCGAAAGAAAATAAAAAAACAATATATAGTAGTGAGAAGAAAACATAAAGGCACCTAGAAAATGGTTAAAGATTGGTTGGAAAAATTCAAAAATAAAAAGATTAAAATTTGAGAGTATATTTTTTACTGATGAAGGTCATATTGACAAAGAAAATTTAATTTAAGGAATAAAAATCCAAAATCAGATGTTTAAGGACGCAATTAGATTTTGTTGAAAGATTAATTGAGTTTATGAAGGGTTTGATTGCAAGACAAATTGATTTTTAAGGTTTTAATTGGAAGAAATTAAATATAGGAGTCAATTTGGTTAAAAATTGAAAGAATTAATAAGGTTCAGGACTTAATTGAACTACAAATTAGTTTAATTAATAAAATCAGGGGCTTAATTAAAAAAATAAATACCGTGGGGCTGATTTGGGTCATAATTGCAAGAAATTAAAATCCAAGAACCAAAGTAAAAAGACAAGGGTACTATAAGGAGCTTAATTGATTTTTCTAGGGGTAATTTTGAAAGAATTAAAAGTTGAAGAGCCAATTAAAGACAAGGGTACTATAAGAAATAGATTGGAAACCAAGGATTGTTTTGTAAATGGCTATAAAATGCAGGGGTCCAATTACATTTTATACAGGGGACTTAATTACACAATTTCAGAACTTCATTCACCAAATTGAAAATAGCTATTCCCATCTCAAAACGGCGCCGTTTCAATGACCCGTGTTCATCTTTCATCAGCAGACCAAACCGGAAGAGGAAAAGCCGCCCCACGATGCGTCTCCATTATCACTGTAACGGTCTTGTGAGTCCGTTTCATTTGCCTTACCAACGCATGGCATTCTCTGGCTTTATAAGCCAGAGAATAGCCACACCGAAGTGAGGACGGAAAAAAGACGGGGGAAAAAAATAATAAAAAACCAGGGGGGAAACCAGAGAGAGCAAACACAGGGACGAGGAGAAAATACCAGATGACCAAAAAAACGATTTTTCTCACGGATTTCCTTTTTAAAATAATATGTGATTTTCTCACGGATTTTTCTATCTATTTTTTTTAATAGTAGTTTTATACTATAAAATATAAATTTGATATTAAAATACTTGGATATATATATATATATATATATATATATATATATATATATGTGTGTGTGTGTGTGTGTGTGTGTGTGTGTGTGTGTGTGTCTTGTTTTCATGCATATGATCAAGTCTATTAAAAATATAAAAAAATTCATATCATATTTTCATACAAAAAAAATTAAAAGAAAATGTATTTAACATGCATTTTGAGTTTTAATAATCAGTTTATTAAAGCATGAGAACTTGACGCATATTTCAAAAACATCAAAAAAATATTTTGTTTTCTTTTAGTATATGAGATTACAAACTTATATATAAGATATATTTCTGATATTAAAAATGTAGTTCTTTTTTTATTGACTTCAGAACAATTGGATTTTCTTTACTTGATAAGATAAGGATTTCCTTACCGAAGAGAACTTTTCTTAAATCTTAGACCACTAACAAGACAACCATCAAAACCCCTAAACCACATCAAATTACAAAGTAGTTTACCTCAGGTAAGGTGCTTTAGGGGTGCTAATATCTTTTCTAGTCACAACCAGTTCTTTACCTTTGAATCTCTAACAAAGATCGGTATATCCAGGTTTTTTTTTTTGTAAACTTGAACCAAATATCAGGTGACGACTCCCAAATTAAAATGATAACCGCCTCGACGTCGCGCGGCCATGTTCGACACGTATAATATTGGAATCATTTATATAAGCGAAAAAAATATTATGAAACCTTTTTATTTTTCATGAGGTAATAGCCTGTAATATGTTCTAAGTTGAAATCATTTTATAAATGTTCACTTGAATATAATTCAAATAAAACATTAATTTAATAGTAATTAGAAAACTATAATATGAAATGATACTTAATGGGTTAGTATTTTGAAATGTTTTCCATTTTTTTAAAATAATAAAATAGATAACTATTCTTTTTATTTTTTAAAAGATATTTACATTATTGTTTAGAAGATTATTCCAAGTTTTTTATTTATTAGAATAGTATTCCATTATTTTTAGCAAATACATCTAAATAAAATAATATTTTTTTGAATAATATTCCGTTAAATAACATTTAGCTTCTGAATCTTTTTTTTTCAAATTAATGACATTATGATATTTTTATGATATTACTAATAGCTATTTTTAATTAGGCTTTCATGATTTTTTCTCAAAGGTCCACAAATTGCAAGATTAGTTTTGTTAGAAATGTTTTTTGATTTTCTATAATTTCTCCATAAATAAAGAAGTTTTAATTCGCATGTTTTCCACCCCAAATCAAGCCTGCAATTAATATAAAGAATCCAAAACAGAGAAGAAAACTAACTTTCTTTCCTCAGCAGCTAGGGGGATGGACAAAGACCCTAAATACAAATTAAAAAAAAAAGAAAAAAAAAGAAGAAGAAGAGAGGAAGTGGCATTAAGAAAGGACGAGAACAGAACAAAACAAAAGAGAAAAATCAGTAACAGATCGAAAGACGTCTAGCGACTCTACTACCAATCCTCACTCTTAAGTGATATTTATAGTATTAAGTTTGTTTTTTTTTTTAATTTGGTTGTGAAGTAAACTCTTATTCTAGAATTTTTGATGTAACCTCATTGTTATGAAAATGTAAACAATTTCTGTGATTGAACTAATCCACTAATTGTAACTTTAAGACTGAATTTTGGCATGGCAAAGCTATTTCAAATGGATCAAACGCAAGATGCCACAAGTAGAATTGTGGGGACCTTGTAAGTTTAAGAATCTAGCTACAGCTTATTGCTAAAATTTCTTGTAACTATTTCTAAACCAACACATGATTAAGACTTATAATATTTCAACATTGCAACTGAAATTATTTAAATTATGGTACTTACCTTCAGGGGCTACATGGCTCCAGAATATGCGATGCATGGATGCTTCTCAGCGAAGTCAGATGCTCTTAGCTTCGGTGAGCTAGTTATGGAGATTATTACCGGTCGTCAAAATGGTTCATTCAATAGCGAGGAAGAACAAGAATACCTCTCACCAACGTAAGTAACATCTTTATGAGTAGGTTCAGATCAGCTGAACTTTTTTTTTTTATTGCTGCTAAAAATGGTTCATTGTATTTTTCTAATCTATTATCCCAACACATAGGCACAATTGATTAAATCAAAATCTTTGCAGGCATGGGAGAGTTGGAATGAAGGAAGAACATTAAATCTGATAGATCCTATTCTCAAACGGGTTGTTTCAAGGAGAGATGTATTGATAAGATGTTTCCACATAGGATTACTATGTGTCCAAGAAAAGGTAGCAGATAGACCAACCATGGCTTCAGTTATTCTGATGCTTAGTAGCGACTCTTTCGTTCTTCCATTACCATCAAGACCTCCATATTGTATGCACTCCGCTATGGAGGAACAAGAAACATCAAGGCCGGCACAAGACATTCCCTCCTCTAGAGAGCAACGAATATCAACATCAAGGTCATTGACTAATCATGAATCATATCCATCAGATCAATCTGGAATTGGCCATCTCGAATCCTCCATTAATGAGATTTCAAATCCTTAGTTCTCCTTACTCATCGTTTTCTGTCTTCTTCCAGCAGTCACACATAAAGGTATTTTATGCAATGTTGTCCAAAATCCATTGATTGAACCAGAGTTTATTCCGTTTACCAGGGAATTGAATGATAATAAACATATTTGACTAAATAAATTGTAATCAACGTACCATTATCCCACCATAGCTAATGGAAGGAACAATATATCTTGGCATAAATGTTCATTTTATTGAAAAAGATTTAATTTTGCTAACATCCACAACTATTTTTATTAAGTCCAAAATTTCTTTTCATTCATCTTTTATTGGGATTTTTTTCACAAATACTGAATTTATGCAAGTACTCGAATAAAAGTAATTGTTATTATTTTATGACTGGAGTATAATTAGCTATTTCTTAAATGAATAAATAAATAAAACAGATTACTTTAAAGATAAGCAAATAAAACATTTTTATAATACTTAAGTGATATTTAATTTTACATAATTTGAGACCTTGAGTTAAAAATCTAAGTATTCATTAGTACACGATTTTCTTCTGTATAGAAAACTTGTTGGGTTACCTACTCCATATGCCTGCTGTAGTGACTTCATCATTAGATACACCCAGCTAGAATCGTCTACCTGAATTATTTAATGAATGATGCATTTAAAAAGTGAACAAATTTCAGGGTATGACTCGACAAGACAATAATATATCCAAGGCGGCCTGCCTAGAATCAGTTGCATCTCAATCAATTGTTTTCTACTCATGTAATTTAAAAGTACTCTCGTTTAAATCAAAATTGTTTGGAACAGTAATATTATATTGACCCGTGAAGAGAAAGTGGGATAGACCTGTAGCCTAGTTTAATATTGAATTTTGTTTTTATAATTTATCATGTTAGATTTCTCAAACACACATACGAACTGAAAACTTTAAATATTAAAACTTTTCAGGAGTTTCAAGAATCTCATTAAACTGATTTAGAGTTCTTTAGAGTTTATACGAAGATTATCTGAAGATCATATATTTTTTTTGGCTTTGAACACTACCAAAAAATATACGAATACAAACGAAATCACCGATTGAAATATTTCGTCGATATTTTAGCATGGTATTAACCGACATAATTGTCCTCATAACCATTTCTGTCGGTATTTATTAACGAACTATTTATCTCAGTATATACCGAGGGAATCACTGTCGGAACCAAATGAATAATAATAAAAAAAAACATGATGATGTGTAACTTTTTGTGAACGCTTTTATCGATGAAATTATAGTTGGATTCAAATAAAGATAGTCGTATAGTGATGTGTCACTAATACCGACAGAATTGTCGACGGATCGCTAAAAATCTGGAGGGTTTTTTGAAACTTTTAGTGTGAAATAAAAATTTCAAGGTTACTTTACCGAGGAAATCACCAATGAATTAATTAAAAATAATATTATTTAATAGTTCGTCGATAATTTTATCGATAAAAATGCAGTATAAAACCCCGCGAGGTCGCTCCATGTTCATTTTTTGCTCTCATTTTCTCTCTTTATTCTCATTCAAATAACGATGCAAATTATGCATTTCCCCCCCTTTTTATACAAAACAATTTGGTGTTACAGTCACAATAAAATATCAAAGTTCTTTGGACAAATCAACGGCCATCGTTTCAATTGAAAATAGGCAACTTGTCCAACTTGTCCAAGTTGTTCCATGCTAGCACAAGTGTGTGGTGGGTTGGTCAATTATGAGTCAGAATTGTAGGGTTAGCTCAAGTTGTCTTTCTTCATTCATGGAAAAAAACAAGAAATTCCGCGTTTAGTGTGCCAAGACTGTTGGCGCTCAAGGCAACTTGTCCAAGTTGTTCCATGTTGATGTTCTTTCTTTAATCAATTGCTTGCTACCAATTTGTACATTTTTTTAAAGTTTTTCTTTCTTCATTCATGGAAAATAAATGTTGAAACTCTATCTTCTCTCTATTCTTTGGAACAAAGATATGAGTGGCCCCAGTATCACATATTTCCATATAGTTTCTTCTCTATTTTCTCCTTATTGTTTTAGCACCTTTTGTGAAGAAGATGCAATCACAACCCTATCCTATAAAACATTTTTTTTCATTTTGGGTAGCTTTTCAAATTCTCTTCCCAAAACTTCTCTCGAACATCTATTTTTCCTTTCTATGCCAACATCCCTAATAATATATCATTTTGGGGTCTCTTTATCATCCACAAATGTCTCCAACGAAACGTGGCCACATATTCTTCAAATTCATAATTCCATCACTTTCTTATGTATCCCATAATTCTTTAAGTAATGGATATTAACTATATATTAAAAGATCCGAGTTTTTGTTTTTCATTTGTTTAACTCTTTTCTCAATTGCAATTGTATCTTTTTATAGCCTAATTAGATAAAATTGAATTTGAAATTATAGAAAAAAAATCAAATTAAAAAATAAATGACTAAGAAAAACGCGAAAAAAACACGTCCACTACCAGAAAATTGATAAATACAAACCGAAATACCGAGGAATTTTACCGACGGAAATATTCCCTCGGTATATACCGACGGAATTACCGTGGGAAAAAATTTAAAACAAAGCAAAAAAAAAGATGACGTGTCATTTTTACCAACGGAATAACACTCTCTGGAAAATACCGACGGAAAATTCCGTCGGTAATTCCATCGGTAAACTGTGAACACTGTTCATCATGTCAATTACAAAGGGAATCACCGACGGAATTTTTCGTCGGTATTTTCCAGATAGTGTTATTTGGCGGTTTTCTGAAAAAATTCAATTAATTTAAAATTTTTATTTAAATATTACAGACGGAATCACCGACGGATTGAAAAACCGTCGGTAATTGTTGGCGGTTTCTGAAAAAAATTTACGAAATTGAAAATTTAAATTAAATATTACCGAACGAATTACCGACGGAATAATTAAAAAAATATTAATATTCAATTATCCGTCGGTAACGCGCCCCAATAAAAAACCTGAATCCCCTTATTTCACAAGAGACATACTCATTTCTTCTCCTTATTATTCTTCTTCTTCTTGTTCTTGTTCTTCTTCTTCTTCTTCACTATATGTAGAAAACATCAATATATATTTCTTTCTCTTCTTTTCTCTCCTCATCTCATTTTCTTTTCCTCCATGCTTAGGTATGTCTTCTTCTTCTTTCTTCTTTTATCCTCTTAGTTTTTTTTTTAATTAATATGCTTAACGAAAAAAATTTTCTCTCCTTAGCTTCACTTGCAACTACATTAAGGTAAGATTTTTCTTTTTTCTTCTTTTTTCATGATTTTTTTCACTATATTTGTTTTTTATTTTATTTTTAATTTTTTTGTTCTTAATAATTGTATAAATGTTGTTGTGAGATTTTTTTTCATATGAGATCAATTTTTAGTTGATTTATTTATAGGATTTTTAAATTTTTAGCAATTGCAACTTTATTTTTTTCATATGAATTTTTTTAGTTGAATTTATTTTTTAGTTGAATTTATTTGTTGCAAATTTGTTTGAGTTGATTTTCTTATTCTTTTTTCCAAGCATTTTGAGTATATATTATACAGTGTTAATTTATGCTAATTTAATTATTTTATAATTTTATAAAATGAATTTTTTTTAAAATGTTTTAAAATAATTACCGATGGAATTACCGACGGACATTCCATCGGTAATTCAGTCGGTAAATTCGTTGGTAATAAAAAAATATTATTACCGAGGGATATACCAACGAAATGAAGCGGATAAATTTATTTTTTTATTACCAACTGATTTACCGACGGAAAAAAATTACCGATAAAAGATTCATCGACAGAGCATTTCCGTCGGTGATTCTGTCAGTAAATTAATTACCGAAGAAATATGTGTCTTACGCTGACGGAAAAATTCCGTCGGTAAAACTGTTATATCTTGTAGTGGTCACTCACTTCAAATTCACGATAATTTTAATTTTTTTTCAAAGTTTATTTTATTTATTTTTTAGCTCTTGAATTGAAGAGAAAAGAGGAAAAATAATTGAAAATAATGAAAAAGAGAAAGATTAGTCATAAGTTATTTTTACTATAATTGAAAATTTTAGTTCATAACAATAATATTTACTATAACTCTAGAATAACCTTTGAGATATTGCATAGGCGAGAAATATATGCAAAATGTAACAAATTATAATATATAAAAGAATATCAACATAATTTGCAATGATAAAATTAAAATTAAATAAAGTCTAATGATGAAAATTTAAAAAAAAAATTGTAGAAGAAAAAGATTTAGTCATAAATATTGGAATTAATAGGCAAATGTCTCTTTTGTTTTAATATATAGTGTTAATAATTTCTTTTTAATGATTTTATTACTATTGATGTTTTTCTTAATTAGTGGTTGGATTTAAATTACTATTCTATTAAGGATATAGTAATTAATAAAAATATAATTTTATATATAGTTATGGATTTTTAAATATCGGGGTTGAGCATAGGCATTGAACACGGCACCATTATCTGCAAGGAAAAGCCCAGCCCCGTCAAGAGTTCCCCGCTATGAGGGTTTATTTTTTTTATCTTTAAAAGTTGCTGACTTTGGATGGCTGCTGAGTGTAAAGGATATCCCCGTCATTTTAGTTGTTAAGAGATCTCTAAAAGAGCCTTTTTGCACGTTGCCAATCCTCGTCAAGGTGCCGAGTGCCATATATTTTATGGTCAATTCAAAGAAGGTGTCCTTAATAAATAAATAAGAAAATAGTACTTTCATTAATAAAAAATTAAAATAAAAACCATGGGCTTATACCAACATTATATCACAAGGATCCCACTTCACCATTTACGCAAGCACGGTGCCAATGGATTCTTCAAAATTAATGTTTCACTTACAACTACATTAAGGTAAGTTTTTTTTTTTTTTTTCATGATTTTTAAATAAAGTCTAATGATGAAAATTAAAATTAAACATAATTTGTGATGATAAAATTAAATATAACAAATTTTAATATATAAAAGAATGTAAACATAATTTGCGATGATAAAATTAAAATTAAATAAAGTCTAATGATGAAAATTAAAACAAAAATTGTAGAAGAAAAAGATTAGTCATAAATATTGGAATTAATAGGCAAATGTCTCTTTTGTTTTAATATATAGTGTTAATAATTTCTTTTTAATGATTTTATTACTATATATTGATTTTTTTCTTAATTAGTGGTAGGATTGGAATTACTATTCTATTAAGGTTATAGTAATTAATAAAAAGACTAATAAATATATAATTATATATATAGTTATGGATTTTTAAATATCGGGTTTGAGCATAGGCATTGAACACGGCACCATTATCTGCAAGGAAAAGCCCAGCCCCTTCAAGAGTTCCCCGCTATGAGGGTTTTATTTTTTTATCTTTAAAAGTTGCAGACTTTGGATGGCTGCTGAGTGTAAAGGTTATCCCCGTGATTTTAGTTGTTAAGAGATCTCTAAAAGAGCCTTTTTGCACGTTGCCAATCCTCGTCAAGGTGCCGAGTGCCATATATTTTATGGTCAATTCTAGGTCTCCTTAATAAATAAATAAATAAGAAAACAGTTCATTAATAAAAAATAAAAATAAAAATCATGGGCTTATACCAACAATTAAATATCACAAGGCCATACCACTTCACCATGTACGCAAGCACGGTGCCAATGGATTCTTCAAAATTAGTGCTTCTACTTTCGTTCTTTTACATCCTTCTACACCAACCTTCCCTTACCGCTGCTCAGCCGAAGTACTTCGTTAGTTATAACTGTAACTACAACAACACCGGCAACTACACAACTAATAGCACGTACCAAAGAAACCTCAACAGCCTTCTGTCCTCCCTAGCATCCGACACTCAAATTGACTACGGATTTTACAATCTATCCGTTGGCGAATTTCCTGACCGAGTAAATGCAATTGCACTATGCAGAGGAGACGTTGCGGTTGATGTTTGTCGAAGTTGCGTTAATGACTCTACTCGTACGATCTTAGAGGTTTGTCCTAACAAGATGGGGGCATTTGCAGTTTACGCTTTCTGTATGATACGATACTCAAACACATCTATATTCGGTGTTGTGAATGACGAACCATTTATCTACCAGGCGAATGGACGGAATGTTTTGGATGTAACTCTATTTAATCAGGCACTCCAAACATTATTTGCCAGACTTCGAGACAAAGCTGCATCAGGGAACTCTTTAAAGAAATTCGCAACTGGAAACCAAAGTGCTGGAGTTGAAACAGTATATGCTATTGTTCAATGCACGCCTGACTTATCTGAGGGGCAGTGCTCCAGTTGCCTGCTTGGGGTTTTTCGGATGATTACAAACTGTTGTGGTGGGAACGTACAAGGGAAGATTGGAGCTAAACTCATAACACCAAGCTGCAATTTGAGGTGGGAGATTGGACCGTTTTTTAATGGTACACTTGAGATATTACCATCACCTCCACCACCACAAATATCATCACCTACATCTCTTCCTGCACCAGCACAAGGTAGGCCTTGGATTGTTATTAACTCCCTCCTGCACTTTGATTTTGATGTTTTGATTTAGTAATTTTATAGTTTAATGATCCTTAAATCATTCAATTTTAATTAGGTATGGCAAAAAAAAGAAAAAAGAAAAGTAGGAGTGCTTGTACCATGTTTAATTAATTAATATTAACAGTAGAGTAAATTACAATAATAACCTTCTTGAGATATTATAAAATTATAGAGATCATCAAGAAAAAAGCCTTTTTCATATAAAAAAAACATATTACAGAAGCTTTATCCAAAATGCATTTGAAAAGATATTTAAATTGAAAAATTAAACAAATTAGAGAAAGAAAATAAAAAATGGGACTTGGATATTTTATTAGTACATCAGCAATATTAATTTTAGCCATTTCTTATTTCTTATTTTTATATTTTTATCTACTTTTGGAATTTTTTTTATTTAACTATTTTTTTATAACAGCAATTAAAGATATTTTGGATATAGTCGAGGTGTTTTGTCAAATATTCAAAATTTTAAATGTTTTCTATAATTTTATAATCGGAGTTATTGTAATTTAGCCTTAAAAATCTGTTTATTATTTTTTGTGGTTTAGATTATGGAACATGATAGGATTTGAATATATTCTTTTAAAAGAAATAAAAATTAGCTGATTGTTAAGCTTTTGCGAGTCATGGGGACAACTTTGCTTTGGGTCATAAGGCCTCAATCATTGGGACTGTCCACATTCAGAACTCACAAGTCTCGACTCAAGTTCTTCAAAATTTTAGGGCCACGTTGGTTTATGCAGGAAAGAAGAGCAACACAGGTCGGATCATTGTCATTACTGTTGTCCCAGCTGTCGGTGCTGTGATACTCGTCATCTGCATGTGCCTATTCATAAGAACACGAAAGCAAAGGGAAAAGGAAAGGATTGAAAGTAAGTAATAATTTGGTTGCCTGAAGATAGTATTTGGTTGTTGAATTGTATTGAAATAGACGATGAGAGGGGCTCTTATTTTTTTATTTTAAAAATAAATACATTTTTTTTATTTTTTAATCTATTTTTTTTTATCCCGTGACACTAACTAAATACAATTTACATTACTTCCTTAATTTCCAATGCAATTATGTTTCCGTGCATGCTAACTTGTTCAACTTTTGAAGCTGGGGACGAAATAGAAAGTGCAGAATCATTGCAATTCGCATTCAGCACCATTCGAGATGCAACAGAGGACTTTTCGGAGAAAAATAAGCTGGGACATGGTGGATTTGGTGCTGTTTACAAGGTAGTAAAGGATATACTTATACTTACATATAGTTAAATCGCAATGCTCAAGATGATACAGGGAGTAATGGATTGATATGATTTCAGGGAGCACTTCCTAGCGGACAAGAGATTGCTGTGAAAAGACTTTCCAAGGACTCTGGGCAAGGAGATTTGGAATTCAAAAATGAAGTCTTATTGGTGGCAAGACTCCAGCACCGGAATTTAGTCAGGCTTCTGGGTTTCTGCCTGCAAGGAATTGAAAGGCTTCTTATCTATGAGTTTGTGCCTAATGCGAGCCTTGATCACTTCATATTTGGTAAGGCTAGGAACCAGCTAATTTACAATTGTATTATATATAAGCAATTGAGTCTCCTTCGAAATAAGAAGCACAAATGAATATTTCTCGTCCTCTTTCCCTTGAGTAAATTGAGCCATGCGATTCCTTGAAATGTAGATCCAATCAAGCGTGTGCATTTGAACTGGGAAAGACGTTACAAGATTATTGGAGGAATTGCTCGAGGGCTCCTTTACCTTCACGAGGATTCTCGACTTCGAATCATTCATCGTGACCTCAAAGCCAGCAACATTTTGTTAGATGAAGAGATGAATCCGAAAATTTCAGATTTTGGCATGGCGAGGTTGTTCGTAGTGGATCAAACTCAAGGCAATACAAGTAGAATCGTGGGAACCTAGTAAGTATCTGAACATGATGAACAGCATAATTACCATTTATTAAGCTCATCCTTTATTGCATTGTATCAAAGAAGAAGAAATGAAAAATCCCAACAATATAAAAGATGTTAAACATTGTTAACATTGTCGAATCTAATAATATTAAACTTTTCGTTGATGATAAACAGTGGCTATATGGCTCCAGAATATGCAATGCAAGGACACTTCTCGGTCAAGTCAGACGTATTTAGTTTCGGCGTGCTAGTTTTGGAGATTGTGACTGGTAAAAAAAATAGTTTTCGCAATGGAAATGACATAGAGCACCTTTTGAGCCATGTAAGTATAGAACAATCCACAAATCAAACACGTTATTTAAGGCTTTATAGGGATATCTGCAAGCCCTTC
>Ga0325401_1004365_pt1 | contig 13325 bp, 8 predicted proteins | sample PopdelMetagenome_FD_205666 | JGI IMG/M metagenome (GOLD analysis project Ga0325401, IMG submission 205666) | Populus deltoides microbial communities from Bellville, Georgia, United States - Xylem-PdKOR-R2 | ecosystem: Host-associated > Plants > Phyllosphere > Stem > Wood/Secondary xylem | place...
GAGTTGAATGTTGTTTTGAGCTCTAGTGGACTAGAGAATGTTGATGAAGAAGATGATAACCATATGGAAAAGTGTGATGAAGCTGATAACAATTCAATTGAGGACGAAGACAAAAATTCTGACTAAATATGTTGTAAAGCCTTTTTTTTTAATAACGTAATATTATGGATGATATTTTGGAATATGAAATATTTCTTTTATAATTTTTTGCTCTTGATATTGTGTTGTGCGTGCTGTAAGCTTGCAATTCAAACTTTTATGTAGGAGGATAGACAGGCAGTACAATCAAAACATGCAAAAAAATTACAACATTTTGCCACAATCATTGATGGCAATACCGACGGCCTATGACCCGTCGGTATTTCACAGAGAGTTGCAAAACAATTATAGCATTTTGCCACAATCACCGACGAATATACCAACACCTTCACCGATGGATATACCGACGCCTTCACCGACGGATAATGCACATTCCAATGCGCATGACTGTCAGACTTCCTGGTCGGTCAGCACAATTACCGACAGATTTGCCGACGGACATTGAAAAATCTAAAGGGATTTTCAAAATTTTGGTGTGAAAATCAATTAAATACTGATGGAAAGTACCGATGGATTTAATGCAACCGCCAAAAAAAATATTATTCTATTGTCCGCTGTATTTCCGTTAGAAAAATTGTAGTATAAAACCCTCCCCCTTCCCTCCGTGGTTCATTTATTTTTCTCCGCTCCTCATTTCATCTTCTATTCTCCTATCCGTTTGTGTTGTGTTTTTGCAAGAATTGGTGCGAATTTTTATTGTTTTGATTGTAGTTTTAAACATATTAAAAGGTATGTATTCTCCTTTCTTTATCTTTGTATTTTTTTTTCTTTTATTAATTTTAATTATGATTATTTTTGTGGTGTTCTTTGTTTTGTGTAATGTTTGTAGATAAAATCTTGAAATCAACACATTATTAAAATAAGCATTTTTCATGCCTAAAATCTTTAGTTTTTTCTTTTTATTTGTTAAATTTATTTTATTGTTTAATATCTTGAAACTTTTGTTAAATTGTATTGTTATTGTTGAATTTACCTTTAAAGTATTAATTGAAAATATATAGATGTTGAATTTCTATAAATGTTAGGTTGTATAGAGTTGATTTTGCAATATTTGTGTAATTATTAATATTTGTAGGTATGAAAATTGTGGGTAGTCTCTAATATAGGGGAGGTGCTGGCAAATTTTTTTAAAATAATTGAATTTAATTATTTAATTATTTGTATAAATTTGTGTATATGTGTTGAATGAAAATTTAATTATTTTATTGTTTGTATTGTAATAATTATTTGACAATTTAGTCTCTTTTAATTGTTATTGTTGAATTTTCCATGGAAATGAAGAATTAAATTTCATTGTTTTATCTCAATATTATTCTATTATTGATTGTTATGTTTTTTTTTTTATTATTTCCATTAATTTTAATTGTCATTTATGCATTTCTATAGATGTTAGTTGAAAATATATAGATGTTGAATTTCTATAGGTGTTAGGTTGTATATAAGATTTTCCAATGGAGTCAATTGGTTTGTGGTTATTGTAAAGATTTGTTGGTTTGAAAATTATGGGTAGTTTCTAGTATAAGGGAGGTGCTGCCGAATTTTTTTTAAATAATCAAAGTTAATTATGTAATTATTCGAATAAATTTGTGTAGATGCGTAGAATGAAATCTACAGCACATCGTCAGTAGACAGTTGCAGCTAGTTCTTCTAGCAGCGAGGAGAACTTATCCTTAGGTGCTGATCATGGCGAGGCATCTGCGCCCACTTGTGGTGCTGATCACGGCGAGGCATCTGCTGCCTCTTCTAGCGTGGTTTCACAGCGCAGAGGCTGTGTGCCTTCACAGTGGGATCAATTCACCCGCAAGTACCATGCACAATGGAAGGATGGCCTTTCAATGTCAGTTTGTTTAGGTTTTAGTTTTTTTTTATACTTATAACATAATTTATGAACAACTAATTAATATTTAATTAATTTTATTTAATTTCAGGTTCACAAACATTAAGGCTGCTCGAAAAATAACATCGGCGTTTAAATCATCGATGGAGATTCCATTGTTTCAATGAAGTCAAGTTTCTAGACATCTTGAGTGGAGACCTAATATCGATGCATGGTTTTGACGATTTCAGGTAGGTGTTAACTTCTAATTTCAAGCTTATTTTTAATAAATTATTTATATAATTTTACGTCTTGTACTATTTTTATTTTAAATGAATTATTTATATACATATCATAAATTTGAGTGGGATAGTGTGGACAACAATGTTGTGAGGAGGGTATGGGAGAATCACGCGGCCACTAGGTAACATCAAAAATAATATTTATTTTTGTTATATAATTTTATGTTCTAAATTTTAATTTGTTACTATGAAAGTAGGTTGCGTGATTTTGGGTACGATACACTAAAAAAAAAAGCAAAGATATGCGAGGGATAACGGTCTTGATGGAATGAGGTGGCGGTTTGGCAGGAATTCAAACTGCCATTCATCTCGAGGGATATATGGATGGCATATATTGAGCACGTGGCGTTTGAGTGGTTCACACGACGCTCACATTCCGGTGCTGACAACCGGAATCGGCAATTTATGGTTCGGTGACCACGCACACCGGCAGCTCTGTCTCGTTCAGTGCACATGCAAAGCGGATGGTAAGATTAATTTAAAAGAAATATATCATCAATTAATTTATTGTTGCTTATAAATATATTTAACTTGCAACCTTTTTTTTCCTTACAGGCTACGTCTCTTGGACGTGAGCCGAGCCTAATGGAGCTGTTTGTAGACTTTGCGAAGTCAAGACCACCAAAAGGGGGTGCAACACTTCATTGACAATCGCGCGCAACACTTTGTGGTATGTTCGTTCAACCATTTTATTTTGTAAGTTATTATTTTTATTGAATTGAATATGATGATTTTTTTCTCATTTTCAGGAGACCTATAATAGCCGGTTGAGGGAGGGATATGGGGATGATCCTTCGACCCATCCAGAGTTCGATCCGGATTTATGGATGGAGGTAGGATCGTCTGGTGGACCCGATAAAAATCGGGTCTACGGGCTCTCCAATACTACGGCCGAAAACTTGCAGTCGGCCCATAATGTCTCAACCGTTGGGAGCTCTCCATTAGTATCGAGCACCCAGTCTGAAGAGTCCATGGCCTTGAAACAACAATATAAACGACTCTCGATAGATTATGATCAGCTCCATCAAATGGTCATGGAGATTAGATCAAGGATGGGTGATGATACATGTGCAGCCCATTTTTGGTCGTACGGTCCTAAGAACAACCAGCCTCCTCCTCCTCTCGCTCCGCCGTTATTCTAGTTTAATTTTGTTTTTCAAACACATTAAATTTGTAAAGAATATTTGGATAAATATTATTTAACATTATTTTTATATTTTTAATGTTTAATACAATTTTATTTGGTTAATTAGTTTTTTTTGCTATTAATAAATAATTTTTTTTTAATATTTTAAATCAGTATCGACGACCTTACAGACAGAACCAGGCCGTCGGTATTTTACTGAGAGTTGTAAAAAACTTACCACCCATGCCACAATCACCGATGGATATATTCCATCGGTGTTTACCGTTACTATTACCGACGGAATATTCCGTCGGTATTTTACAAAGAGTTCTGAAATATTTACCGCCCATGCCACAATCATTGACGGGCTTTTCGTCGGTGATTACCGTTGAAAATATAGACGGAAGTATTACGTCGGTAAAGTTCTCACGAGAACTTTTTTTTTGGCGCGCTTCGCTGTCTATAAGACCGACGATGGTTGGTTTTTCTTTATTTCTGACAGAATCAGGGACGGAACGGGGAATTACTGACGATCAGTATTTCAATGGACGGATTCTATCGGTGAGGTCATCAGTAAAAATGTTACCAACGGATTACATGCCTTACACCGACGGAATTAATCCGTCGGTAAAACTGTTTAATGGTGTAGTGAAAATAATAATAATAAAATAATTTTAAAAAGTTATGGAAAAATATGAGTCAACTCAAGTTAATCTGTAAACCCTGTGACCATGGAAATCATGAAATCCTCGACATAAAATCATGCAATATCTAATTTGGTTGAACTCTTTTTGGAGGTATGGGTTCAAATTTTGGAAAATCCAAGTATTGAAGGGCTAATGGTTGTCCCTATCAACATAAAAGAGGATTGTAAAACTTCCTTGAGAGATTATATGCTCACCAGGGAGTTCTCGGCCCCTAGAAAGAAATGAGATCATTCATTTAACTAGGCGAGCAGTTAAGTATTGTTTAATGGATGGGGTCTTATATAGATGATTTTTCCCAGCTCTCTTATTCAAGTGCTTATCTCTTGGAGAAAGCTCTTATGTTTTGAGGGAATCCATAAAGGAATCTATGGTTTACACACTGGCTCTAAAGCTCTTGTCACTCAGGTCACCAGGATAGGATTTTACTAGCCATCAATCTTGAGTGATGTGGTCATCTTGGTGAAAAGATGTAATCAATATCAAATGTTTCTATTAGTCTTGAGACAACCCTATACAGAATTGACAACCTTATCTTCTCCATGTCCTTTTACCGAATGGGGAATGAACATATTGGATTCTTTCCAAATGTTGTAAGGAACATACAATTCATTATGGTGGTTATGGACTACATCATCAAATGGGTGGAAGCAAAAAATTTGACAGATATCACTACTAACAAGGTCAAATCCTTTTTTGTGGAAGAACATCACTTGTAGATTTGAAATTCCAAAAATCTTGATCACTAATAATGGGACCTAGTTTGTTAGTCATATGATGAAGGAGAAATGTCAAAGGCTTCACATCGACCATCAATTATTTTCAATGTATCACCCATAGAAAAATGACCAGGTTGAACTCACCAGCATAGTCCTATTTAATGGACTCAAGAAGAAGATAACATACACCAAGTTAGAATGGGCAGAGCTGCTCAATGACATTTTATGGGTCTATAAGACCACCCAAAAAACATCTACTGGATCACTTATGGAACTAAGGCTATGATCCCAGCTGAGATTGGGTGCCCAAGTCATCAAGTAGTCCATTATATATCAGAAGGTAATCAACAAGGCCTTAAGGCCAAATTAGATTTCTTAGAAAAATCTTGTTTGACCATAACAACTAGAAATGAAGTGTATCCATGCTGAACTATCCAATACCATAATAGAAAGTTTAAATTTAGAGACTTGTTGCTGAGAAAGTTGAAGGCTATTGGCAATAGAGAAAGTAATGGCAAACTGGCCCCTAAATAGGATGGTCATTACAAAGTCACGAGGATAGTCAAGGCAAATACTTCTCATTTACAAGATATAGAAGGGAAGAGTCTCCCTCATGCCACCACAAGATCTCACAGTTTTACCGATGAAAATATTCCTTCGGTATGTGATTAAGGTTTCGTCGGTAATATATTTACTGACGTCCTCACCGACGAACTAAGTCTGTCGGCTTTCCTTTCGTTAGTAATACCAGATTTCATCGCCATATCGGTCGGAAAAATAAAAAACATTTGCCGATGGTTTTACAGACAGAAATTGCGCGCCAAAAAAAAAGTTTCCCGCTTGAAATATATCGAAGGATTTTAGCCTATCAGTGATGTGTGGGATACCGACGGATTAAATTTGTCGGTAAACTTGTCGTTGAATGTTTGGAATACCGACCGAATATATCCGTCTGTAAATTCAGCGGTCGTTGTGGCAGGCACTGTACAATACCGACGGATTACTTCCGTCGGTAAAGTTGTCGGTGAGTGTATAATACCGACTGAATATATCCGTCTGTAAATTCGTTAGTGAATGTGGCCTGTCAAATGTCGACAAATATATTCCGTCGGTAAAACCCTCTATGATTATTTTTAAATATGTTTTTAAAAAATTATTTAGAATACATAATATAAAATTATATAAATTAATGGTAATAAAAATGAATTACGCAAATAAAATTTTTATTAAACATAAAAAACAAAAGAAATAAAGTTAAATAATATTCATTACAAACCGAATATGTTTAAAAAAATATTAAATTAACTATTAAAGTTAAATAATATTCATTATAAATTAACATAATGGTGGAGCTGGAGGAGAAGGAGGAGGCTGGTTGTTATACGACCAAAAAGGAGGGGGCGCACATCTATCATCACTCTGTGATGCCATGTTCATGACAAATTCACGAAGCTGGTCATACTCCGCTTTTTGTTGTGCATTATCCGCTTCGAGTTGTGAATACGCTGCTAATAGGTGGTCGTATTTTTTCGGTGAGCTAAGACGTGTGTTGCTGCAAGGCCACGAACTCCTTAGATTGGGTGCTCGATACTGATTGGGAGCTCCCAACGATTGAAACACTACGGTTGCCCGCAAGTTCTCGGCAATAGTGTTGGAGAGCTCGTAAACCCGATTTTTATCGGGTCCACCAGACGATCCAACCTCCATCCACAAATCTGGATCGAATTTCGGATAGGTCAAAGGATCGTCCCTATATCTCTCCCTCAACTAGCTATTATATGTCTCCTGAAAATAAAAATAAAAAAAGTAATCATCATATTCAATTCAATAAAAATAATAACTTACAAAATAAAATGGTTGAAAAAACATACCACGAAGTGTTGAGCACGATTGTCAACGAACTGTTGCACCCCTTTTTGGCAGTCTTGACTCAGTACGTGCGTCTCCACAAACAGCTCCATCGGGCTCGGCTCACGTCTACGAGACATAGCCTATAATGAAAAAAGATTAATTAACAACAAATTAATTTAACGATATATTTCATTTAAATTAATCTTACCATCCGTTTCGCATGTGCAGCAAACGAAACGGAGCCGCCGGTGTGCGTTGTCACCGAGCTATGCATTGGCCAATTCCGGTTGCCAGCACTGGACTGTGAGCGTTGTGTGAACCACTCAGATGTCACGTGCTCAAGATAGTGCGGTCATATATCTTCCGGGATGTATATCGGTTTGAAATCCCTCCAAACCGCCACGTCGTTTCAGCCTTAGAGACCCCTATCTCTCACGGTTTTTTTAGCCTTTTTTTGTGCTTCATACCAAAAATCACGCAACCTACTTCCATAGCGAGAAATTAGAAGTTGAAACATAAATTTTTTCCTTAAAAAATCTTGTATTGTTTTCGATGTTACCTAGTTGCCGCTTGATTTTCCCACACCCTCCTCACAACTTTGTCATGCGCCCTGTCCCAGGCGAATTTGTGTTGTGTATTAATAATTAGATAAATAAAAATGATAATTTAGTTACAATTATATTAATAAATTATTAGAAATAAGCTAGAAATTAGAAATTAACACCAACCTCAAATCTGCTAAACCATGCATCGATTTGAGTTATCCATTCAGGATGTATGGATACCTGACTCCATTGAAATATTAGAATCTCCATCGACGATTTAAACGCCGATGATATTACTTAGGCGTCCTCAATGTTTGTGAACCTGAAAATAAATTAAATTCATGAAATATTGATTAGTTGTTCATAAATTATATTATAATTTAAAAGAAAAAACTAAAACCTTAACAAACTTACATTGAAAAGTCGTCCTTCCACTGTGCCTCGTACTTGCGGGTGAACTGATTCCGCTGTGAAGGCATGCCACCTCTACGCTGCAAACCCGCGCTGGAAGAGGCAGCATCGGTTGACATTGCAGGTGGCGTAGGTGCCGCTTTTTGAGAGGCACCTAAGGATACGTCATCCTCGCTGCTAGAAGAACTAGCTGCAACCTTACGTGAGCGACCAGCTCTAGTTTTCGTTCTACGCATCTATACAATTGTATACGAATAATTATATAATTAAATTCAAATGTTAAAAAATATTCGACAGCACCTCCCCTATACTGGATACTACCCAAATCCACAAACCTGCAAATATTGACAAAAGCTACAACCAATTGACTTCATCTATACTAATATTGTATATAACATAGCATCTATACATATAACATTCATTCTAATTACAAGGTAAATTCAACATTAACAACATATTCAATCATTATATAAATATAAACAATAAAAAATATTCAATAAATTCAAAAAAAAACTCTAGACTAACAATAAAAAATAATGCAAATAATTAAACACAAATCATGCAATAATGTAGTAAAATTACTAATTATTCCAACATATTCAATAACTTATTATAAGGTAAATTCAATATTAACAATTACAATTCAACAAATTATTCAATAATTATGCCAATACAACAATAAAATATATTCAATAAATTCAACAAAAAAAAACTATAGACATGCTTACCTTAATAATGGGTTGATTTCAAGACTTTATCTACATTTTAAAAATACACCAAAACAAAAAACACAAAAAAAATAAAAAAAACCTAAAACAAAAAAAAACCCTTAAAGTAAATGAAATAGAGAAAACACATATCTTTTAATCTGATGAAGATTCACAAGAACACTTGCTAGAGATTGTTGGTGAATGCCTAGAAGAAATCAGAGGAAAATATTCATAATTGAAGGTGAAGAACGGAAAAGATGAAAAAATGAACTGAAGGGGTTGTCGCTAGGATACAAAAAAAATATTATTTTAATTTATTCCCTCGGTGACGTTTTGAATTTCACACCAACATTTTTAATTACCCTCCATATTTTTCGTTGTCCGTCGGTAATTCCGTCAAAGATGCATTTAATGCACCGCCTTTTGAAATTTGCACCGTCCATCGGTGATTTCGTCAATAATCTTACCCACCAACAAATGACCGACGAACTTTATTCTGTCGGTAAAAGCGTCGGTGATTGTGGCATTTCAAATAATTGTTTTTGAATTCTCTGTGAAATGCCGACGGACTTTATTCCGTCGGTAAAAACATTGGTGATTGTGGCATTTCAAGTAATTGTTTCCAAACTCTCTGTGAAATGCCGATGGATGTTATTCCGTCGGTATGAACGTCGGTAAGTATGGCATTGTACAAGAAAGATTATATTTGTATTGCCTATTTACCTTCCTGCAAACGGTTAAATGATAAACTGTCCATCGCACAAAACAATAACAACAGTGCTTAAACAATACATATTTTGTGTTACAAAATATATCATCCATAATCTATATTACATTATTCTAAGGTTTTACACATGGCTTCATTCTGATAGTTAGTCAGAATTTTCTTCTTCTTCATCATCAATTGAATAGTCATCACCTTCATCGCAATCTTCAATATTGTCATCAACTTCATTGACATTTGCTTGTCCGCTAGAGCTCAAAACAACATTCAACTCCTTTGCGACAACATCAACAAGACTATCATCAAAAACATGAAAATTTAAATTTTCTTCCAAGTCAACCGAAGGAGCAACTCGATATGGTTCAACCAACTCACTAACTTGAAAGACTTCATCTCGCACACTTGTGTCTTCGTTCTCATCCTAAACAAGCTCGACACGACCCCTAGGTTTCATTTTTAAAACGGACACCCAATCCACTCTTGATCGATCCTTTCTAAAAGAAGGGGTGTATGTGTAATAAACTTGTTAACATTGCTTTGCGAAAGCAAAGACATCGTTTACGTTGCGGAGTCTAGCTTTTGAGTTGATTTCAACAAGACCATAGTGCGGATCAACTCTGATTTCTTTGTCAGTCGTGTCATACCAATAGCATTTGAATAAAAACACTTTATTCTACTCGCTATGATATTGCAATTCGACGACCTCTTCTAATCTACCATAGTAGTCAACTTCTAACTCAATACTAGTCGATCCCTTAACACAAACACCGCTATTGTATGTCTTCTACCATGCCCGTATTCTTCAGTATGGAAAACATATCCATTGACAAAATACCCGTTGTAGCACTTAACTTTTCTTTCAGGGCCTAGGCTTAGTGAAGACAATGACTTAGTAGCACCCCTTCCCATTTGATAAACCTTGTATATAATGTACATCAATGAACAGTAAACGAGAATCATGTAATGACATGCATACAATAATTTTGCAAGTGAGAATGAGTTTGTCATAGTGCTTACATGTGTTCTGAACCATGTGGGAAATTGTTCATCTTGTAATTGAAAGATTTGGGATTCAGTCAGCTGTGAGTTATTGGACAGCAAATATTATCGATGTTCCCTGCAAGTGGTAATGAATGTATTATATTACAATATCTAATTAGTAGTATATTATTGACAAAGTTTATTTAGTATTACGCATATATACACTTATTGAATAAAAGATCTCAGCTCATCACAGTTAAATAGAACATAATTGTGTGCTTGTTTGAACTCTATTTCTGATAAATATCTTCCTCTCACGACATTTTTAGGTGTGGGTCATTCAGGATTGGAGAATATTGACAAGTTCCCACTAGAAGACACTTCACCGCCATCATCATGCTGTGGAACGCGATTGACTCTCGTTCTCAGATGAGATTTGTCGTACCCTCATGAGAGCTCGACGTCGCGGCGACCCTTCCTGGTAGCAGGGATTGATGTTGGGGTCTTTGTTTTGTGAAAAAGGAAGTCGCCGCCTAGTATTATGGTCACTAGGAAACCTAATTGGTCTTTCAGAGATTCTAAGGCAAGGGACTGGTTGCGTAAAGGGAAGGTTTTAGCACCCCTAGTACGCCCTACCTAAGGTAAGCTGCTTGGTGTTTGGTTTGCCTATAATTGCTATGGTGTTGATGTTCTCTAATCCCATCAGTTTCCTAGGATAAGTCTGTTAAGATGAACGAACTTGGGTTCATAGTCTATGGGAAAGAACTCATGGCCAATACGGATCATACCTTTAGATATGTCTATAGAGTGCCAAAGAGAAACGGTGTAGATCTCTTGAAGTCTATGCTTGATTTGAAATAAATTTAGAATTTACGAATTTAGAGACATCTAAGATAGAAATCTGAGGAGATTCAATGCGCTTAAGAGCTCATTTTTCCCTTAGTATTTCAAGTGTTTCGCAACTCGTAAATCACAGGGAAGAGAAACCAAAAAAACTAAGTTAGAAATCTAAGGAAATTCAAGGTGCTTTAAAAGTTCATTTTTGCCTTAGTATTTCATATTTCCTTGACTCATAAACTGTGGAATCAAAATTTTGAAATGTCCCTAATTATAATTGAGGCTTCTTTCAAGGATGTGCAATTAAATTGTTCTAAATAAAATTTTAGGCATAAATCTGCCCTTATGTTAAAAATAAATAAGTTGTGTTCCTATTAACAATATTTTGGACATTTACCTTTCATAGGTTTTTTTTTCCTTATATTATTAAGGGATAATGGCTTGTTATTCCTAAAAAATATTTTTTTGATATTTACCCCTTGAGGTTTCTTTATCTAAATATTAACGGTGAGCAATGACGAATTATTCCCAATAATATTTTGAATATTAACCCCTTTTGGGGTTTCTTTATCCAAACATTTGTAGTGAATAATAACAAATTATTCCTAATAATATTTTGGGTATTGAAGTTTCTTTATCCAAATATTACTAATGAATAACAAATTATTCCTAATAATATTTTGGATATTTACCCATTTTGGGATTTCTTTATCCAAACATTAATAGTGAATAAAAAATGAATTCCCAAAAATAAGATTTTTATATTTTTTTGAATATTGGCCAACACCCTTTGGAATTTACTAACATGTAAAATCCAAGATGCAAGAAAAATAATTTTTTGTGTTTAAGAAATCCATGCTAAAACACATTTTTTGAAACCTCGAATATTTGCTTTAAAAAAAAAACAATTTAAAATATGTTAGGGTATTGGCCGTATGCAACACACAAAAACATTTTTATATTTTTGATAAAAAAAAACTATTTATCACAACAATTAAATGCAAATATCAAAGCCAAAGCTTGCAAAGCATCATGAGAAGCAGTTCGTCACATAGGGTAAAGTCCTGAAAGTAACATTTTGAACTCCCAAAAAACAACGATTAATCGTAACAATTACACGTGAACATCACAGTTAAAGTTATTCTAAAAAAAACTGAAGATGACCCCTCGAAGCCAACTTTCCACGAATAAAAATTCGGTATATAAACTCAGATCCTAAACATAGCTTAAACCATCCTCTTCAAACTGACGGGAGCGAATCCGTGTGCACAAATCATACGGCAGAACCCGTGACTGAACCCCTTCTGTTTTCCTAATCTCAGGAGTTATCATACTTCTTTCATGCAACAGAAAAAAAGCAACCTCAGAAGTGTACCTTTACCACCTTCGTTACAAACTAAAACTATAAAAAATAATGGCCAACTATCTCCTCTCCAAACTGCAGACGGAGAGGAAAAAGAAAATGACCCAAGGCCCTGTCAACATGATCGCCTCATGTAAAAAGGAATTTCCCTCCTGCTCTTGCTTTCTCCTCTGGACAAATAACCCTTAGGAGCAAAAACCCTTCCCTACATAATTCTAAGACAAAACAGACCAAACAGAGGAGAGGAGGGATACTGATGGGGAAACTGTAAGGTTCACGATTCCTCCCGAATAAAAAGGAAAAGAAAGGAGCCCGCAACGTTAACATAACACACCCATTTAAACTCACAGCCATGGCAGAAACGATAACAAGCGTGCACCTTTGTGGCCAAAACAGAACTCTAATGTCTAAAATAAAAGCAGAAACCAGCAACTCTTAACATAAGCTTTTATTTACTCACAGCCATGGTAGAAAAGGTAAGCCAACGGCACAACCATGTGGCCAAAACAGAACTTACATGTCTAAAATAACAGCAGGAACAGGTTTTTGAAAAAAAGAAACAGCAGACATCAAACTATACATATGACAAGGGAAAAAAGAAGGCAGAGACTCATACCTGCCGATATAGCTTGCAGACGAGGAAGTATAGCACGATGGAAAAGCCTTTGCTTTGCTGCCTCTGAAGACCAAAGAAAGCCTTCCTCTTTTTGCCGTTAGGAGTAATAAAAACCCTTAGATTTTATGAACTCCTGCTTGGCAATGTAGGATAGACTGAGATGATCCTCTCTCCTTCTCTTTGTTTTTCTATGCTAGCTCTGTCTGTTTTTTACTCTCTCTATTTAAACTCTTTTTCTCTTTCTCCCCCTACTCTCTCTGTTTTCTCTTCATTTTTCTGTTTGTTCTCCCTCTGCGTCCCCCCTCTTTTCTCTTTTTTTCTCTCTGTATTTAAACTCTCTCTGTCTCCTCTCTTTTCTGTTTGTTTTCTTTTTATGCTAGCTCTCCCTGTTCTGTTCTTTTTTCCTTTGTATTTCAACTCTCCCCGTATCCCTCTCTTTTCTGTTCTCTGCTCTCTCTTTTCTTTCTTCCCTCCTCTTCCTTTTTTCTCCTCTTTCTTCTTGTTTACTTAACAGCTTGCTT
>Ga0325401_1004367_pt1 | contig 13321 bp, 6 predicted proteins | sample PopdelMetagenome_FD_205666 | JGI IMG/M metagenome (GOLD analysis project Ga0325401, IMG submission 205666) | Populus deltoides microbial communities from Bellville, Georgia, United States - Xylem-PdKOR-R2 | ecosystem: Host-associated > Plants > Phyllosphere > Stem > Wood/Secondary xylem | place...
GTGGGCGCGGTGAATGTGGCGCTGGATGGTAGCGACGTGCTGGTAACGTACAACTTAACCGCTGGTAACGTGTTTTTGAATGAAATTCACGTGGAAGCATTTAGAAGCACCGATGAGCTGCGTGCTGCTAAGAAGCTGAACAACGGCGGCGCCATACCTGGCAAGTTTACGTACAAGCAGTCGTTCAGCGGTGCTTCGCGTGCCACTACAGCTACGGTTAGAATCAAGGCCACTGACGTACCACAAACCGAGGATGGCTGCTTCCTGATTGCTACGCATGCGGCGCTTTCCAATGGCGAAACAGCCTGGGGTGGTGTTTGCGACGAGGGTCCTAAAGGCGTAAAACTCGACGATACCAAACAATTCCCAGGCAACAATTGGGGTGCCTACTTCGAGTTTTGCAAGAGCGAGTGCTCCGAAACCATCGACTTTACCTACGCCTGGGAAGACCTGAAGGAGAGCAACGACCGGGACTACAACGACTTGGTTATACAGTCAGACATCACGAAGTCGGCGGCAGAAATGAAGATCAACTTCCTAGCCACGGCCCGCGGTGCTGCTTATGACCATAGCTTCAAGTTCCGCATTCCGATGAAAGGCATCAACGGAATTTTTGGCTCTGACCAGAACTTCCCGGTCACGAATGATGGCACCTACTACTACGTGACAGTATTTGGCAGCACGGCCGCCGTACTACCGCAGAAAAACGGCATTTACGCCAACACGCAGGCCGGCGCCCAGTGCACCCCCTTCGCTAAGGCATCCGTCACGCTGACGCTCAAGCCAGACTTCTCTTACAACAAGGAGAAGCCGTACGAGCCCTTCATCCGCGTGTGGCCGTCAGGCACCGTAAACAACGGCGCTTCCTACGACCTGTACGTGTATGAAGTATCAGGACCGGGCAGCACAAACACGTACTCTTACAACGGCGAACTGTACCCCAACGGCATTCTGATTCCGCTCGACTGGCGCTGGCCGTTGGAGCAAACGTCCATCACTATTCCGTACCCAAATTTCAAGAGCATCACCGCTGGCTTCAACCCTGAGTGGTACAAGCAGCTGGCCGACGCCTCCAAAACGTTCGACAAAGCGGCTTGCAAGTAGCCAATTTATCGAGCTAGGCATCCCCTAGGTTCAACAGTAAAAGCCCGCTATGACTACACGTTGTGGCGGGCTTTTATCTTTGTTAGGCACCTTACTGGGGCTACCGTTTTGCCCGTATCTTAACGGCATGTATGCCCCGCTGCTTGCCCACATTGCTAGGTATGTGGCCCTCACGCCCGCCGAAGCTGACCTACTGCTCAGCTATCTGCGCCACCAAACCGTTGCTCGCAAAGACCTGATGCTGACTGCGGGCCACGTGTGCCCGGCCAATTACTTTCTGCTGAAAGGCTGCGTGCGCACGTATTTTCTCACCGAAACGGGCAAGGAGCACACCACTTACTTTAGCATCGAAAACTGGTGGGTGGCCGACTACGCCAGCCTGAGCACCCGCACGCCTTCCGATTTCTACATTCAAGCCATCGAAGACGTAGAAGTAGCCGCCCTCGATCTACAAGCGCAGGAAGAAGTATTGCGGCGCTTGCCGCAACTGGAACGCTACTTTCGCATCATCTTTCAACGCGCCATGACTGCGGCGCAATTCCGCTTCAAGTTCCTATTTGGCTTGTCGGGCGAGGCGCGCTACCAAGCTTTCACGAAAGCGCAGCCGGAGTTTGTGCAGCGCGTACCGCAGTATATGCTAGCCTCTTACCTAGGTTTCACACCCGAATTCCTGAGTAAGATCCGCGCAAAAATGGGCCACGAGTAAGCGCCTTTTCAGTTGTCAACACAGGAACGTGAAGTCGACTAGCGGGAGGCATTTCGCGGGCTGCTGTTAAACGTCCTGCTGAGCCAGCCGAAGCCTTTTTACCGCCAAGGTAAATCTGATTACTACTGCGATAAAAAGGCTTCGACCGGCTCAGCAGGACGGTCTTTTAACTGGCAATTGATACTAAATTAATACCCTGGATTCTGAGTCAGCTTGCCACCGCTCAGTTGGATTTGGCTTAGTGGGATGGGAAATACTTCGTTTTTGCCGGCTACGAAGCCGCGGCTTTTCAGCACGGTGGCGGCGCGGCCTTGGCGCACGAGGTCAAAATACCGGTCGCCATATTCGAGGGCTAACTCGACGCGGCGCTCTTGCCAGATGGCTTGGCGCAGCTGCTCTTGCGATAGGCTGTTGCTGAGTGCGGCGAGGCCCGCGCGGGCGCGCACGCGGTTCACGGCGGCTAGAGCTTTGGCCGTTTGACCTAGCTCGTTGGCGGCCTCGGCGTTGAGCAGCAAGACCTCGCCAAACCGCAGCACCCGGATATTCTGGTCGCGGCCGTAACCGCACGATTTGTCGACCGAGTTGGGCACGTAGGCCTTCATGTTGTAGCGCTCGTTGGAGTTGCTGTTATCAATGAAGTCGCTGTCGGGCGTGGTGGTGCCGCGCTCCATGATGGTACCTAGCTTGCGTTTGTCGTTGGGCTCGAAGGCGGCGGCTAGGTCGGCGGAAGGTGTGCAGAAACCCCAGCCCAGTTGGGGCCGCGCCATTTGGGCTTCGGCCCAGTAGGAGTTGGCCACGTCGCAGTTGCCAGGCAAGGAGGTGCATTGCACTTCAAAAATCGACTCCGGCCCATTCTCGCCTTCAATGCGGAACATGCGGTAGAAATCGGGCACCAGCGAGTACCCTAGGTTCAGTACTTGGTCGGAAGCGGCCAGCGAGGCGGTGTAGTTTTTCTGGTAGAGGTGCGCCTTCGCTAGCAACGACAAAGCTGCGCCTTTGGTCACGCGCCCCACGTCGCTGCTCGGGTACGACACGGGCAAAATGCCAGCAGCGGCGATTAAGTCGCTGGTGATAAGTGCGTACACCTCCTCACGAGTGGCGCGCGGAATATTCTGCTCCTCTATCGTAACGGCCGGCTTGGTGTAGAGCGGCACACCACCGTAGGCCCGCACCAGGTTAAAATAAGCCAGCGCCCGCAGAAACTGCGCCTCGGCCACGTAGCGGCTGCGCAGGTTTGTATCCATGTCAATGGTGGGCACATTCAGGATAACTTGGTTGCAGAGCAGCACTTGCTGGTATTGCCCGAGCCAGTAGCCCTCCGCCGAACCCGCCGTGGCCGTGAAACGGAAGAACGAGTAATCGTTGAGGTAGTCGCCGTCGCCGGGCACGCTGCCTTTGTCGGCGTCGTCGGAGGGCAGGGTTGTGACGGATAGCCAGTTGAAGGCCACCAGGTTGTATTCGCGCAGTTTGGCGTAGCAGGAGCTAACCGCCGCTGCGGCGTCGCTCTGATTTTTGAAAAACTCAGCTACCACGGGCTGCCCTTGGGGCTGCACGTTGAGGAAGTCGCTGCATGATACGCTCAAGCCGAGCGTGAGACCTAGCACGGCCAGCGTGGGCAATAGCCGGCGCCGGGCCGGGTACGAAGGGGTAATCTTGTTCATAGCGGATAGAGGCTAGGTCGTTTAGAAGCCGATATTGATACCGAGGTTGTAGGTCGCGGCCAGCGGGTACACGTTCTGGTCGAGGCCGGCGTAGGTGGGCGTGCCCCCCACTTCGGGCGTGAAGCCTTTGTATTTGGTCAGCGTCAAAGGGTTCTGGGCGTTGGCGTAGACGCGCAAGGTTTGCAAGCGTAGCGTGTTGACTAAGCCCTTGGGGAAGTTGAAACCGAGCTGCACGTTGCGCAACCGGATGTAGTCGCCCTTTTCCACGTAGTACGAGCTAGGGTCGAGGTTGCGCCCCGAGAGGTCGGCCGACGGGTAGCTGTTCGAGGTGCCCGCGCCGCGCCAGCGGTTGTTGTAGAAATCTTGGGTGTAGTTTTCGTTGCCAACGCGCAGCAAACGCAGGGCGTTGAACAGCTCTACCCCACCCACGCCCTGCACGTCTATCTGCAAGTCGAAGGCCTTGTAGCGGAAGTTGGTGTTCAGGCCGTAGGTGAAGCGCGGGTTGGGGTTGCCCAGCACCACGTAGTCGCGGGCGTCGAGCAGACCGTCGCCGTTTTGGTCTTGGTAGCGCAAGTCGCCGGGCTTGGCGGTGGTGCTCTGCGGCGACTCGGCCACTTGCTGGGCATTCTGGAACACACCATTGGCTTGGTAGCCGTAGAATGCGCCGATAGGCGCCCCGATTTGCGAGATGGTAGTGCGGTAGTCGCCCAGCGGCAAAGCGCCGGAAAACAGCGGGGCGCCGCTGGCCGTGGAAATCACCTTGTTCTGGTTGTACGCGCCCACGAGGCCCACCGAGTACGAGAAGTCGCCGGTGCTGGCCGAGTTCCAGCGCACGGCCGCTTCCACGCCCTGGTTTTGGAACGTGGCATTGTTGTCGAGGTAGCCGATGCTGTTGGCGTAGCCCGGCCCCGACAAGATGGGCACCGGAAACACCGCGTCGATGGTACGGCGGTTGTAGTAATCCAGCTCCACTGATAACTGGTTGTTGATGAAGCCCATTTCCAGGCCCGCATCCGCTTCGCGCACCTTCTCCCAGCGCACCCGCCCGGCCGCTAGGGTACTGATATTGGCGCCCGTAATGGGCGTGCTTGGAATGCCGAAGAACCCCGCATAGGTCGGGTAAAAATCGACCACCGACACGGCAATGTTGTTTGGCACCTGACTATTGCCGAGCAAGCCGTAGCTAGCTCGCAGCTTCAGGAAGTTGAATACGGAGCTTTCTTTGAGAAAATCCTCTTCGGAAACCACCCACCCTAGGCCCACCGACGGGAAGTTGCCGTAGCGGTCGGAGCCGGTGTATTTGCTGGCCCCGTCGCGACGGAAGCTAGCCGTGAGCAGGTAACGCTCCTTATAGGCGTAGTTCACGCGGGCAAACAGCGAGAAGATGGTGTACAAATCGACCGGGTTGGCGAGCGTAGCGGTGCCCACCGTACCTAGGTTGAAGTAGTAACTGTCGCTACTGCCGGCCTGCACCCCATTCACGGCGCCAATAATTTGCTCGGTGCGGTAGCGCAGGGCCGTAGTACCGAGCAGAGCGGTCAGGTGGTGGTCGGTGCCGAAGGTGCGGTCGAAAGTGAGGGTATTTTCCCACTGCAACTGGTTGCCCTGGCTCGTGCCTTTACGCAGCGTATTGCCCCGGTACACCTGAAACGTGGTGAGCGAATCGGCCTTTTGGTAGTTATAGAACTTGGCCGCGTTGTAGCTGATGCCCACGCTAGTACGCAGGGTGAGGTATTGCAGAAAGTTGAACGAGGCAAAGGCGTTGCTTACCAATGTCTGGCCCTGCGAGCGTTGCACGAAGTAGTCGAGGGTGCCGCGCGGGTTGCCGAAGTTACCGAGGCCGGAGCCGATGAGGCCAGGGTCGCCGTAGCGGCCGTCGGCTTGGAAGACGGGCAGCACCGGCGGCGCCACATAGGCCTGCGCAAACACGTTGGAGCCGCCGAGCGCAAAGTTGGAGCTAGTGCCCGTAGCTGCCCCACCTAGGCCGCTGTAGCTAGGGAAGATGCTGGAAGCGAGGCCCGGTGCGTCGTGCGCGTCGAGGTTAGCGAAGCTAGCCGAGTAACCGACCTTGATGTGGTCGTTGAGGGCGAAGTCTGTTTGCAGCCGCGCCGTAATTCGCTCGAAGTCATTCTTCTGCAAGACGCCTTCCTGCCGCAGATACGAGCCGCTGAAGGTGTAAGAAGCTTTTTCGCTGCCGCCAGCTAGGCTCAGCTGGTGGTTTTGGGTGGCTGCCGTACGGGTCACTTCCTTAAGCCAGTCAGTGGAGGGTAAGTCGGTAGCTAGCTTGTTGCTCGGGTCGATGCCGGTGAGGGTGTACTTCTCGTTGAGCAACTCGGCGTACTGCTGAGCGTTGGCCATTTTGATGCGGTTGGTCACGGTTTGCACCCCGCCAAAGCCGTTGTAGTTTACCCGCGTTTTACCGGCTTGCCCGCGCTTGGTGGTTACGAGCACCACCCCGTTAGCCGCCTGAATGCCGTAGATCGACGCACTAGCTGCGTCCTTCAGCACCTCCACTGAGGCAATATCGTCTTGGTTCAGAAAAGCTAGGTCGGAGCCGGCCGGCAGCAGCGTGCCATCCACCACGTAGAGCGGCGACACGCCCGCCAACGACCCCGTGCCGCGTACCCGGATCTGCGGGGCTGTGCCGGGCACGCCCGCGTTGGTGATCTGCACGCCCGCCACTTTGCCTTGCAAGGAGCTGACGGGATTCTGCGACGCCTGGTTTACCAATTCCGTACCCTTTACCGAGGCAATAGCGCCTGTTACTTCGCGCTTGGTTTGGGTGCCGTAGCCCACCACCACCACCTCATCCAAGCTACGGGCTTGCGGCGAAGCAAATCGCACATCGAGGGTACTGCGGCCATTTACCACCAGCTCTTGGGGCGAGTAGCCGATAAAGGAGAACACCAGTGTGGCGCCCGCGGGTACATTCAGCGAGTACTGCCCATCTACGTTGGTAGCCGTGCCGATGCTGGTGTTTTTTACCACCACGTTCACGCCCGGCAGGGCCTCCCCTTTTTCATCCACGACGCGGCCCGTCACGGGAGTGCCCGTTTGGGGTGGTGCTTGTTGCCAGCTTGGCGCGGCCTGGGCAGTCGGCAAGCTAGCTTGGCTTAAACTTAGCCCCGAAACCAGCACAGTGGCCCAGCGAGCAGACGGGTTACCTCTGCCTAAAAACGGTAGAATTCTCATACATACGTACTGATTAAGAGGATAGTAAACGCTTTAACTAGTTTAGCAGCAGCGTCGGTAACGAAGCATTGGCAGGATAAAGCGCGCTAGACGCATAAGTACATGAATCCACTTTGCTTAACCCGGCAGGTAATTGCTAACTGATTCTGATTCAAGCTTGTTTTGGAAACACGCCCTAGAAAAACAAAAAAATTTAACAGTATCCTACCACAGCAGACAATGCTTTTTAAAGAGCCGAACTAACTCCGTTTTTCGTTCTGGCGAGCAGACATTTCAGTTTATTCGCTTCGCCACTCAGGTTTATGGCCGGCCCCGATGTTGAAGCTAAGTTGTACGTTAGCGCCCGCCCTACAAGTATTCCGCTGCCGAAACGGCGTCAACTTTGCAGTTAAGCTTACGCCAGCCTATGCAGCTAGGTATTCAGAATACTTTGCTTCTATTTTAGAGGACTGTACACCTCTTTTCAATCAACACTTTGCATGGATCCTAGCCCGCTTGAGCCGCTTGGTACCCCATCTCCTACGCCAGCTGAGCCTACCCTAGCTTCGCCCGACCCGCTACCCGCCGGTGCTCCGCGCAGTCGGCGCGAGCGGATGAGTGGTGCCGTGCTAAACAAGGCCACGCAGCTACTGCCGCTGGTGAAGCTGCTGGAAGCCATTCAGCCGCAGGTCGCCAGCGAATCGGTGTTTCGCACGCGCCGTAAGAAGATTCAGGCGCACTTTGCTGAGGTGTACGAAGAACTCAAGCAGGAGCGCCCCAAGCGCCAAGCCCTGAACTATGCCTTCCACGCGTTGGCCGAGTTGGTGCGCGAAGAAACTCGCGATATCAGCCAGGATGAGCTAAAGCAGGCCGCCAAAGAAGTAGCCCTGGCCACGCTCAAAAACGCACCAGCGCTTATCAATGCAGCCCACCAAGCTAGGTTACTGTCTTAGTTTGTAGTAGCTAACCCATAAAACGACAACAGCCTCCATCTGGAGGCTGTTGTCGTTTTACGTAGACCATGCTGAACCTAGGGAAAATCTGGAGTAATAGCGCTACGTTCAACTCAGATTTCTCCTTAGGTTCGGCATGACGGATACCTTATCCTACGGCAGTAGCTTCGTCAGATATCTGCTATGCATTTGGTGCGCCAGGGCTTGGCTGTTGACGCCTTGGTTTTCTAGCAGATCAGCATACACCAGGAAGGGGTGCACGCAGCGCGACAAGCCGGGCGCAAGCGGCTGCGAAGGCGGAATAGAGAAAAAGGTATTCGACAGCTCTACGTTGCCGTGTTTGTGAGGCACCAAACCTAGGTAATGCGCTAGCTTGGCGCGGGGCATGCGGCTATACAGCGTGAAGCAGCTAGGTACCTCGGGCTTGCTGAGCAGCTGATGCGCAGCCGCTTCGCCGCTCCACAGACAATCGGCGGGCAGGGAGAGACGGTGCCAGCTGGCTTGCGCGGCCGCATCGCGCCACCGGTAGCGGTGCACGTTAAGACGATTACGCAGCGTTTTTCCGTAGTGCCCCAACCAGTACGCGGCTAGGTCGCGGAGCTTGTCGGGGTGGGGCGTTGTGTCGTCCAGCCATAAACCCTGGGCAACCAAGCCGCGCAGTACCCGCGCCACCACGGCCGGCGCCATGTTAGTGACGGCGGCCAACTCCAGCGCCGAGTAACTGGCAATCGTCGGCTCCACAATCAGCTGAAACAACAGCCGCATGTGGTCGGCAGGCAGGTTGGCGCTGGTTAGGCGCGGCTCCTCTTGCGGACGAGCACATCCCTGTATCACCACCATTAGCTCGGTGGCGGGGTGCTTCACCCAGGCATTCCCGACGGCATCGGCGTAGCACAGCCCGCGGGCGCGCAGCTGTTTGCCCAGCTCGTTAGAAACGTAATCGTAGATGACCAGCAGCGGCCCCTCGGCGGAAGAGCGCCAACTCGGCAGAGCTAGGTTCTCAGCCGCGCCGGAGCTAGGTACGGTGGCCAAAAACCGAATGACGGACCCGATCTGCCACACTTGCGTGTCGGGCCCTAGCGGCTCGGCGCCGGCGGGCGAGGCGGTAATATTCGTCGCCAGGATCGTCTGCAAGCGCTTGCGCACCTGCTCGAACAACGTGGTAGGATGGAAAAGGCTAGAGGCAGACAACGGTAGGAGCGTAGGTTTGCGCCGGGCCAGTTGCAGAAGCCGCCCCGTGTACGCAGGCCCCTTCAACCGGTCAGAAATAAAAAGCCGGGGCTACGGCGCAGCCCCGGCTTTTGTAGGCGTTGGGTTCGATAAAAATTAATAGTCAGTATTCTGCGGATCGAAGTTCGTCCAGGTAGCCAGCCAGTTGTCAGCCGAGGCACCCGAGCCGGAGAAAGCCCCGATGTAGTTCACTTTCGTGAAGAAGCTGTCAGCGGTCTTGCTGTCCGTGAAGTTGGCAGCTACTACCGGTGTAGTAGGCTTATCAGCATTGGTATATACGATCGGCGAGGTCGTTAGCGGTGCAAAGCTAGGTGCCGTCAGGTTGAACGGATTAGCCAGACGTACTTCGTCGGAAGTGTTATAGCGACGGTTTGTGTTTGAGCCAAACCACGTCAACGGGCCAATGGCAGTGCTCCAAGCCGCGGTATCGCTGCTCATTACGCTGTTGGCCGTCAAGCTGCCGGCACCACCGTTCGGACCTACGTAGATGATACCCCGCTGACCACCTTTGGAATTAGACCCCGTGAGGGCACCGGCGGCGATGTTGCTTTTGAAGCGCAAGTCGCCCTTCACCACATTACCAGCCGTGGTAGCGTTGTCGATCAGGATATTCGTCGGGAAGCCCATGATAACCGAGTTCATGATAGTCTGGGCCGAGTTGCGACGGATGTGCGCGCCTGCGGTGTACTGCGGGCTGTAGCTGGAACCTGTTGGGTTCAGAATAGGACCAACAGCTGTTACGTTAGAGAAAACAGCGGAGGTAAGCGGCGTCCGGGTCGTGCCGTTTGCGTCGTTATCTGATTCGAAAGCCTTTGAACCCGATTGGTCAGCTTGCAACGGGTCACGTAGCGAAACAAGAAACTGCGCTTTACCCGAGAAACCATTATCGGTGTCGAAGTCATCGTCGAAGCAACGATGAGAAACCAGATATTTCGCGTTTACAGTTCCTCCAAACCACTCGAATGAGTCGTCACCACTATAGGAAACTTGGATATGGTCGAGTGTAGTTCCGCTGCCCACACCCGCCAGTGTTAGGCCATTGATTTCGTTATTAGGCGTCAGCGCTACGCCCCCAAACTCGATACGTACATACTGCAAGGTACCGGAGTTGTCAGCCGCGTTTTGTCCGCCATAATCTGCCTGTACACCGCCCTCTACCGTAGGTAATTTAGTGCCATCTATATTATTCGCTGGAGCATAACCTGCAACGACAACCCCACCCCAGTCACCGTAGTTACGTGCGCCTTTCGGTTGATTGGAGGTAAATACGATAGGCTTGGCAGCCGTACCCATCGCCATAATCTTGGCGCCCTGCTTAATAATCAGTGTTCCTTTGGTGTCCTTATCCCCCTTGATAACCGTACCAGGCTCAATGGTGAGCGTAACTCCTGGGTCTACGTACACAAAGCCTTTCAGCAAGTAGCGGTTAGAAGCCGTCCAGGTTGTGTTTGTGGTAATAGTCCCTTGTACTGTCGTTGTAGGTAGTGTAGGAGTTGACGTACCAGGCTCGTTCGTGCCAGTACCTACCACATTAGGAGCGGGTGTAATAGCGTCTTTTTGGCATGCACCAAGACCTAGCATCAGCGAAGCAGCAAGAGCTAAGGAATAGGTATTCTTTTTCATATCAAGAGTGAGTGAAATAGGCGAGAATTGAGTGAAGCGACCCTAGGTTATGGTACTGGGATGCTAGGCGTGCGGGGCTCGATGTTGAAGCGCAGGCCTACTGTGTAGTAAGTGCCACGGCGGTAGCCTTGCAGCGAAGGGTCGCTGGACCGATACTTACCGTCGCGGTTGTAGTCTTGCACCAGGTTCACTTTCTGGTTCAGCAAGTCTTGGATGCCCGCGTTGATCGACAAGCGCTTCGAGACCGTCTTGGTCAATGACAAGTCAACAGTGTGGCGGGGCAGCTCTACTACGTCGGGGTAGTCGTTGCTACCCGCAAACACGATGCGCGGACCGAACACGTTGTAGAGGGCAGTTACTTGCCAGCTGTTGTCGGGCGTTTGGAAGTAGAGGCCGCCGTTGAAGGTGTAGGGCGACTGGCCTTGCAGAGCACGGTTACCATTCCACGATACGAAGTTGTTACCAAGCTTCACTTCGCTCTTGATCAACGCCCCGTTGAATACGGCTGAGATATTCTTGAAAGCACCTGTTCCGAAAGCATCGTCCAAGAAGCTCAGGCTCTTCTTTACATCTACCTCTACCCCGTAAGCGGTGGCGCTCGGCGCGTTTAGGAAGGTGTAAACCAGGTTGGTAGTCAGTACTACCGAGTTTTCAATCGGGTTCTTGAAGTTCTTGTAGAAGGCCCCTACGTGGATAAGTTCGCCCGTAGAAGGATAGAACTCGTAGCGCAGATCGTAGTTGTCGATGGTGGCAACCTTCAGCGGCTGATTCGGATTCACATAGAGCGAACCTAGGTTTAGCACGTTGAAGTCGAAGTCGTAGTAGTAGAAAGGCGCGGCTTCGCGGAACTCAGGGCGGTTGAGGCTGTGGCCGTAAGAAGCACGCAACAGGCTACGCTCCGTGAAATTATAGCTCAGGTTAGCCGAAGGCAGCACGAAGTTCGTCGGCGTGTTTAGGCTCACTGGTATACCGTTGATGCCCGTGGAAATTTTCTGCACGTTGCGCTCATAGCGGGCACCCGTCAGCAGTTTCAGCTTGCTGGTGAACGGAATGTTGAAGCTTAGGTAAGCAGCCTCTAGCTCGTTGGAAGCGCCGTAGCGGTACGTTGAGTTGACGTCCTCATCGACGCGGAAGCCATTCTTGGCAATGTTCTCAGGAGCAAAGATGTTGCCTACGTCTTCGTTGAGCAGGCGCCGGTCGCTGCCAGGATTAAAGGAGTAACCGAAGGCGCGGGCGTTGAAGTGGCGACGACGGTATTCCAGATACGTACCAGCCCCGATTTCCACATCACGCTCGGCCACGTTCACCTTGTGCTTGAGGTTGGCATTGATGGTGTAGATGTGCTCGTCAAGCTTTTGGTACAAACGCCCTGCGTTGTTCACGTCAACGCCACCAGCGGCCGGCGTCAGTACGGTTTGCGTTTCGGGCGTGCCATCGTTGCTAGCTGGAGTTACCGAGTATGACACACGACGCAAGTCGGGCTCATTACGATTGGAATACCCGTAGCCGCCTACCCAGTCAAAATGCGTTTTATCCTTATTGAAGCTATGCGTACCGGCTAGTTGTCCGGAATAGGTCGAGCGACCTTGGTAACCCATTAGGTAGCTACGGCGGTTTAATGCGCCATCGTTGTCATAGCCCTGACGTGTTACCTGCTGGTTGCGCGACTGTTGGTTGAACAGGTTACGGAACTCCAGACGGTCGCCGTTGTCCAGCACGTAACTGAAGTTCTGGATGGCACCTAGGCGGATGTTCTGCGTTGATTGGTCGTCCTTGAACTGGTCGGTGCGAGCACCCGACACCTCGTACAGATTACGGTCGATGTTGAAGCGGGTGAACGTGTTGGTGTAGTTGAGCGACGACACACTGCCGATTTCCCGACCGCCAATTTTGATTTGGTCGAAGTACGCTACGTTGAAACGCATGTCGGGCATGGCTTTCATGCGGTACATGCCGAAGGTGTTTTCCAGCTGCTTGGCGTAGAAATCACGCTCGTATTGCTGGTAAGCCGTCGTCAGGGGTGGCATGCCACGCGGAAACTCGCGTTTGCGGGCGCCAAAGCCGAAGGCGTCGCCGGCTTGCGACTTATCGGTGTAGAAGTCGCTGCCGGTGGTGCCGTCGCGGTAGCCCGTTGAGTAGTTGATGTTGAGCACCCGCTCGTTGTACACGGGCTTGCGCAGATATACTTTCACGAGGCCACCCGCGAAGTCGCCGGGCAGTTCGGGCGAGGGGTCTTTGAACACCAGCACCCGGTCGAGCAGGGAGCTAGGTACCACGTCGAAAGAGAACGACTTGCGGTCGGTTTCCGAGCTAGGGGCCGTCACGTCGTTCAGCCACACGTTGTTGTACCGGTCGCTGAGGCCGCGCACCTGAATGAAGCGGTTGTCGACGATAGTCACGCCGGGAATACGGCGGACAACTTCAGCCGCGTCGCGGTCTTGGGTTTTTACAATTTGCTCCGACGAAATACCGCTCACCACCACGTTGGCCTGACGGATTTCGTTGATTACGGATACTTCCGTATTGGTGCGGCGCACGCCGGTTACTACTACGTCGCTGAGCTGCTTGCTGTCCGATTGCAGGGTCGAGTTCAGCACGGTGGTCTCGTTAGCCTTCACCACTACATCCGGAATCGTGCGGTTTTTGTACGAAACCGATGAGATAATCACCGTGTACTTGCCGGCGGGCACTTGCTTGATGGAGTAGTTGCCTTCCGGATCGGTTTGCTCGCCGAGCGTGGTGCCTTCCAGCCGGACGGTGCCTCCGAGTACGACTTCGCCGGTTTTGGCATCCTTGATAATGCCTTTTATGCCGCCGGTGCCTTGGGCTACTGCCGCCACGACGGAACCGCAGCTCAGCAGAAATACGAGGAG
>Ga0325401_1004370_pt1 | contig 13314 bp, 14 predicted proteins | sample PopdelMetagenome_FD_205666 | JGI IMG/M metagenome (GOLD analysis project Ga0325401, IMG submission 205666) | Populus deltoides microbial communities from Bellville, Georgia, United States - Xylem-PdKOR-R2 | ecosystem: Host-associated > Plants > Phyllosphere > Stem > Wood/Secondary xylem | place...
GGCGATATCGTGGCGCTCGTCAACATCTTCCTGATCCTGGCGGTGGTGCAGTCGGGTACCCGGCCGTTCGCGTTCGTGAGGGCCCGCCTCACGCCCCGACACGTGCCTCCCCAATCTGACGAAGATGTGGCGCGCGATCAGCGGCAGCGGAGCGGCCAAGCCTTTCAACGGGCGAGCCATACCACTGCCCAAGCGATGGCCGTTCGGTACAACCTGGCCTATCACCGGGGTTCGGGCCGCGTACTCACGCGGGTCTAGGGTCGGGGCCCGTCGCGCGGCAGTGGACCGGGGCGGACGGGTAAGGCAAGGGTGGCGGGCATGAACACTGCCTCTTCCGCCCTCCCGCGCGCGCTGTTCGCGCTGACCGTGTTCTACGGCGGCATGGTGACGTTGGGCGGCGTGCTGGGAGCCAAGCAGGTGGCGCTGGGGCCGTTGGCGGTCGAGGCGGGGATCTTCCCGTTCCTGACTTTAGTCGGCATCAGTTCGGGCGTCGCCGAACTCTACGGCAAGGCCACCGCCGACCGGCTGGTGCGGTTCGGTTTCGTGCCGCTGGCCTTCGCGATCTTTCTGGCGTGGTTCGTGCTGCGGCTGCCCACCGACCCGGGTATGTTCGAGCCCGCCAAGGCCGCGTTCCCGATCGTGCTGGGGCAGAGTTGGCGGATGATGGCGGCGGGCATCCTGGCCTATGGCGTGTCCGTCACGCTCAACATCTGGCTGTTCGCGCGGCTGCGCGGCATCACCGGGCGCTGGGCGGGGCTGGCGGGATTCGTGGCCGCCGCGCTCAGCCAAGTCGTCGATACGCTGATCTTCATCACCGCCAGCTTCTACGGGGAGCGGCCGATCGCGCAGTTGATGGCGGGACAGATGCTGGCCAAGGTGGTGCTGTCGGCGGTGCTGGTGCCCGTCATCATCGCCGTGGTGGTGCGCATCGGGCACCGGCTGGACGGGCCCGCCCCCCACGCCTAACGGCCCCGCCCATGACCGACCATTCCCCCGACCCCGCGATGCTCGCCAAGGCGGAGACGCTGACCGAGGCGCTGCCGTACCTGCAACGCTACGCGGGCAAGACGTTCGTCATCAAATATGGCGGGCACGCGATGGGCGACCCGGAGCTTCAGCGCGACTTCGCCGAGGACGTGGTGCTGCTGAAGGCGGTGGGCATCAATCCGGTCGTGGTCCACGGCGGGGGGCCCCAGATCGGCGCCATGCTGAAGCGGCTGGGGGTCGAGTCGACGTTCGTGGGCGGGCTTCGCGTGACGGACGCGGAAACCGCGCGCGTGGCCGAAATGGTCCTGGCGGGATCGATCAACAAGGACATCGTCGGCTGGATCAACGCCGCCGGCGGCCGCGCGGTCGGCCTGTCGGGCAAGGACGCCGGGCTGGTGGTGGCCGAGAAGGTGGGCGGGCGCGAGGCCGACCCGCTCCAGGGCATCGAACGCCACGTCGACTTAGGCTTCGTGGGCGAGCCGGTCCAGGTCGACCGGCGCATCCTGGACACGCTGTCGGCGGCCGGCATCATTCCGGTGGTGGCCCCGGTTGCGGCGGGCGTGGACGGCCAGACCTACAACATCAACGCCGACACGATGGCGGGCGCGGTGGCGGGCGCGCTGGGGGCCGCGCGCTTCTTCCTGCTGACCGACGTCGCCGGCGTGCTGGACAAGGGGGGCGAGCTGATGACCGACCTCGACCCGGCGCAGGTGGCGGCATTGCGCGCCGACGGTACGATCACCGGCGGCATGATCCCCAAGCTGGAGACGTGCGTGGCCGCGGTGGGCGCGGGCGTCGACGCCGCCGTGATCCTGGACGGGCGCATTCCGCACGCGATGCTGCTGGAGATCTTCACCGAGGCCGGCGCGGGGACGCTGGTGTCGGCGGGCGGGGTATCTGCGCGCGGGGGTTCTCGCGGGCGGCCGGCCTTCCTATAGGACCGGTACAGCCCCTTGCGCCCCCGGAGCCACCATTGATCGCCGTCCTCGAAATCGTCCAGCTGCTGCTACGCGTCGTCAGCTGGATCATCATCGCCCAGGCGATCCTGTCGTGGCTGGTCGCGTTCAACGTCATCAACACGCACAACGATTTCGTCCGCACCGTGTGGGACGCGCTGGGCCGGATGACCGAGCCGCTGTATCGCCCCATCCGCCGCATCCTGCCCGATTTCGGCGCGCTGGACCTGTCGCCCGTCGTGGTGCTGCTAATCATCTATATCCTCAGCAACATCGTCATCCCCAACATCGCCGCCAGCTACCTGACGGCCAGCCCGTACTGAGGCGGCAATGACCGCGCGGATCATCGACGGCCGCGCGCGCGCCGCCGCCCTGCGGGAGCAGGTGGGGACCCATGCGCGCGCCTTCGCCGCCGCCGCGGGCCGCCCGGCGGGGCTGGCGGTGGTGCTGGTGGGCGAGGATGCGGCGTCGGCCGTCTATGTCCGGTCCAAAGAGCGCGCGACCGAGGCGGCGGGGATGCGGGGCCAGGTCCATCGCTTGCCCGCCGACGCGACGCAAGGATCGCTGCTCGAACTGGTGGAACGGTTGAACGCCGATGCGGGCGTCGACGGCATCCTGGTCCAGCTGCCGCTGCCGCCGCACATGGACGCCGACGCGGTGATCGCCGCGATCGACCCGGACAAGGACGTGGACGGGTTCCACCCGGTGAACGCCGGGCGGCTGGCGACCGGCCTGCCGGGCTTCGTGCCGTGCACGCCGCTCGGCTGCCTGATGCTGCTGCGCGAGGAGCTGGGCGACCTGTCGGGGCTCGACGCGGTGGTGATCGGCCGCTCCAACATCGTCGGCAAGCCGATGGCGCAACTGCTGATCGCCGACAGCTGCACCGTGACGGTCGCGCACAGCCGCACGCGCGACCTGGAGGGCGTGGTCGGCCGCGCCGATATCGTGGTCGCCGCGGTGGGCCGCGCGCGCATGATCCGCGGCGAATGGCTGAAACCCGGCGCCACCGTGATCGACGTCGGCATCAACCGCCTGCCCGACGGCAGCCTGGCGGGCGACGTCGATTTCGCGAGCGCCGTCCAGGTCGCGCGTGCGATCACGCCGGTGCCGGGCGGCGTCGGCCCCATGACCATCGCCTGCCTGCTGAGGAACGCGCTGATGGCCGCGCATCGTCGCGAGGGCATGACCCCGCCGGCGGGGCTGTAGGCCGGTGCTGGAACTCTACGTCTCCGCGCTCATCACCTTCTTCGTGGTGATCGACCCGCCCGGTTGCGCGCCCATCTACGCCGGGCTGACGCAGGGGGCGAGCGCCGCCGACCGCCGCTCCATGGCGATCCGCGCGGTGGGCGTGGCGTCGGGCATCCTCCTGTCCTTCGCGCTGTTCGGAGAGGCGCTGCTGCACGGGCTGGGCATCGGTCTGCCCGCGTTCCGGATCGCGGGCGGCATCATGCTGTTCCTGATCGCGCTGGAGATGGTGTTCGAGCGCCGCACCCAGCGGCGCGAGGACCGCGCGGCCCAGGTGGCCAGCACGCCGGAGGTGGAGGACGTGTCGGTCTTTCCCATGGCGATGCCGATGATCGCGGGCCCCGGCTCCATCGCCAGCGTGATGCTGTTGATGAGCCGGAACAGCGGGCTCGACCGGTCGCTCGTCATCCTGGCGGCACTGGGCACGATCCTGGCGCTGACGCTGGCCGCGCTGCTGGCGGCGGGGCCGATCATGCGCGTGCTGGGTGCCCGGATCGAGGCGGTCATCACCCGCCTGCTGGGCGTGCTGCTGGCGGCGCTCGCCGTGCAGTTCGTGGTCGACGGCCTCCAGGTCACGCTCAATTGAGGGTGGGGCAGTTGATCGTGTTCCACCTCGCGCGCGCCGACAACGGCGTGATCGGCGACGACGGCCGCATTCCCTGGCGCATCCGCGGCGAACAGGCGCGGTTCAAGGCGATGACGATGGGCCGCCCCATGGTGATGGGCCGCCGGACGTTCGAGAGCTTCCCGGCACCCCTGCCGGGCCGGCGGCACGTGGTCCTGACCCGCGACCGGGACTGGCGGGGCGAGGGGGCCGAGATAGTCCATTCGGTCGAAGAGGCGCTCGGCATCGCGGGCACCGGCGAGGTGGCGGTGATCGGCGGCGCGGAGATCTTCGCCGCCTTTCTGCCGCTGGCCGACCGGATCGAGCTGACCGAGGTGCATTGCTCGCCGCCGGGCGACGCGGTGGTGCCGCGGTTCGACGGCTGGCGAGAGGCGGCGCGCGAAGAACGGGCGGCGGAGGGGGACCAGCCCGCTTACGCCTTCGTCACGCTGGCACGTCCTTGAGCGCGATCCTATAGCACCCCCCATGCGGCGGCTGGACGGGGCGGCGGCGATCCCGGCGGACCTTGCCGGCGGCATCGCCGCTTTGGGCAATTTCGATGGGTTCCACCTGGGGCATCAGGCGGTGGTAGGCCGCGCCGTCGATCGCGCGCGCGCGGAAGGACGCCCGGCGCTGGTTGCGACCTTCGATCCGCATCCCAAGGCGTGGTTCCGCCCCGGCGGCGAGCCGTTCCGCCTGTCCACGCTGGACCAGCGCCAGCGGTGGTTCGCGGCGGCGGGCGCGGACGCGATGATCGTGTTCGGCTTCGACCAGGCGTTCGCCGCGCTCGACGCCGATGCCTTCGTGCGCGATCGGCTGGTGGACACGTTGGGCTTGGCGGGCGTGGTGACGGGGGCGGACTTCACCTTCGGACGCGGGCGCGGCGGCGACGTGGCGGCGCTGGCGGCACTCGGCGCGGGCCACGGCTTCGCGGCCGAGACGGTGGCGGCGGTGACGCTGGACGGCGAGACGGTGTCCTCCACGCGCGTGCGCGAGCTTCTGAAGGCCGGCGACGCGCGCGGCGCGGCGCGGTTGCTGACGCGGCCCTTCGCGGTCGAGGGGGTGGTGCAGCACGGCGACAAGGTGGGGCGCACCATCGGCTATCCGACCGCCAACCTCGACATGGCCGATTACCTGCGCCCCGCCTACGGCATCTACGCGGTGACGGGGCGGCTGGCGGACGGGCGGGTGCTGGCCGGCGCCGCGAACCTTGGCGTGCGGCCGCAGTTCCAGCCGCCCAAGGAGCTGCTGGAACCCCATTTCTTCGACTTCGCGGGCGATCTGTACGGGCAGTCGCTGGAGGTGGCGCTGGTCGAGCGGTTGCGGCCGGAGGCGCGGTTCGACACGCTGGACGCGCTGGTCGCGCAGATGGACCGCGATTGCGCCCGCGCGCGCGACGTCCTACGCGCGCCGGGCCCATGACCGAAGCCAAAGACTATCGCGACACCGTCTTCCTGCCGAAGACCGACTTTCCGATGAAGGCCGGGCTGGCGGCCAAGGAGCCCGCGATCCTGGAACGCTGGGCGCGCATCGGCCTGTACGACCGCCTGCGCCGCGAACGGCAGGGGCGCGAGCGGTTCGTCCTGCACGACGGCCCGCCCTACGCCAACGGCGACATCCATATGGGCCACGCCATGAACAAGGTGCTGAAGGACATGATCGTCCGCAGCCAGACCTTGTTGGGCCGCGACGCCCCCTATGTTCCCGGCTGGGACTGTCACGGCCTGCCGATCGAGTGGAAGGTCGAGGAGGCGTATCGGGCGAAGAAGCTCAACAAGGACGACGTGCCCGTCCGCCAGTTCCGCGAGGAATGCCGAGCCTACGCGGCCAAGTGGGTGGACGTGCAGCGCGGGCAGTTCCAGCGGCTGGGCGTGATGGGCGACTGGGCCGACCCGTACCTGACGATGAACTACGACGCGGAGGCCGCGATCGTCGGCGAGTTGCTCAAGTTCGCCGAAACGGGCCAGCTCTATCGCGGCGCCAAGCCGGTGATGTGGAGCCCGGTCGAGAAGACCGCGCTGGCGGAGGCCGAGGTCGAGTACGAGGACGTGGTGTCGACGCAGATCGACGTCGCGTTCGAGATCGTCGAGGCGCCCAACGCGCCCGAACTGGTCGGCGCGCACGCGGTGATCTGGACGACCACGCCGTGGACGATTCCGGTGAACCAAGCGTTGGCGTACGGGCCGGAGGTTGAGTATGTCTGCGTTCAATTCGGGGCAGGCTCGCGCCGTATCATAGCCGCCGCTCTATTCGACAGCTTCGTGTCCCGACTTGCTGGCGTCCCCTCGTCTCGCGATGGCTACCGAGGACTTGAGCTTACGGAATATAGGCCACCCGAGGACGCTGTAATCTGGAGAGGACGGGGTTCTGTCCTTGCGGGCATCTCGGTCCGCCACCCCATGCACCACCTGGGCGGCTTCTTCACCAAGCCCCGCCCCATGCTGCCCGGTGATTTCGTCACCACCGACGCCGGTACTGGCCTTGTCCACATGGCCCCCGACCACGGCGAGGACGATTTCGAGCTGTGCCGGCAATACGGCATCGAGCCCGTGTTCGCGGTGGACGCCGCCGGCCACTACCGCGCCGACTGGCCCTGGCTGGGCGGGCAGGGCAGCGTCATCAACAAGAAGTTCGTCGCCGCCGACGGCCCGATCTGCTCCGACCTGCGCGAGGCGGGCGCGCTCGTGGCGGCTTCCGACGACTATAAGCACAGCTATCCGCATAGCTGGCGCTCCAAGGCCAAGGTGATCCAGCGCGCCACGCCGCAATGGTTCATACCTATGGATCGCTCGATTGGAACGGACGAGGCGCTTTCTGCCGTCGAACTGCCCGAAACCGGTGACGCGGCGGGGCACGGCGTGGGCAACGGCCCCACACTCCGCGAACTCGCGCTCGACGCGATCGCACGGACCCGCTGGGTGCCGGCGCGCGCGGAGAACCGCATCACCGCGATGGTGCAGGGGCGCCCCGACTGGGTGATCTCGCGCCAGCGTGCCTGGGGCGTGCCGATCGCGCTCTACGTCCATCGCGGCACGGGCGCGTACCTGAACGACGCAGCCGTCAACGCCCGCATTGTCGCCGCTTTCCGAGAGGGCGGGGCGGACGCGTGGTTCGGCGCCGACCACGCGGCCCTGCTCGGCCCGGCCTACGACCCCGCCGACTACGAGCCCGTCCAGGACATTCTCGACGTGTGGTTCGACAGCGGCTCGACCCACGTCTTCACTGTCGAGGCGCGCTACGGCGAGGGCGTGCGCGCGAATCTATACGTCGAGGGGTCGGACCAGCATCGCGGCTGGTTCCAGTCGTCGCTGCTCGAGAGTTGCGGCACGCGTGGGCGCGCGCCCTATGACGCGGTGCTGACGCACGGCTTCGCGTTGGACGACAAGGGCCGCAAGATGTCCAAGTCGCTGGGCAACGTCGTCGATCCGTTGAAGGTGATCAGCGAGTCGGGCGCGGATATCCTTCGCATGTGGGTCGCCTCCACCGACTATTTCGACGACATCCGCATCGGCAAGGAGGTGTTGGGCACCGCGTCGGACCAGTATCGCAAGCTGCGCAACACCTTCCGCTACCTGCTAGGCGCGCTGGACGGCTTCGCCGACGCGGAGCGGGTCGAGCCGGCGGCGATGCCGGAGTTGGAACGCTATATCCTCCACCGCCTGCGAATGCTGGATACGGAATTGCGCGAGGCGATCGGCGGCTATGATTTCGGGCGCTACTCCCGCCTCCTGACCGATTTCGCGCAGGACGAATTGTCGGCCTTCTTCTTCGACGTGCGCAAGGACAGCCTGTATTGCGACGCGGCCGCCGATCCGACGCGCCGCGCGTACCGCACCGTGCTGGACACGCTGTTCCACGCGCTGGTCCGCTACGCCGCGCCGATGCTGTGCTTCACCGCCGAGGAGGTATGGCAGGCGCGTTACCCATCCGAGAACGGGTCGGTCCACCTGCTCGAGTGGCCCGAACTCCCGCAAGTGGACGAGGCGGGCCTGGAGGAGCGCTGGGGGGCGGTACGCCGCCTGCGCGCCCAGGTGACCGAGGCGATCGAGCCGCTGCGCCGCGCCAAGACGGTGCGCTCCAGCCTGGAGGCGGAGGTCGGCGTGCCTGACCTGCCCATGTCGGCCGACGCGCTGGCGGAGGCGTTCATCGTGGCGAAGGTGTCCGCGGGCCAGGACGTGACCGTGACCCGTACCGACTATCAAAAATGCGGCCGCTGCTGGCGGCATTTGCCCGAAGTGACGGCGGACGGCGAACTGTGCGGGCGTTGCGAGCGGGTGCTGGCCGATGCGTGATCTGCTCGGTATCGGTGTCGCGGCGGCGGTGTTCGTCGCCGACCAGTTGAGCAAATGGGCGGTCACCGGCCCGCTGGGTCTGCGCCAGCTGGGCGACGTGCGCGAGGTGACGGGTTTCTTCAACCTGCGTTTCGTGGCGAACGTCGGCGTATCCTTGGGCTTGTTGCCGGCGGAGGGGGGGTGGATGCGGTGGGGGCTGGTGGCGCTGACGGGTGCCATCGCGTGTGCGGTTGCGGTGTGGATGATGCGCGAGCGGCGGCCCTGGGACCGCGCGGCATTAGGGCTGGTGCTGGGCGGCGCGGTGGGCAACATCGTCGACCGGGTGCGGTTCGGCTGGGTGGTGGACTTCGCCGACCTGCATTTCGGGGAGTGGCGGCCGTTCCTGGTGTTCAACGTGGCCGACGCGGCGATCAGCGTCGGCGTGGGCATATTGGTCTTGCGGGCGCTGCTGGTGCGCGACCCCGCTCGGGAGGAAGCGAATGCGTGAGGTTGTGGTGATGCTGGCGCTGGGCCTGGCGCTGGCGGGGTGCGGCAAGCGCGGCTACGACCGCGCGCGGCCCGACGAATTCGCGGTGGCGCGTCAGGCGCCGCTGGTGATCCCGCCCGACTATGCGCTGGTCCCGCCCCAGCCGGGCGCCGCGCGGCCGCAGGACGCCAACCTGCAAGGACGCACGCTCGAGGCGCTGTTCGGCGCCAACCAGGCGCGCTCGGCCGGCGAGAACGCCGCGCTCGACCGCGCGGGCGCGCGCGGCGCGGAACCGGGCATCCGCTCCACGGTCGGCGACCCGGCCACCAACGTCGTCGACAAGGGCGCCGTCACCCGCGACATCGTGGCGGCCCCCGAAGGCGACGGCCGCGACGCGCGCGCGGGGACGGGGACCGCGGCCCCGGCGCAGGGCACCACCCCGCCGCGCTGAACGTCGCCCGAGGGGGGGTCAGCTCCCGCCCAGCACCCGCCGGTGCGCGGCCAGCCCGCGGTCCAGGTCGGCGATCAGGTCGTCCGCGTCCTCGAGCCCGATCTGGAGGCGGACCAGCCTGTGCGGGCTGTTCCAGGGCACGGCGGTACGGTGGCGGGCGGGGTCGACGGGTAGCGCCAGGCTTTCATAGCCCCCCCAGCTATAGCCGATGCCGAACAGGTCCAGCGCGTCGATCAGGGCGGCGCGCGACGCCTCCGTCGCGTCGCGCAAGCCGAAGGCGAACAGGCCGCTGGCCCCCCGGAAGTCGCGCAGGAACAGGTCATGGCCGGGGCACGACGGCAGCGCCGGGTGCAGCACCGTCGCCACCTCCGGCCGTTCCGCCAGCCAGCGCGCCACCTTTAGCGCGGCGGCGCCGTGGTGCTTCAGCCGTACCGCCATCGTCCGCAGGCCGCGCGCGCCCAGCCAGCTGTCGTCCGGGCTCGCCACCAGCCCCAGCTGGAAGCTGGTGTCGCGAAGCCTCGCGAACCGGCCGGGCGCGGCGGTGACGCTGCCCAGCATCGCGTCCGAATGGCCGACCACGTATTTGGTGCAGGCCAGCACCGACAGGTCGACGCCGGCCGCGATCGCGGGAAAATTGAGGGGGGTGGCCCAGGTGTTGTCCAGGATCGTCGCCACCCCGGCGCCACGCGCGGCGGCGCAGATGGCGGGCACGTCCTGGACCTCGAACGTCAGGCTGCCGGGGCTTTCCATCAGCACCGCGCGCGTGGCCGGCGTGAACAGGTCGGCGATGCCCCCGCCCGCCAGCGGGTCGTAGAAACGCGTCGTCACCCCGAACCGCGCGAGCAGCCCGTCGGCGAAGGCGCGTGTGGGATCGTAGGCGCTGTCGACCAGCAGCAGCTCGTCGCCCGGCGACAGCACGGACAGCAAGGCCGCCGACACGGCGGCGACGCCCGACGGGTAGAGGAACGTCCCCTCCGCCCCCGGCTCAAGCTCGCTCAGCGCGTCGGCCAGGCTCCACTGGGTGGGCGTGCCGCGCCGGCCGTAGAACCAGCGGTGATGCGTGTCGCGCCCTGCCGCCGCGCGCAGGTCGGCGACGCTGTCGTAGAGGATGGTGGACGCGCGCCACACGGGCGGGTTGACGACGCCGCGCCCGTCGGCCCCGTGCGTCCATTCCCGCCGCCGCCCCGCGCCGACGACCTGCGTCTGGGGCCGGGCGGCGGGGGAGCGATCCTCGCGGTTCGATCCGCTCACGCGGTGCCCATGGCCTTCTTCGTCGAGCGATCCGCGCCATATTCGGACCAGCTGCCGTCGTACACCGCCGCGCTGTTGCCGAGCAGATGCGCGCCGAACGCCAGCACGGACGCGGTGATGCCCGACCCGCAGGTCGTCACCAGCGGCCGATCGAGATCGATGCCCGCCCCCTCGAACGCGGCGCGCAATTCGTCGCCCCGCTTCCACGTGCCGTCCGGGTTGAAGAGCTCGGCGTAATAGAGGTTCTTCGACCCCGGAATGTGGCCCGCGTGCGTGGCGGGGCGGGGGTCGGGCTCCTCGCCGGCGAAGCGGGCGGCCGATCGCGCGTCGAGCAGCTGTTCCTGGCCCGAATCGACGTTGGCCTTGATCTGGTCGAGCGTGCGCACCCCCTTGTCGTCCGCCCAGACGGTGAAGTGGCGGTGGCGCAGCTGCTCGCGCCCTGTCGCCAGCTCGCGCCCCTCCGCCTTCCACTTCGCCAAGCCCCCGTCGAGCAGCGCCACGTCGTGGGCCCCGAAGGTGCGCAGCATGAACCAGGCGCGCGCGGCGGTATGCAGCGGGCCGTCGTCGTAGAGCACGATGCGGCTGCCGTCGCCCAGGCCCAGCGACTGCATCCGGCTGGCGAACTTTTCCGGGCTGGGCAGCATCATCGGCAGGTCGGTGGTGGTGTCGGCCAGTTCGCCCAGGTCCAGGAACACCGCGCCGGGGACGTGGCCGGCCTCGTATTCGGCGCGCGCGTCGCGCGCCGTTTCCCCGGGCTGGGGCAAGAGATAGGTGGCGTCCACCACGCGCAGGTCGCTGGCCCCCAGTTCGTTCGCCAGCCAGTCGGTGGTCACCAATGCGTCCATGGTTCGCTCTCCTTTGCGCTCACCGATAATCGGCGTCCGGCGCGGCGTCGAGGGTGGCCAGGTGGTCGGCGGCCTGGGCCCGGACCGCGCGTTGTTCCGTTTCGGAAAAGCGGTCCCAGGTGCGGTAGGGCATCGCCATGCGCCGGTTGCGGCCCAGCCGTTCGCGGTGGCGGGCGATGAAGTCCCAGTAGAGCGCATTGAACGGGCAGGCGTCCGCGCCCGTGCGCGCGTTCACGTCGTAGCGGCAGGAGCGGCAATAATCGCTCATCCGATCGATATATTTGCCCGACGATACATAGGGTTTCGTGCCGACCAGCCCGCCGTCGCCGAACTGGCTCATGCCCAGCGTGTTGGGAAGCTCGACCCACTCATAGGCGTCGATGTAGATTTCGAGATACCATTGGTGGACCGCCCTGGGATCGGCACCGATCAGCAGGGCGTAATTGCCCGTCACCATCAGCCGCTAGATATGGTGGGCGTGCGCGGTTTCCAGCGTCTGGCCGATCGCCTCGGCCAGGCAGGCCATGTCGGTGTCGCCCGTCCAGTAGAAGCCGGGCAGCGGGCGATGATGGTCCAGGAAGTTGCGGTCCACGTAGTTCGGCCCTTCGCGCCAATAGATGCCGCGCATATACTCGCGCCATCCCAGGATCTGGCGCACATAGCCCTCGACCGAATTGATCGGCGCGCGCCCGGCGCGATACGCCGCCTCCGCCCGGCGGCACAGGTCGAGCGGGTCGAGCAGTCCGGCGTTGAGGTAGGGCGACAGGATCGAGTGCCACAGATGCCGCTCGCCGAGCAGCATCGCGTCCTCGTGATCGCCGAAGCGGGGAAGCGCGTGGGCGAAGAAATGGTCCGCCTGGGCGACCGCGTCCTCCGCCGTGACGGCCCAGTCGAACCCGTCGAGCGAGCCCGGATGATCGGCGAAGCGTTCCGCCACCAGCGCCAGCACGTCGCGGGTCACCGCGTTGGGCGGGAAGGACAGCGGGCGCGGCATCATCAGGTCGCGTTCGGCCGGTTTCCGGTTGTCGCGGTCGAAGTTCCAGCGGCCGCCTGCGGGCTCGCGCCCGTCCATCAGCAGGCCGTGGCGCCGTCGCATCGCGCGGTAGAAATCCTCCATCAACAGGTCGCGCCGCCCGTCCGCCCAGGCATCGAAATCCGAATGGCCGCACAGGAACCGGTCATCGGGTAGTATGTCGACGGGGACGCCGGTCAGAGTCTGCCAGCTTTCCTGCATCGCGCGTACCCGCCACTCGCCCCCCTCGGTCACCACCAGTCGGACAGGGGACAGGTCGGCGCAGGCGCGCGCCACCTCCGCGGTGAACGAACCGCCGTTGTCCGGGTCGTCGAGAGCGACGTAGCGGACACGCCAGCCCTGCTCGCGCAGCGCCGCGGCGCGGTGGCGCATGGCGGAGAACAGGAACGCGATCTTGGCCTTGTGGTGGCGGACATAGGTCGCCTCCTCCGCCACTTCGACCATCAGCACGTGCGTGGCGGCGGGGTCGCGCCCGCGCAGCGAGGACACGTCGCCCAGCTGGTCGCCGAGCAGCAGCACCAGCGTGTCGCCCGGCGGCGTTCCGTTATCGGTCATGTGCGCCTACATCCCCCGCCATGCAGACCCCCAAGCATCTGGGCCAGACCAGCGCGCTGCCCGCCTCTCCGGACGAAGCGGTGCTGGATTATGTTCCGAACCCGCGGCCAGGCACGCTTTATCTGGTGCGTTTCGCGGCGCCGGAGTTCACCTCGCTGTGTCCCGTCACCGGCCAGCCGGACTTCGCGCACCTAGTGATCGACTATGCGCCGGGCGAGACGATCGTCGAATCCAAGTCGTTGAAACTGTTCCTGGGCTCGTTCCGCAACCACGCCGGCTTTCACGAGGATTGCACGGTGGGCATCGGGCAGCGATTGTTCGCCGAGATGGCGCCGAAATGGCTCAGGATCGGCGGTTATTGGTATCCGCGCGGCGGCATCCCGATCGACGTGTTCTGGCAGTCGGGCACCCCGCCGGAGGGGCTGTGGCTGCCCGATCAGGGCGTCGCGCCGTATCGCGGGCGGGGGTAGCGATACGGATCGGGCATTATTTTTGCATTGCAACATTGTTCAGGCAACCAACTCCGCTACCTTTCGTTACGATGAATGGGTCAGTCCCATTTACGGGGCGGCCGTAGCGGGCGATACATGGCGAAGAAGAACACGACGGCTATCGAGCGCCTGGCGCTC
>Ga0325401_1004374_pt1 | contig 13306 bp, 8 predicted proteins | sample PopdelMetagenome_FD_205666 | JGI IMG/M metagenome (GOLD analysis project Ga0325401, IMG submission 205666) | Populus deltoides microbial communities from Bellville, Georgia, United States - Xylem-PdKOR-R2 | ecosystem: Host-associated > Plants > Phyllosphere > Stem > Wood/Secondary xylem | place...
TTGGAAGGGCGTAATTAGTATAGACAAGGGTCTAAATGAGAGAAAAATAAGTTTAGGAGATGATTTGGCCAAAATTGAAAAAATTAAAGGTCTAGAGACGAAAGTGTATAGGTGTTGAGATTTTGAGGGGTGAAATTGGCTAAACCAGGGACAAATTGAAAGAATTGAAAGTTTCAAGGTCCACTTAAGGGCTAATTTGAAATTTCCAAGTCTATAGACCACAATGAAAAAGCGCTCAAAATCACAGGGCCAAAGGGGAATAATAAGGACCACATCGTTTCAGCCATTAGGTAACCACATGAATGGTGTGTCATCCCAATTACATAGATAAACCGACACATCGTCTATTCCTTATTGAAATTGGGTGTACTAATTGATGAGAAATAGAACTTATGAGCTCTGTTTACCCCTTTCAATTCCTTTCTTTTTTTTTGTATCTCCATCTAAAGGATAAAAAAACACATAACCCCTCCTCTGGAATATCATATGTAGTCTCAAGCCAAAATTTTGCCTTCTCTAAGCTCTGAACCACTATAAAAGCCAACTCAAAAAGTATGCCCAAGCTTGCTGTCTTTTATGTACAAGATAGTTGATGGTGAGGATGAGTTGTGGGGGTATCAAGGACGGGGATTAAAGGCTTTGAGAAGTTCTTAGAGGTCTACAAAAATACCCTAGCTATGAGGAGTAATGGCACAATAAGGATAAAAAAAATATATAGGAAAACGTTATGGAAGTTTGTAAGAACCTCGTGTGTTAGAGGGGTAATTGCTGCAACATTGTGTTGAGGTAATGTTTTTTTGGGTTTGTTTGTTATTGCAATAGTGTGTGAACTAACTACATAGAATTATTTTTTTAATTCTTGTAACCCTTAAAAATAAAATATTAAAGGTCAATGATTCTTATAAAAGATCTTGTTAGACCTACTATTGTTCTATCAATATTAATGACATGTGAGAGATATTTATCTCTTATTAATAATATGTAATAAATAATATGTACAAGATATTTATCCCTTGTTGATATTATCAAAAGAAAATTACTTTCTTGTTTTTTTCTCTCCGTAAAAAGACAAAATTCATGGGTTATAAATACCCTATGAATTCTTTAAACTCGAGGTGGGTATTTGATTGATTTTCAATATTTTTAGCCTATATATATTTTCAAAGCCCATTTCTCTAAAATATTATTGCATTTTTTCTTTCTAAAAAGATTATTACTTAAGCATCTAAGAGTCCCCAAATTTATAAAAGGAACCTTTTATAGGTACTTGTCATCTTAATCTACCAAACACCATGTACAAACTACTAGTCACCCAGGGTAGAAATAATAAATTAAATTGTTAAAACCAAGAAATTAAATGATTATCTAATAAAATAAATAAGTATTGCTCCTAAGCTAGTTAGATTTTTTTTTGGTACATCATTAAAATAGGTGTGATTGGGGTGTGATTTCTGGGCAAAATCAAGACATCATCAATCGGGATTGTTGTTGACTATTAGAGGATGAAGGTCAATTCGAGTCTATAGGGGCAAACTTTTTCTTTCACTAGATTTGATGTTTCTTCTACTGTCCTGAAGAAACAAAAAGAAAGAAGAATCTTATTTCATATTGATTCTGGTACAGCAGCAGAGGTATATATAGACATTTGATTTCTGTTACAATAGAGGTAGTGATGGTTATATCAAAGTCTATGTCTATTAACTATTATACTATTAATTATATGTAGAGCAATCCTAACGTTGAGGTAGGAAGGAAGCTCTGCAACTTGTGTTGGACTTACACTGAAACTCTGCAAGTTGTGCAATTTATGTTGAGGTTAAACTCTGCAATCTAATCTCTAGGAGGACTTGCAATCTATATTGGAGTAGCAATCCGTGTTAAAGTAGGAATATGTTGCTTTCCTTTAACATCTGTTGTTGGCCTTTAATACTCCCCCTCAAGCTGGATCAAGGGGGTTGATTGAGCCAAGCTTGGATAGTAGAAGATGGAAGTGAGCTGATGTTAGAACCTTTGTAAATACATCAACTAGTTGATCGCGACTACGAGTGTAACATGGTTTGATAATCTACGATTGAACTTGTTAACGAATAAAATGGCAATCAACTTCAACGTGTTTAGTTTTTTCATGAAATACAGGATTAGCTGCAATATGCATGTCAGCTTGATTATCACAGAATAGAGTCATTAGAATACTGTTAGAAAATTCAGATTTGACAAAAGACCTTTAATCCAAATTAATTCACTAGCTGCAAATGTCATCGTATAATATTCAGCTTCAGCACTAGAGCGTGCAACGACATGTTGCTTTTTACTATTTCATGAGACCAATTACCACCAACAAACATGCAAAAACCAACGATTGATTTGCGATAGCATTACCAGCCCAATAGAGTCACTATATCCAGTAATCTAAGTATGACCATAATTAGTCATGACAATCCTATGACCAGCAGAACCCTTTAGATAACATAGAATTTGCTGAACAAGGCTCAAGTGAAAAACTATAGGAGTATGCATGAATAGACTAACAAGCCTCACTGCATAGGTGATATCAGGCCATGTAATAGTAAGATAAATGTCTCCCAACAAGATGTTGATAGTAATTGATAAACTGAAGAGTTTCACTGGTTGTTTTAAGCTTCAATTTACTATCCAATGGAGTAGGGGCAGGTTAGACATCCATCATCTTGGCATCTTTTAGTAAATCAAGAATATGCCTACATTGATTAAGGAATAACCCCTTGTGAGAAACAATCATTTCAATCCTAAGAAAGTATTTCAAACTACCAAGATATTTAATGGGAAAATGTTGTTGTAAAGTAGCCTTGAGATGAGATATTGTGTTACCATCATTTCCCACAATAATAAGATCATCAACATAGATAAGAACCACTACTTTGTCCACTGGTCTAAGATTCACAAATAAGGAGGAGTCTACATTACTTTGTTTAAAGCCACCGCCTTCAAGAACAACACTCAATTGTGGATGCCAAGCTCATGGAGATTGTTTCAGCCTATAAATAGATTTGTGATGCCGACACACTAAGTTAAGGTCTGAGCTTTGAGTGTGACCTAGGGGAAACTTTATGTAGACTTCTTCTTCAAGGTTTTCATGTAAGAAGGCATTATTGACATCCATTTGACAAATCAACCATCTATTATTTACATACACTAAGAGCAGAACACTAACAATGCTCATTTTCACAACAGGTGCGAAGGTTTCCTTGTAATCTATGCTAAAGGTTTGAGTATAGCCCTGAGCTATAAGGCACGACTTGTACCTGTCAATAGATCCATATGAGTTAAACTTGATTTTATACAACCAACGACTGCCCACGACATGTTTATCCTTGGGGAGTTTAACAATACTCCAGGTGTTATTTTGATAAAGGGCTTGTAGCTCATCATGCATAGCCTGTCGCCATTCATCATGTGAGTTTGCCTCCTGGAAATTCTGTGGTCCATGCACATCAGAGATAGCAGTAAGAAAGGAAGTATGCTCAGTTGAGAGATGTTGATATGTAAGGTAATTAGATATAGAATGTCTTGTAGCATAGGTGGCAAAGTCTTGTTTCTTTGTTGGAGGAGCACAATGACAAGTTGGATTCCTACGATGTTGTGGCAGAGGAGACTAATTAACAAAATCACCTTCATAAACTTCCTCAGAATCCATGGTAATAGGAATGCCAAGAGGGTGCTGTAGGTGAGGTTGAGGAGACTGATTAGAAGAATCATCCTCAAAGTCTAAGATAATAGGAATGACAACTCTTGAGTCAGAGTGTATATCTGCAGTTGTAGTGGACAAGTGTTTTCCATGATTGCTACTATCATCAACTTGGGAGTCTCCGGGGCTGTGTTCAGAGTGTGTATTAGCAGGACTGACATTCCCTTTATTAACAGCCACACCATTAGGGAAGGAGGAAATGTTATCTGCAACAAGCTGTCTATCTGCAGATAAAGACAAGTCTGTAGAAGTAGCATTAGGTTGAGGAAATAATTTTGTCAAGTCATCTTGTTGATTCTTGTTTTTAAAGTATAAGGAATTTTCTTTAAAACAAACGTCCCTTGATATGAATAATTTTTTTGACAAAGGGTGGTAGCATTTATACCCCTTTTGTGTTGAGGAGTATCCCAAGAAAATGCCTTTAGCGGCCCTTGAATCAAGTTTGTCCCGATGTGAGGTTTGTATATCAACAAAACACGTGCAACCAAACACTCGCAAATGAAATAAGTTAGGTGGCTATTTCTGCAAAACTTCAAGAGGTGATTAGATATGCAACAGATAACACTCCGTGAGACCAAATGATTTAGGAACATGTATGTGTATTATTAAGGCTCTAACTTTTTTCCAATAAATCTCTATTTTTACTTTCAGCTACCACATTTTGTTGAGGTGTACCAACACAACTCGACTGATGTAAAATTCCATGAGTAGCTAGATATTGCGTCATATGTTTTGACATGTATTCAATGCCATTATCAGATTGGAGAATTTTTATTTGTGTAGAAAATTGAGTCATGACCAGCATATCAAAATTTAGGAAGACATGCACAACTTCACTCTTGAATTTCAAGAGGTAAATCCAAGTAACACGAGAGAAGTCATTAACAAACAAAATAAAATATTTGTAACCATCAAAAGATTCAATAGTTGGTCCCAAACATTAGAATGAACAATATCAAACATCTTACATGCTTTAGACAATGAAAGCATAAATGGAAGTCTAGTAGACTTAGATAAATGACATGTATCACATGAAATATTTTTTATATCCAAGTTGGGCATTAATTTGGTGAGGACAATGTCTGAGGGGTGAGCTAAGTGTTGATGCCATAAAGTTGCTCTTAATGAAACAAAGAAAAAGCAGAGATTTGATGATACTTGTTGTTTTGAGGATGACTCGAAAAATAATAAAGCCCTTTGAAAAAGAACCTTCACCAATCATCTTCTTTGTGGCTAGGTTTTGAAAAAGAACTTGTTGAGAGTCAAATATAACTCGATAATTTAGTGTTCCAGTGATTTTACCAATGGAAAGTAATTGACATGGAAAGGAAGGAACATATAGGACCGAGGATTGTATACTATTGGACAATAATTTAATCTTTCCTTTGTCCTTGACAGAGACATTTTTTTCATTGGCAATACATACGAGTTAGAGAAGAAAATCCTTTAAAATTACATAAGTTGGTCAATTTATTAGTTATATGATCAATGACACCTGAATCAATGACCCAAAAATCATGCACAGTACTAGCTATCAAGGCAATTTTAAACGCAGTGAAAATACCTTCGATGTATTCTTGCGAGAGGTGAGCAGAGTTTGCAAGGAAGCCCACAAATTTAGCAAGAAGCGCCATAGAATCAGAGGTAGATGCTGTCACGGCAGTGTCACCCTTTTCCTTAAGATAGGCAGTAAGGTCATTGAGAAGGGCAGATGGGTTGGTAGAAAAATTCTTGACATTACTAGAAGGAGAACTGGTGAAGTGAGCAGCAGCAACAACGTGACCCTTATGCTTGTATCCCCTTTGAGATCTCTTCTCCTTTTCAAAATTCAGCTTCAGCTCTGGATGAAGAATCCAACACCTCCTAATAGAATGGCCAATATTATGACAATGGTGGCACTTTAAATTAGGTCATTTTCCCTTGTAAGGTCTGTCGATTTGTTGATAGCATAAGCACGAGATTTTGATAGAGAGATTTTAGAGTCAGAATTCAGAACCTTTCTGCAAGCTTCTTCTTGTTGAATGGTAGCGTACATATTAGTAAGGGATGGAAGATCATGATTCATGAGTATACTGCTACAAAGATCTTCATAGTCTGAACCAAGGCTAGCTAAAAGCCGGAAGATCTTGTCCTCTTCTCCATGTTTCCTTAATTCTGCTGCATCAACCGTGTGGGGATGATATAGTGCAAGTTCACTCCACATACTTTTCAGGGTCCCGAGTAATTGGACATAGGTCTTGCCATCTTGCTGCAGATTAGCAAGATTTCTGTTGATTTGAAAAATACAAGCTACATTGTTATGGTTTCCATACATCTCTTTCACTGCTTCCCATAGTTCAAAAGATGATTCTGAGTAGTTAAATATTTTAGTAATATGATTTTCCATAGAGTTAAGTAACCAAGACATGCATAACAAGCTGATCCTTGCATTGCCAAGCTTCATAAGTTTGTGAAGGAGAATTAGGAGGTCTAATATGGCCATTGACATAGCCAAGTTTGGATCTGCCACCAAGAGCAATTGTCATAGCTCTTGACCAAGGGAGATAATTAAATTCAATTAGCAATACTAAGCCTAAACATTGATTAGGATTTGGCTCTCCTTCAACATATTGCAAGATCTATTGGTGCCATTAGCACTATTCATTTTGAATGGGTCTTCCATAATATTTTAAACAATCAGTAGGATATTAAGGACCTGCTCTAATACTATGAAGAAACGAAGAGAAAGAAAAATTTTATTTCATATCGATTCTGTTATAGTAGTAGAGGTATACATATACATTTGATTTCTGTTACAGCAGAGGAAGTGATGGTCATATCAAAGTCTATGTCTATTAACTACTAAACTATTAATTATATGCAGAGCAATCCTAACATTGCAATAGGAAGGAAGCTCAGTAACTTGTGTTGGAATTAAACTGAAATTCTGCAAGTTGTGCAATTTGTGTTGAGGTTAAACTCTGCAATCTGAATTGCAGGAGGGTATTAGCAGCATATATTCACCTTCCATCTATAGATTATTGTACAATTATTAGCATATATATTTCAGCTTGATCTTTGGAATCATTAGCAGATATTCAGCAATTGTTAGCTGAGATGTAGGATCGTGTTTTCCTTCCTCATGTAATATATACTACTGTAAATAGAGAATGAAATATACAGAGTAGAACAATTCTCTTCTTCTTACATGGTATCAGAGCAGGTTCTCTGCATATTTCTTCAATGTTTTTTTCTGCAGCTATGTCAAATACCACATCCCAGGCAGCCTCCTCTTTCACATCACCATCCATTCAAGACATATCCTCACCATATTTCCTTCATTCCGCTGATCATCCTGGTGCCATTCTGGTCTCCACTCTCCTTAATGGTGACAATTATCCTACCTGGAAAAGGGCAATGAAAATGGCCTTGAATGCCAAGAACAAATTGGTTTTTGTCAACGGTTCTCTCTCCAAGCCAACATCTTCTGTCGCAGAAACTCAACTGTGGGAACGTTGCAGTGACATGGTCTTGTCATGGATTCTCAATTCTATTGATAAATCCATTGTTAGCAGTTTAATCTATCATGCTTGCCCCCGTGATGTCTGGCTCGATCTTGAGGATCGGTTTTCTCAAAGCAACAATCCAAGGATCTTCAAACTGAAACGAGACATTGCTACTCTCACTCAAGGCTCCATGACAATCTCTGCATACTTTACAACACTCAAAAGTCATTGGGATGAGCTAGCCATGCTCACTCCCACACCACAATGCACTTGTGGCATCTTAACAGAATTGAATCACATGCAAGATACTGAACGTGTTTTTCAGTTTTTAATGGGGTTGCATGACTCATATGCTTCGATTCGTAGCCAAGTTTTGGCTATGGATCCATTACCTCCTGTTAACAAGGTATATTCAACCTTGCATCAAGAAGAGAAACAACGCCTTCTTCATATTCCCAGTTTTCCAACTGAGTCTGCTGCTATGATGGCTCCTCGTCATCTTTCTCATCGTTTTGACAGTAAAGGACGAGGGCGTGGTCGTCCAAAATGTGACTATTGTGACCGTGATGGTCACTGGAGAACACACTGTTATAAGCTCAATGGATATCCCAGCAACAGACCTCAACCTCGTGGAACATTTGATAGAACGTCTGGTTCGTCAAAGGCAGCAAATAATGTCATTGGTTCTTCCACTCCAGCTGGTTCCTCAAAAACTGAAAATGTTGTTACTGGTTCTTCAACTTCTACTGAGATAGCTATTCCTGGTCTCACAAGTGATCAATACAATCGGCTCTTGGAATTTTTATCACCCGTGAACACCAACTCTGCCAATTTTGCTGGTAACTCTGTCTCCTGTAACTCTGTTTCTTTTTCTAACCGAGAATGGATTATTGATTCAGGAGCCTCAGATCATATGACTTCCAGTTTTTCATCCCTTGATAACACTCAACTTCTTAATCAACCATGTCCTATTTCACTTCCAAATGGTGACATCGTCTCTATCACTCATACTGGCACATTGCGTATTTCTCCAGAGATTTCTCTTCCTAATGTTTTATACGTACCATCATTTAAATTCAATCTATTGTCCATTAGCAAACTCACCAGTACTCTTAACTGTGTTGCTATTTTTTTTTCTGACTTTTGTGTCTTTCAGGACCTATCAACGAGGAAGCTGATTGGAACGGGTGAAGTACGGGATGGACTTTACCACTACAAACCTTTATCTGCCTCTGTTTTTCATTCTCAACGCATTCCTGACTCTACTCTTTGGCATCAACGACTTGGTCACCCTTCTACTTCAAGTATTCCAACAACTTTAAATTTTCCAAAATCACATTTGCCTTGTGATGTTTGTGCTAGAGCAAAACACACTCGTTTACCTTTCTTTTTGAATACAAATAAGAGCACTTTTTGTTTTAATCGGATTTATTGTGATATATGGGGTGGTTATCCTACAGCTTCATATTCAGGTGCCCACTATTTTTTAACCATTGTGGATGATTACTCACGTGCTACATGGGTTTATCTCATGCGTATGAAATCAGAAACTTTTACCTGTCTTACCAATTTTTGTGCAATGGTTAAAAATCAATTTAATTGCACCATTAAGCATGTGCGCACCGATAATGGACAAGAGTTTTTATCTCATAACATCCAAAATTTTTTTCACGACCATGGCATTCTTCACGAGCGCACATGTGTGGATACACCTCAACAAAATGGCGTTGCTGAACGTAAACATCGCCACCTTCTTAATGTGGCCCGGTGTTTACGTTTTCAAGCCCATCTTCCAATTTCTTTTTGGGGTGAATGCATTCTCACAGCCACTTATTTAATTAACCGCACTCCGTCACCCCGCCTTAATCATAAGTCACCCTATGAACTCCTTTTTCAAAAACAACCATCATATTCACATTTACGAGTGTTTGGGTGTTTATGCTATGCTCAAACCACTCGCAAAAATAGCAATAAATTTTCTCCTCGTGCTCTACGATGTGTTTTCTTAGGCTATCCTCTCCATTATAAGGCTTATCGTGTCTACGATCTTGAACATAAAAAAATTTTCATTTCTCGTGATGTTACATTTGAAGAAAATATTTTCCCTTATCATCTCCTGACCCCAGATCCCACATCTTCCCCGGTTCTTCCCCTCCCTATCCCTGAAATTCCTTCTAACACTATTTCTGCACAACCTACTATCTCCCCTCCGCTTCCCCCTACACACGAACTGTCATCCACATTGTCCACTACACCCCTTCCCACACGACCAAAACGAGTTGTCACCCGTCCCCCTTACTTAGCTGACTATATTTGCCCTTCTTTACCAAGGTCCTCCACTGCTTCACAGGTTTCAAGCTCTTCCTCAGGTATGGTTCACTGTCTCTCTTCTTTTTTGTCTTATAATCGTTTCACTCATAAACATCTTGCCTTCCTCTCTGCACTCTCCCATCACCCTGATCCCACCTCCTATTCTGAAGCTGCCCGTCACCCTCACTGGCGTGATGCCATGGCAGCTGAAATACAAGCCTTAGAAGCAAACCATACTTGGACCCTTCAACCCCTTCCATCTGGCAAAACCCTAATTGGCTGTAAGTGGGTGTTCAAAACAAAATTTCGGGCTGATGGTTCCATAGAGAGACACAAAGCTCGCTTAGTGGCCAAGGGATATGCTCAGGTAGAAGGTTTGGATTATCATGACACTTTTGCTCCTGTTGCTAAACTCGTTACCGTTAGATGTGTTCTTGCAGTGGCTGCAGCTCGGCATTGGCATCTTTTTCAGTTGGACGTCCATAATGCGTTCCTCCATGGCGACCTTGATGAAGATGTTTTTATGACTCCTCCACCAGGCTATTCCAAACAGACGGATGCCCGTGTTTGTCATCTTCAGAAATCGCTTTATGGCCTCAAGCAAGCCTCTCGCAATTGGTTCTCCAAATTATCATCTGTTTTACTTACTGCAGGTTTCGCCCAGTCACAAGCGGATCACTCCCTCTTCACTCGCCATCGGGGACAGTCCTTCACTCTAATACTTATTTATGTTGATGACATTATCTTGGCAGGAAATGATCTCTCTGACATCAATAACTTCAAAGCCATGCTTGCTCAACGCTTTAAGCTTAAGGACCTCGGCCAACTCAAATATTTCCTTGGCCTTGAAATTGCTCGCTCTCCCACTGGCATCTTCCTCACTCAACGCAAATATGCCCTTGACATACTTGCTGATAGTGGTCATCTTGGTGCACGTCCATCTTCTTTTCCAATGGAACAACATCTCAAGCTCAATAATACTGATGGTGATCTGCTACATGATCCCAGTTCTTTCCGCCGCCTCGTTGGTCGTTTGATATATCTCACGATCTCTCGTCCTGACATTGTGTTCCCTGTCAATCTCTTAAGTCAGTTCATGCACCAACCCCGACAATCACATTATAATGCTGCTGTCCGTGTTCTCCGTTACCTCAAAGCTTCTCCAGGCCAAGGCTTATATTTTCCTTCTACCAATACTCTTCAAGTGTCAGCTTATTCAGATTCGGACTGGGCTAGTTGCCCCCTCACTCGTCGTTCCACCACCGGTTTTTTTATTCAGCTTGGCACCAGTCCTATTTCCTGGCGCACTAAGAAGCAACATACGGTCTCTCGTTCATCTGCTGAAGCCGAATACCGCGCTCTTGCTTCCACCACTTGTGAACTTACATGGCTCAAAACACTTTTACATGACCTTGGTGTCCACCACTCCCAGCCTATGTTTTTACATTGTGACAACCAAGCAGCTCTTCACATTGCTCAGAATCCTGTCTTTCACGAACGTACCAAACACATAGAAATTGATTGTCATGTTGTTCGTGAGAAGCTCAAAGTCAGCCTTATCTCCACACAACACGTCCCTAGTCATAGTCAGCTGGCAGATATCTTCACAAAAGCTTTAGGCCGTGAAGCTTTCCAGGCATTATCACGCAAGTTAGGCATTACGGATCTCCATGCTCCAACTTGAGGGGGAGTATTAGCAGCATATATTCACCTTCCATCTATAGATTATTGTACAGTTATTAGCATATATATTTCAGCTTGATCTTTGGAATCATTAGCAGATATTCAGCAATTGTTAGCTGAGATGTAGGATCGTGTTTTCCTTCCTCATGTAATATATACTACTGTAAATGGAGAATGAAATATACAGAGTAGAACAATTCTCTTCTTCTTATTGAGGACATGCAATTTGTGTTGGAGTAGGAATCTGTTGCTGTCCTTCAACATCTGTTGCTGGCCTTCAATATGACCGGTAACACCCGCTCACTGGATCTGTTTTCCCTCTTGATAAAGCACGTAAAACTCTCTTTTATCTTGATGTCTTAGCAAATCGAGGCTTGTTCACATCAGACTAAACTCTCTTGACAGATGCAGCAACAGAAAATCAAGTGAATGTTAATGTGAGAAACCCTATGCTTTGGAAGAGCAAGTTTGCTGATACCATGCTGAAGATGCAACTTGATGTATTGACGGGAGAGATTCGTGCAAATTGTACAAAATTTAAAAAAAAAATTGGTTTAGAATGTTTAGCTGTGATGCATTGTTTGGAATTAATCTACCAATAATTAAAAAAAAAGGAAAAGAAAAAAATATTGCCGCTTTGAGGTACCGAAAAGGAAAGGTGACATTATCGCACAAAATATAATTTGTTTTTCTTTTTAATCACATACATGCATATACAGTTGTAGAAATGTAAGATTTCTTCTTCTATTGCTAATCTATATATAGTTAATAATTTCACATCAAGTTGCAGCATAATGTAATAAAAGCACGAATATCAACTACAATACAAGAATCTCGAAAAGGGATCCTGTCTTTAGCCCGCAATGAAAAAAAACTTGGTAGCTAATGGGTCAATAATAAAATCTCATTGCTCATCTCTTTATTTATAATTAATTAAATTAAATTAAATATTATGAAGTGAGTATATATATTTACATTTAATTAATTAATTTAATTAAAAATAAGATATATTCTAAAAAAATAAAAAAATTGAAGATATCTCAAATTACTTTTAAAATTAATAAAAAATCTATTGAAACGAATAAAAAAATAACAAAATTCAATTTTTATTTATATAAATATTAAAAAATAATATTTAAAAAAATTATAAAACATCATTTCCAACTCTAATAAATGTTTAATGAAATCCCTAGCACATGGTTTTGACAAACTGTGGGACTAATTCAGGGGGTTTTTCTTATAATGTCGCTGGACTAAATTATTGCTGGAAAAATGAAATCAGCTATCGTTAGCAAAAATACTTTCATAATGTCTTTGTACTTTTGATGAAGGGAATTCCAACAGCGAGAGCTCTATGGCTACAACCATTTTTAATTGCTGTCACGTCATATGGCCAGCCATCTGGATCATATGGTTCTGGAATAGTTTATCAGGAAAAAAAAAATTATCAAATCAAACATTTTAAAACTACTTTTTAATATAATTATCAAGTGAAATTCATTTAATTTTAAAACTGGCATTAATTAACAAGTAATTAAATAAACTGGAACATGTTAGTTTCATGATTTTGTGAAACTATATATAGAACAGTAATATATTTAGTAGATTTCTTGGATGCTGTTCTTACAATGTAAATTCAAAAAATTAAAGAGAGTTTTGTTTGTTTCGCATGCAAAGTGATAGCCAAAAAATAGGTGCAGTAGTTTATTGACAGTTAAGCTCAACACTTTGTGATATATTGGTTTTCAATCATTTTTTTTTTAAGTTATTATTTAATTGAACTTGATGATTTTATTTTTTTATTTTCATGAGACATATAACAGCTGGTTGAATGAGAGATACATGGATGATTTTTCGACCCAACTGAATTTCAATCCAGATTTGTGGTTAAAGATAGGATTGTGCAATGGACCCGATAGAAATAAGGTAAGTGGTACATGTGCACCTTCTTATTGGCCCAACGGTCCCAGAAACAACCAACTTCCTCCTCCAACGTCGCCTCTATTCTAATTTCATTGTATTTGATCGTATAAATTTATAATAAATTTTTGGTTTATATATTAAGATAATTGATTTTTAAACACTTGAATTTTATATAAATTCA
>Ga0325401_1004376_pt1 | contig 13302 bp, 14 predicted proteins | sample PopdelMetagenome_FD_205666 | JGI IMG/M metagenome (GOLD analysis project Ga0325401, IMG submission 205666) | Populus deltoides microbial communities from Bellville, Georgia, United States - Xylem-PdKOR-R2 | ecosystem: Host-associated > Plants > Phyllosphere > Stem > Wood/Secondary xylem | place...
TATTGATTAAGCGTCTTACAAAGAGCAAGGCCCTTTCTGCTACCTGTGTTGCCTACCTAAGCGGGCAGCAGGAGTAGCAGAAAGGGCCTTTGGTGCTGAAGACCGCGTGTAGCGCGCTACGAAAGCAGCGGAGTGCTAGGGTGCGGCGTTTTGGGGCGCCGGTTATAATCCGGTTCCCAATCGTTGATGGGGCGACTGATGCCGGGTGGCAGGTCGAGATCTGGCAGACCGTCGTCGAGTGGCTCACCGCCATCGTCGTCGTTGTCGGGCGACGGAGGGCGTTGGAAGCGACGGCGCGGTACCACCATGAAATAAGCCAGAATGGCAAGTACCACGAGCGTGTAAATTAAGCTGATCATGGCAGGCAAATGTAAAGACAAGTCGTAGGAGGAAAAGTCTCGTGGGCGGTAGGATGATAACGGGAGAAGGAGCGGAGTTGTTTTAGGGACGTTCAAAAAACCGCTGCCTATCAAGCTACCTAAGGTAGATGATTTTCAGACGAAAGTAAAGAACCCGTTGTCGTAGTTTGGAACTAGCAAGAGCAGGGTCTAGCTTTGCATATAACTACGAGTTTAGGGGTGCCTAGTGTTTTGCGCGCAAAACCAACTAGGCTGAGATCATACCCATTGAACCTGATCCGGGTAATGCCGGCGAAGGGAACAAACGATCCGCGAACGTATCTGCCCGTCGTGCCGACCCCTGGCGCCGGGTTCGTTCTTTCTTACCAAAGTTCTTCTTGAAAAACTTCTTCCTTTCGGGCGTGGCGCTATTGGCTTTGCCGCTTTCGAGTTGGGCACAAGGGCCTGTTTCGGGCTCTGTGACGGATGCGCGCACTGGCACCGTGTTGCCCGGCGCCACGATTCTGCTGGATGGCTCCCCCGCGTCGGCCGCCGCTGATGTCAACGGAACTTTTACAATACCCAGTGTGCCTGCTGGCTCGCACGAATTGCGCGTTACGTTTATTGGGTATCAAGGATTGGTGCGGCGTGTTGAAGGTCAACCCGTAGCCCAGCAACTCACCTTAGGTTTGCAGCCGAGCGGCGTGCTGACCGGCGAAGCCCTAGTAACCGCCTCCCGCGCCAACGAGCGCACCGCCACGGCCTATACTAACCTCAGCAAGCAAGACCTAGCCCAGCGCAACTTCGGCCAAGACTTGCCCTACCTGCTCGACCAAACGCCCTCCGTGGTGGTGAACTCCGATGCCGGCGCGGGTGTGGGCTACACGGATATTCGCATTCGGGGCACGAGCAACACGGGCATCAACATGACCATCAATGGGGTGCCGCTGAACGATGCCGAGTCGCACGGCTCCTTTCTAGTGAACCTGCCCGACCTAGCTTCCTCGGTGAACAGCCTGCAAGTGCAGCGCGGTGTGGGCACAAGCCAGAACGGCGGGGCAGCCTTTGGCGCTAGCATCAATATTTCGACGTTGGATGTGCGCCGCGAGGCCTATGCCGAAACCCAGAACACCTACGGCTCTTTCAACACCTGGAAAAACAACGTGCAGTTCGGGACGGGGCTGCTGGCCGGACACTTCATGCTCGATGGCCGTTTGTCGCGCATTGCGTCGGATGGCTACATGAACCGGGCTTCCTCGGATCTGAAGTCGTATTACTTCTCGGCGGGCTACCAAGCCAAGAACACGCTGCTGAAGTTCATCACCTTCTCGGGCCGCGAGAAAACCTACCAGGCCTGGAACGGCGTGCCCGAACCGGCCATTACCGGCAACCGGGCGTTGTTGCAAAATTACATCGACAACGGCGAACTAAGCGAGGTCGACGCCGCGCGCGTGCTGCAAGAAGGCCGGCGCTACAGCTACTACACCTACGACAACCAAACTGATAACTACCAGCAGAATCACTACCAGCTGCACCTCTCGCAGGGCCTAGGTCAGGATTGGAATATCGGGGCGGCGCTGCACCTCACGCGGGGTTTTGGCTACTACGAAAACTACCGCGCGAACCGACGCTTTTCGGACTACAACCTAGCCAACGTTATCATTGGCGGCGACACCATCACGCGCACCAATATCATTGACCGCAAGTGGCTCGATAACTATTTCTACGGCGGCACCTTCGCCCTGAACTACCAGCCCCGCGACAATGATAAGCTCCAAGCCACCATCGGTGGCGCCTGGAACCGCTTCGACAACGACCATTACGGCGAAGTCATTTGGGCGCAGTACGCTTCCAACAGCAACATTCGCCAGCGCTACTACTTCAATGACGCCACCAAGACCGACTACAACGCCTACGCCCGCGCCACCTGGCAAGTGCTGCCTAAGCTAGGCGTGTACGGCGACGTGCAGGTGCGCCACATCACTTATAACATCAATGGCATCGAGGATGATCAGAACGACGTGACGACCCGCGCCCGCTATACGTTCTTCAACCCCAAAGCCGGCGCCACCTTCGCCCTAGCCGAAGGCCAGCAACTCTACGCCAGCTTCGCCGTGGGCCAGCGCGAGCCCGTGCGCTCCGACTTCACCGACCGCCCCGCTGGCGACCACACTGCCAAAGCCGAGCGCCTCAACGACTTCGAAGGTGGTTACCGCCTCAATATGGCTGATGCAAATTTGCTGGGTCAGCGCACGACATTGCGCCTAGAAGCCAATTACTTCTATATGCATTACCGTAACCAGCTCGTCGCTACTGGTCAGCTGAATGATGTAGGCACCGCCCTGCGTACTAATGTAGCGCGCAGCTACCGCACCGGTTTGGAACTAACCGGCTCTGCTTCCGCCAACGACAAAATCAGTCTGAGCAGCACCCTCACGGTAAGTCGTAACCGCATCCTAGGCTACCGCGACGTGACCTACGACGCTGACTACAATCCCGTGGTAGCCGAGGCCCGCACTTCTACCATTTCGTACTCGCCCTCGGTGGTTTCGGCGCACACGCTGGAAGGTCAGCCGCTGAAAGGCTTGCGCGTGGCACTGCTCTACAAAACGGTCAGCCGCCAATACCTCGACAACTCGGCTAACTACGACCGCCGCATCATGCCCTATCAGGTCATGGACTTCCGAGTGCGCTACGCCATTCATCCCACATTCGTGAAGGAGATTGAGCTAGGCCTGCTAGTGAATAACGTGTTGAACCGCAAGTATGTCGCCAACGGCTACACCTATAGCTACCTAGGTGCCAGCGGCGGCCTCGACACGTTCAACTGGTACTTTCCGCAAGCTACTCGCAATGTGCTAGCGTCGGTGGGAGTGAAGTTTTAACGTGCGCAGGACAACGTAAAACCCATCTGTCATCCTGAGCTTGCGAAGGACCTTGTCACATTTGAACGAACCGTTGTTCCGACTTCGTTCTGGCGTGGTAAGGTCCTTCCTTCGTCAGGATGACAGGCGTTTTTATTTCCGCCTGTTTCTACCTAACTCTGGTAACTTCCTATCTTTGAAGACCACCCCTAATCTACTTTGCCATGTCTTCCCAAGCCGATATTCTCTCCCCAAACGCCAAAGCGCACAGTGCGCAACGCGGCTCTACCAACGCCGCTGGCTTCACCGACTACTTCGACCTCGATGGCCTGCTCAACGAGGAGCATAAGCTCGTCCGCCAGAGCATGCGCGACTTTGTGAAGCGGGAGATTTCGCCCAACATCGAGCGGTGGGCGCAAGAGGCGCATTTCCCCTCGGAAATTGTGCGGAAGTTTGGCGAGGTAGGCGCTTTCGGTCCCACCATCCCAACGGAGTACGGCGGCGGTGGCCTCGATTACATCAGCTACGGCCTCATTATGCAGGAAATTGAGCGCGGCGACTCGGGTATGCGCTCCACCGCCTCAGTGCAAGGCTCTTTGGTGATGTTCCCGATCTACCAATATGGCTCGGAGGAACAGCGCCGTAAGTTTCTGCCCAAGCTAGCTTCCGGCGAATGGCTTGGGTGCTTCGGTCTCACCGAACCCGACCACGGCTCCAATCCCGGCGGCATGGTTACCAAGCTCGAAGACAAGGGCGACTATTACCTACTGAACGGCGCTAAGCTTTGGATTTCGAACTCGCCCGAATGCCAGGTAGCGGTAGTGTGGGCCAAAAACGAGGAAGGCCGCATCAAAGGCGTCATTGTGGAGCGCGGCATGACAGGCTTCACCACCCCCGAAATCCACAACAAATGGAGCCTACGGGCCAGCATCACCGGCGAGTTGGTATTTGATAACGTGCGTATCCCGAAGGAGAATATACTACCCAACATAGAAGGCTTGCGCGGCCCACTCTCCTGCCTCGACTCGGCTCGCTACGGTATTGCCTGGGGTGCCATCGGCGCCGCCATCGACTGCTACGAATCGGCTTTGAAGTACAGCTTACAGCGCGAGCAGTTCGGGAAGCCCATTGCTAGCTATCAGCTTCAGCAGCGCAAACTCGCCGAGATGATTACCGAAATCACGAAGGCGCAACTGATGGCATGGCGCCTAGGTACCCTCAAAAACGAAGGTAAAGCCACCAGCGCCCAAATCAGCATGGCCAAGCGCAACTCGGTAGCTATGGCCCTGGAAGTAGCCCGCGAAGCTCGCCAGATTCACGGCGGCATGGGCATCACCGGCGAGTACCCTATCATGCGCCACATGATGAACCTGGAATCGGTGATTACCTACGAAGGCACGCACGATATTCACCTGCTCATTACGGGGGCGGATATTACGGGAATTCAGGCGTTTAAGTAGTAGTATATATGGGGTCTACCGTTGAGCTGCGTCAAATTACTGACGAAGAAGCAGCCATTTATGTGCAGCAGCCGGCCCACTTCATTCAAGTGCAACGGGCTAGACGCGAGGAATCTAATAAGCACTGGCAAGCTGATTTCGACTTTAACGAGTGGGACAAGGTTCGCAAGCAACGTGGCTACGACTGGATAGTGCTGGTAAAAGGTTTGGTTTCGTTCAGTAAGGTAGCTCATAGCCTAGTAGTTCGCGATGCAAAGCCAATAGGGGGGCTAGAAGAATCGTGGGAAATGGAAGGTAATGCGAGTGTACTAACTGCTGAGCAGGTTTTGGTGCTGTATAACGCGTTAGTTTCTATCTCGCTAAGCCCGGATGACGAGCATTTCGACGGTCACGCTCTTATGTTTCAGGATTTTCAAAGCTTCTTGCAAGAGGCTGTTGATACTGGTAAAGCATTGCTGATTTTTCAAGCGCCTTAACTGTTACACTCATTTCTGTCAACTTACGTGGGCCTCGATACAGTAGAGCTCATCATGTCCTTCGAGCACTGTTTTGGCCTCGTGGTTCCTGATTCGGAGGCTGAAAACGCGCTATTATTCGTGTATTCTGGCCTGTAGGGCGTGAAGAGGTACGTATCTATAGAAAGGAAGGTGGCATATGGCGCAAGGAAGAAGTGATATCACGTATATACCACAACTAACCTGTTAATTGCTGTACCTATATTAGCCACCGATTTCTAACCTAGCTCTTCAACGCGCTGCCATGGCTGACACGCCTTCCGCTTCTTCTCTGGTTCTACTCGAATGCCTTATTGCCGGTACTTCGCACCGCGAAGGGCTAAAGCCTTACGAGCCTAATTTGCAGATAGGCCAGTCCTTGACCCTAGACCGCGAGGCCGACAGCACCTACGACGACTGGGCCGTGCGCGTGTACACCGCCGACGCCGATGCCATGTGGCTAGGCTATCTGCCCGAAGGACGCAACGAAACCATCGCCCGCATGCTAGATGCTGGCTTTAAGCTAGGTGGGCGCCTGACGCATAAAGCCTGGGAAGACGAATGGCTTTACCTGGAAATGGAAGTGCTGCTACTCGGTGGGCAAGAGCTAGCGTAAAAGCTAGCTAGTATCATCCTGCTACTGATCGAGCTTATCCTTGCGGAGTAAGTACCGCACGGTATTGCCTTCCTGTAGCGTATTCACCAGTACCCAGCCTTGCGCACCGAGTTCGTTTAATTTTTTCACCTCCGCCTGATAGACGTAGTTGCGCAGGTAACGCGCACGTCGCAGCCAAGTACCGGTTGAGTCAGCTCTACCTTGCAAAAGGGTCGCTTTAAGCTCTTTTTTGGGGACACCATCATTCTGAAGTTGAGGCAGCTCCACGGTTGTGAAAGAGCCATCAGGCTGTACGAGCGTTAAGGAAGGCTTAGGGCCAGCTATATTTTCGTTGTCTAGCTCCCGCACCAGCATCAGGTATTGCGAAGTAGATACTTTCTGAGCGAAGCTAGGTGCAACGCATATTAGAAGGAACAGGCTGGTTATGGAAAGCAGCTTTGCCATGGAATAGAGAGTGAGATAGGGATAATAACACCTAGCGTTTTGATTGCAGCACATGCAACCGGATAAAGTTAGGCCATGCGCTACAGGGTTTTCCAACTATTGGATATGTTGAGACTCATATTGATTATTCAAGACTCAATCGAGTATACTATTCAAGACGAAAAATAGGCGGGAATATTACCCTACCTGTTTAATATAGTAATAATTATATGCTATAGGCTCGTGGCATGTCGTGTGTTTCTACTAACACCAGTCTGCCACATTGGTCTTGAAATTATAACGCTATTCACTACCGCTCATGTCACTCTACGCTTACTTGCTCCAACCCGCCGGCGGTACCCTTTCTTGCCTTGAAGCTGCGCAAGCGGAAGCCGAAATTTTAGCCGCCCATTTTCGTCATTTACAGCGCCTACAAGTTGGCCAATTGCTAAAGCTCGCCGGCGTAGGCGGGCAGGCTAATTTCGGTTTAGTACTGTTTGAAGCCGAGTCGTCGGCCATGGCAGAGGCCATAATGAATGCCGATCCGCTGGTTAGCAGCGGCTGCATGACGGCCCAATGCGTTCCGTTCCAAATTGTGCTGCAATCAATAAGCGCGCAATTACCCAATGCCGCTTAAAAGCGACGTAGCTCAAGGCAAAGAGCCTAGCTTCTTGCTTCGCTGACGTTCAACAACACATTAAGAGAAAATACAAGGATAAAACCGCATCAGCGCCTGAGCTGATGCGGTTTTTGTGTTTTGGACTGGCTGAGGGTCTGTTAGCAGTAGCATACCCTCCGAACCAGAGTAGAAACCTCAGACAAGCCAGTGCTACTACTCGCAAGGTCAAAATCTGATAACAACCTAAACGCTGATATGAGGGTAAGTAAAGACCTCTAAGTGAACTGTTCTAGCTGGTTATCAACAGAAACTAGTTAGGCGCTTCGCTAGTATTCCTCTAACCAGCTTTTGTTATGTCTCTTAATTTTGATGATTACCAGCGCGACGCTAATAATTGGTTGAAAGTAGTAGCCCGTCACCTCGTCATGGAGCGTGAGCAGGCCGGGCGTATTTTCCGGGCGGTGCTGCACGCCCTGCGCGACCGAATTCCGGCTGATGAGGCTGTGCACCTAGGTTCGCAACTGCCCATCATTTGGAAGGGCATCTACTTCGACGGATTCAAAATTCGCCCCGTTCCCATCAACATCCGCACCCGGCAGGAGTGGCTCGACTTCATCCGCACCTACGATAACCGCGCAAACGTCGTCGATTTTCCCTCCGACGATGAAGCGCAAAAGTCGTTTTCAGCGGTGATGCAGGCCCTGAAAGAATTGCTGACAGAAGGGCAATACAATCAACTCCATCATATGCTCCACGACTCCATTAAGGAGCTCATCGAGCCGCAAGGAGTGTAAATACCACCGCCGCCTAGCTTTTCGTAAGCCAATCAAAAGCTAGGTGGCGGTAAAGTATCATCGCAATTCATCAAACGCGTACTGAGCGTTGCTCCAGAAATCATCCAGGGCAATCATGCGCGGCTTGAAAAAAGATATTAACTGCGGCCAATCGTCGCGGCTGAATAAGTTCACGGGTTCCAAGGCTTTGTAAATACGAGCCAACGACTGGCCGTTGGCATCGGTGGCTTCGGGTTCCCACTGCCACGTTTCTCCCAAGGTTTCGTGCAACAGGTTTTTCAGAGCCAGAAACTGTTCGAAAAATAACGCACGAATCCCCTCATCAGGGTGCGTCATCTCGATGCCGATGGTGGCACGGCGCCCATCAGCTTGCATTCGGAAATACACGTTTTTGAGACCCGTTTTGTAATTAATCCAGTTCGTGGGTACGCCTTCTGCCGACGGCACTGGGGCCATGTATTGCCCGAACGTCGTCCAGAAAGCTTGGCGCAATTGCGAAACTTCCGCTTTGCTATACATAGTAGAGTGAAGTTGTATTGGCTAGCTTAAGGTTTCGGCTAGTTCGGTTATTTCCTGGCGAGCAGATTGAATAGCTGGCTCCTGCCCAAATTCGTGCTCGACCCAGCGCGTGAAGCCCACAATCAGCGCAACAACGGCTTGGCGGTTGCTGCCGCTTGGGGTAGCAGCGGTTGCTTGCGTAGTAGGAAATGCTGCCTCCATGCCAAGTGTACCTAGCACATCCGACACAAAGGCCAAGGCACAAACGTGCATAGCTTGGTAAAGCAGCACTAGTTCGGGCAACGTAAGCGCCAAACGGTCATCAGTTTGCACAGCCGCCAGTCGTGCCGTCAACTCGTCGGCGGCTGGGGCCGACAAGGCCGTGAGGCGCGGTAATGCCTGCAAGAACGGGTGCGCCGATTGGGTATGGCGTAACTCATGCACGAGCAGCAATGCTAAGCGGAGCATCTGCAAGCGTCCTTCGTCAAAACCTAGGCTCACCACGGCGGGTCGTGACGGGCGGAGCATATCCGCATTTTGCTCGAATACAGCACGTAGCTGCTGGGCCCGTCGGTGCAGGGGAGCCAACGCCGCAGCTCCGCTAGGGCCGATTAGGTGCTGCTCGAGGGCCTGTTGGAACTGCTGACTAAGCACCTGGCAGTACTCCAACAGCGTGTTCAACTGGGCGTCGTCAATTTGCATTTGGTGCTGCACGAAAGCTAGCACGGGCGTAGCCAGTGGACTTTCAAGGCAAAGTTGCCCTACTACCACAAAGTCGTAGAGCCGCAAGGGGCGTTCGGTAAGCGCGCGCTGTAAGGTAGCCGTCGAGTCGATGGTGTTAAACTCTTGAACTACAGTAGTATCAAGGTTGGTAAGTGCCGTCACGTGCTGGGCCACTATATTGGGGGGGTGGCTGAACAAATGCGTGCACGCCATGCCGAGCAAAGACAAGCACGGCGCTAAGCGCGAATAGGCGTCGGTGGGAAGGTGATGAAGCGAAGCCTCCGGGTTATCAGCAGAAAACATGCGTGCAAAGGTCGGAAATCAAGCTGCAAAGAGCGAGCAGAGCCTTAAATGTTGTGCAACTAGCTTATGTACATCGTGTTGAGCGGTGTGGCACATCTGCTGTAATAAGCTTAAAAACCAACTCCAATTTCTCACGCTACTTGGAACGCTGTCTAAGTAATTTGCTAATTATACTAGTAAAATGCAGCTTAGGCAAAGCCAGACAGATATTTTTGCTAAAAAAACGGAGCTTTTTCCTGGGTAAAAGCGTTACCTTTATCCAACGTCTTATCTGAATATAGACTCATGCGCGAACCTTTTCTGACTGGCGGCGACGACCACATGAATCCCTCCGAGAAGGAGATTGACAAGGCGCTCCGCCCGCTAAGTTTCGATGACTTTGCGGGTCAGGCCAAAATTGTCGATAACCTGAAAGTGTTTGTGGCGGCGGCCAAACAGCGCGGCGACGCGCTCGACCACGTCCTGCTTCACGGACCTCCCGGCCTGGGTAAAACCACGCTTTCCCATATCATTGCCAACGAGCTAGGTGCCGGCATCAAGATGACCAGTGGCCCGGTACTGGATAAGCCCTCCGACCTAGCTGGTCTGCTGACCAACCTCGATCCGCACGACGTGTTGTTCATCGACGAGATTCACCGTCTGAACCCCGTGGTAGAAGAGTACCTGTACTCGGCCATGGAGGATTACCGCATTGATATTATGCTCGATTCGGGTCCAAATGCGCGCTCGGTACAAATCAACCTGAGCCCATTTACCCTTATCGGCGCCACTACCCGTTCGGGCTTGCTGACTTCGCCATTGCGGGCGCGCTTTGGCATTAATGCTCGCTTAGAATACTACGATTCAAAGCTGCTGACTGATATCGTGCAGCGCTCGTCTGAGATCCTAGGTACGCCAATTTACGAGGATGCGGCCTTCGAAATTGCGCGTCGCTCGCGCGGTACGCCGCGTATTGCCAACAACCTGCTGCGTCGTACTCGCGACTTCGCCCAGATCAAAGGTACCGGCACCATCACCCGCGACATTGCCCAGTTCGCCCTCAACGCCCTCGACGTCGACCACCACGGCCTCGACGACATGGACAAGCGCATCCTGACCACCATCATCGACAAGTTCAAGGGTGGTCCGGTAGGTATTAGCACTATTGCCACAGCCTGCGGCGAGGAAGCCGAAACTATTGAGGAAGTGTACGAACCCTTCCTGATTCAGGAAGGATACATCAAGCGCACGTCGCGTGGCCGCGAGGCTACGGAAGCTGCGTACGAGCACCTAGGCAAGACCATGCCTCAGCATCTGCGCAGCAATACGGCTACTGGCGAGCTATTTACTTAAGACGCCTAAGTTCTATCAGGCCTACAAGCGGCGGAAAGCAGTACATTAAGCTGCTCTCCGCCGCTTTTATTTTGGGTGGATTTATGCTATAGTTTGTCAAGCGCTAGTTAAGTAGTTCGTTAAATTCCAGCTTGTGCTGAACTCGCTGAAGTTACTACATCGCCTTTCGCGTCGGAATTACTATAATAGATTATTGCACATTATAAATGACAAAAAACTGGGACGATATTAAATGGATTTTCCGACCAAATGGATCGTTGAGGGATATCTATATCCAAGATGTGACACTTTTAGATTGGGAAAGGCTAATCGATCTTCTAAATAGTACTTATGATTTAAAGTTTGGTGAAGATGCTGAAAGGGTAATCAACAAAGACCAAGTCATCGAGTATTTGAAGGACGAAACAGGGGAGGTAGAAGGTAAATCACTTAAGATATATAGCCGCGGATTTACCATTCATTGTCACTTCTTCCTTGCAGAGCAAATAGAGTTCGATGTTGATCCTAAAGAGATTGAGTCAATGCAAGACTTCGAAGAACTCGAAAAATTTATGACTTCTATCAGCAGAGCTCTTTCCCATCAAGTAACGCTAACGGAAGAAAATATGCCCGAACTACCGTTAATTAAGATTGATGTAGAAAAAGGGGTTTATAAAATATTATCACAAGATGAATTGAATAAAATTTTAAATAGGCAGAAATCAACTTTTTATTCGTTAATAGGACTGTTTACAGTATTTAAAATGAGATTTTTTCCTAGTTTATTTAGGAATAAGTTATTGAAAAGTGCAAACGAACTACATAGGCCAACAGGCAAAAATAAAAATATATGGTGAGCCTTACGTCGATTGCGTAATTATTGGGCTTGGACTTTATGCAATTAATAAAAGATCCTATACTTCTCGTCGTCGTTTGGAACGACTCACTTCCTTTGAGGCGTTCGGCAATTTCAAGCGTACTTTGTGTCTAATTAGTCACCAACCCCAATGCTGCCCACCGCTCACTATACTGCCTTTATCAAGCGCCGCGCCGCGGAGCTAGGCTTTATGTACTGCGGTATTTCGAAAGCGGAGTTCTTAGAAGAGGAAGCACCGCGCCTCGAAAATTGGCTTAACCGCAACATGCACGGCAAGATGGCCTACATGGCCAATCATTTCGACAAGCGTCTTGACCCGCGGTTGCTAGTAGATGGCGCGAAATCGGTGATTTCGCTCTTGTTGAATTACTATCCCGCTGAGGAAGATCAGCAGCCTGACGATACGCTGAAAATCAGCAAATACGCCTACGGTAAGGATTACCACTTCGTCATCAAAGACAAACTCAAAACCCTCCTGGCCGACATGCAAGCCGAGATAGGAGAGGTGGGAGGGCGCGTGTTCGTTGATTCGGCACCCGTGATGGATAAGGTATGGGCGAAGAAGAGTGGCCTAGGGTGGGTCGGTAAAAACTCCAACCTGATTCGGCCGGGTGTTGGCAGCTTTTTCTTTATTGCGGAGCTGATCGTAGATGTGGAGCTGGAATACGATGGCCCCATCAAAGACTACTGTGGCACTTGTACTAAGTGCATGGATGCTTGCCCGACCGATGCTATTTCAGAAGCTCACGTAGTAGATGGCAGCAAGTGCATCAGCTACTTTACGATCGAACTGAAAGACCAGATTCCAACGGAGGTCAATGGCAAGCTAGGCAGCTGGGTTTTCGGCTGCGACATCTGCCAGGATGTATGTCCGTGGAACCGCTTCGCAAAGCCCCACCAAGAGCCGCAGTTTAACCCGCATCCGGAACTGAAGAACCTAGCTCGCGCCGATTGGGAAGAAATTACACACGAGCTATTCTCAGAGCTCTTTCGACAGTCAGCCGTAAAGCGGACAGGCTACGCAGGCCTTACGCGTAACATCCGCTTCGTGACGGAGGAATAACAGACAGTTCTATTAACGACAAGCGGCCGCAACGAGTAGTTGCGGCCGCTTGCAGTAAAAATGTTTAGAAACGAAAGCGAAGTATTAAGCTAGCTGGGCAAATACACGATTTAGAATGCGCCGGTAGCTATTAGCAAATTGTTCGTAACACCACGATTTAAAGTGGTAAAGCTCGTCGGGAACAAGCTGGCGCAAAGCTTTGCGTAACTCTTTCTCAAACAAGATCTTATCAAAGCTTACTTTTACAAGGATTGTCTTCGCATACTCCAACATCTCAGCAATTTGTTTTCAGGTGGGTGGGAAAGTGTGGGTGGAACGCCTTTTATACGCATAGCTTAAGCAAAAGATACAACTAGCAAACAAATGTTAGTTGGTAGAAAATGTGTTTAAGCTAGCTCGTATTTATGCTGAAAGTAATACTTCTATAAAGAATCAGGCAGCTCCCGAAAGGAAGCTGCCTGAAGTTGTTACCAATCCAGCTTAGAAGCTGGTATTGTGAGCCTTCTTATTTGAATAAGGGGCTGGTTGCAATCACAAATTTTCGAGCAATAGACTTAACGGTAGCCGGATCGAGTGGCTCATCAAATGCTTCCGAAACCTGCGCAGCTGTGTAAGTGAGCGGTGAGGCCGTTAAGTTTACCGTTGCTTGCGTTGTGTTGTCTTCTGGCGGATACGAAGCATCAGGGGTACCGGTAGGCGGGCTGCCTGGGCCATATACTGCGCTAGCTGGCTTGCTGCCATTAGGAGCCGTAGGGCCGTTGTTGTCCAAGCCAGAAATCCAGCTTTTAGGGGCAGCATCGAAGGGCGAAATAGCGGGCGAATCCGCTTTGCCGCTAGTGTTGGCTGCTAGGCTACGACGCACCGAGCGGAAGTGAGAATTGTGGCGGGCCTCTACCGAGTGAATGTTGAGGGCTGCTTC
>Ga0325401_1004377_pt1 | contig 13301 bp, 9 predicted proteins | sample PopdelMetagenome_FD_205666 | JGI IMG/M metagenome (GOLD analysis project Ga0325401, IMG submission 205666) | Populus deltoides microbial communities from Bellville, Georgia, United States - Xylem-PdKOR-R2 | ecosystem: Host-associated > Plants > Phyllosphere > Stem > Wood/Secondary xylem | place...
TTTTTTTTACTTAGTATAGATCATTAATATATTCAAAGACATAAGTTTATATTTTTAAATTACATATAGTATTAATTTTTAAATATAATTTAAAAATAGATTATTGATAGGATATGTGAGAGTCTTTGCATAATTTATTAGGTGATCTTGTAAAGTGCTACAAAAATATAAAGAGATGATTTTTCAAAAAAGATTAAAAAAAACAGTAGGTCGAGTCACCAGATTTGACCAGACCTATTACATCCCGTTATGCACCTACCAACTTATCAACAAGCCAATTATTAGTATCATATTATAAAATTTATTGCCACGTTCCTTTTTTTAAAATTGTTTTTTTAATGTCAATAACTACCTTTTCTATTAACTAATTAAAAACAAATTGAATTTTACAGCCAATATTATTTATTTGTATTATATAATACCTTTACCTCTATTGCTATAAACCTTTATCTTCAAAGTTTACCTATTTATATATCATCACACTCGGAGTTATAAAACCAATATAAACATGACCTAGTGTCTAAAATAATCAATTGATCTTTGACATCTATAAATTCAATGGTATTGCAACATATTTCATAATTGAAGGTCAGACAATAAAATTAAAAACTTTCCATCAAGATGTAAACTTTGAAAAAGTAGTATTGGTTTTAATATTGTTATAATTGTATAAATACTTGAAAAGGCCTTTAACTTTGTTGTTGAGTTTGATAAATTTATGATCCTTATTGTGGCATGCATGATATCGAATAACAGAACTATCTCCTGAAATTGAAGGGTATTTGGGTTTAATCATAAAGTTATGATTTGAGGGAGTCATCACCTATTATCATGGTTACTAGAAAATCTATAGTCTGGGAGAGTCTGGGTAAGGAAATTAGTTATGCAATTGAAAGACACATCACTCCTAGTGTACCTAAGGTAATCTGCTTTGTTAATTGATTGTTATTCTAAGCCGCGTTTTTATTTGTTAGTCTTATATAAAATTCAAGACAAATCTCTATTTATAAGGAAGTCTCTACCTTATTGGGTTAAAACCTAACTGTTCTAAGGCTCATTTTTTAATACCGTATTTATTTTCTATTTTGTATCATTAATACTTGAGGATATACTTTATAGTATAATTTTATATCTCAAAATATTAAAAGTTTATAATTAAATCCTAACACTTTGAATACTAAACAAAATAATTGTTATGAGATTTTTGATATTTTGGTCAAACCCTAATGTATAATTATAAACTAATTACGATATCTATTTTGTATTTAAAACATGATAAAAATGTGATTTTGTCTATTTAGAAGATACGCATGAAAAATTTTAGGATTTGGCCATGTGCATGAAAACATTTTTTTTTATGTTTTTGAAATTATGGAATTTTTTGGATTTTTGAAATTTGAGAGAAAAATCAGGAATTTTTAACATTGGGTCCGTATCTTACAGTATAAGTTTACAATCCAATATAAAATGAAATTCGTGAAGAAAAAACATATTTATGTTTTTCGAAATAAGGGATTTTTTTTTGAAATTTTAGAGAAAAATTAAGTATTTTTAATATCGAGTCCATATCTTACTGTGTAAGTCTACAATATGATATTAGACAAAAACTATTGGGAAAACATGCTAGCTACCCATAAATAATTTCAAAATGGTCCCTGAATTTTCTTAGAATTTTTTAAAATTCTTTAAAGGCATGTTTGGCTATGCACACAAATAAAGACAAATTAAAACTAAAAGGAAAAGGCTTGGAGCATGTTTGTCAAACATGCCCTTAGCCTAAAGTCAAAGACATTACAAATTCCTTAAGGGCATGCTTTCTAAGGACTCAAACAAGACATTATCTCTTAAGGAAAAATAAGGTGGGCCAAACACGCTTTTAAGTATGAGTTGGGCTTGACCTAGCCACATGGGCTGAGCCTATTAGACTTAAGGTCCAAGTCCACAGTTTAACCTGATTTGTTGGGCCAACAAATGATCCAACAAACTTATTCTCTCTCTCTCTCTCTCTCTCTCTCTCTCTTTATAAGTAGATTGGACCTAGTTCAGCCCATATAATATGGTCACTCGTCTAGCCTAGTGATCAAATTAATAGCCTTTGCAGAACATGAATTATTTCACGTTCAGCATGGTTTATTGTAATAGTAAATTAAAATAGAAGGGATAAGGAAAGTTACTTGGACTGGATGAGACATTGCTAGCTAGTAGAGCTTTAGTCGTGGTGTGGTGGTTTTAATTTAGGTCAACGGTGGTGTAGGTGAGGCTGGTGGTTGATCTACACTGAAAGAGGAAAAAACAATGTTGACTCATTATGATAGTGAGGCAATAGCTAGTGATGGTGATTATGATGCTGCTGATGATGTTGATCTAGATGTGGAGGAGCTTGTGGTGGCTGCTGGCATGAGGCATGAAGGAATTGCTTGAAGCTGAAGGAAAAGCTGCACTGGAAGGGAAAAACAGTGGTGTAATTAGTAGGAGGGCCTTTTGTTTATTGGTTTGTGTGAGAAAAAAATGAAAGGGATTGATAAAGGGTCTTTACAAGGTGGTGGTATTTTAGGTTTTTTTTTTTTGTTTTTTTGTAAAAGTAGTAGGTTAAGAATGCAAAAGGGTTTGATATAGGGGTGTTTTTATTGTTGCTCGGTTTTACTTCTTTTTTTCTAGTGAAATGGTTTTTTTCACTTCTTTTTTTCTCCTCCCTTTCTGCACGGAATTCAACCCTATTTATAGGAGATGAAAGAAGAACATGGGGTGTTTCTCGGGCATGGTTTGTGGCCATTGATTTGATTAGGAATGATCCTAACCATTGGCCACAAACAAGCAACCTGATGCACAAAACTAGACTGTTAAAGCTAGCAGGTTAGATGTTTTAGCCATTTATTGTAGTGGTTGTAAGGTTGCAAACTGGTGAAGAAAAGGACAAGGTGTAGTATAAAGTCGGAGGATGAAGATGGTGTGCGTCTTTTGTCTTGTTTGGAAAAAAGATATAGCATTAAATGGCCTCCAAAAATGGCTTCACAAGTTGTTTTTCTAGTAAAATGGTAGGGGATGACAAAACAGTGCCGGATGACATGTTGTCTGTAACTTTTATTTTTGAATTTTATTGATCAAAACAACATCAAAACATACTGTTTCATTTAAATAAAATGGTATTGTTTTTTAGTCTTTTGACCTAAATTAAGTCATTAACCTTTTTTTTTAATTTCAGCCCCTAAATCTTTAATTTATTCCATTAAATCCTCAATTGAATTTTGATTTTAAGAATCAATTCAATTTCACCCCTGTCAAGTTTTAAAATGATCCCCTGCGTTTAGTGTCTTTTTCATCTTGGTTCTCGATTTTAGATATTTTCAATCTCGTCCCTAACTGACCCTTGAACTTCTAATTTCTTTAATCTCACTTCTGTTTTCAGTTGAATTGGGTCTCCGAATTCACATGTCTTTTGCAAAAAGGTCATTAGTTATGATTTTCTTTAATTTGACTCCTAATTAACCTCCAAACTTTGATTTTTTGTAATTTTATCCATGATTCCACCCAAAAGAGATTAGAAAAATTAAATTTGGTCTTCTAAAAAATCAATTTTCTCAATTAAGCCTAAATTAGGCTTCCAAACTTAACTTTTCACCAATCATATCCCTAATTAAATTAATTATACCCATTGATTAAGTTTATACACTTAATTTATTCTTTTAATTTGATTCAAATTAATTTTTAAACTTAATTAAACCTTTAATTAAGCTTATTATTAAATCAAATTTTCCTATTAAAAGTCTAATTAAGTCTTTGAATTAATTTTTATGTAAATTTGTCCAATAATCATTTAATTTGACCTTATATCTGCATTGTCTTTCAAGCTTGGGTATAATTGAGTTCTTGATTTTTGTCCAAACTCACAATTTGGTTCCCGCATGCATTTGAAAACCTTCACAATTTATTCTTGCTAAGTTCTTAGTCTTTTATTATTATTATTATTATTGTTTTGAATTTTAAAAGAAAATGATAATTTTTAGGAAAAATCTAAAATTGAGTTATGACAATCTTGATGGTGAATTTAAACAAGAGAATGGTGATGAAAATTTGGTTTTTAGAAAAACTTTAGAGCTTTGTGATGATAAAATGATTCTTAAAACTAAGGCCCATGACTACATGGATTTTGAAAGATGTTAGGTTAATTATGTCCAATGTCTCTCTACTATTAAGGTTTGATTAATTAGATCTCTCCATTATTGATCTGATTATTTAGAATATTTTATTATAAAATTCATATATATTTAAGATTTTTTAAACCTATAAAAACAGTAAAGAAAGTGTGCTGTCATCATGGTTGCATGACACGTGTCTATCTTAGATAAGAATACTTTGCTATTCAACTTAAATCAATTCTAAAAAAATTACTTATACATAAGAAAAATAAGAAAAATAAAAATTGAAAAATATGAATCAATCTTGTTTTTTTTTCTCTCTCTCTCTTTTTCTAAAAAACATTGAATCTTCATTTCTTTCCTCTTGGCTCTTATAAAATTAGCTTTTATTTTACGATTTTAATGGTTAAGTTCATTTCTTTTACCCTTCTCTCTTTATCTTATAATTATTAGTAAATGATTTACAACAAAGAAGACACATATTAGCATACAAAACTCATATTAATGATTGTTATGAATTGAAACATGTATTAAATGCTAGGTTTATTATGTTAAAAATGAGTCCAAATACTTTTACGTAAACTAATAGTTGAAAAAACTATAAATAAACATTTGAAGCAAAACTTTTGATATCGATATCAATTAAAAATCATAAAAAAGAAAACAATGCGTTACAAAATTAAAGAAAAGTAAGAAAACTGAGATTTTTGAAGTTAAGGCATGCTTGAACACATTTGAAGCAAATTGACATCCATAAAAATCAAAGACTTTGAAAACAAGACTTTTAATGATAATACTGACAAAGAATTCTTTGAAAACAAAATGGTAGGTTTAAAAACTCAAAATTAAGATTAAAAACAAGATTTCAACATAAAAACTCACCAATCTAATTTTAAATTGACACCAACAAAATGAAGTCAAATTTTTATTTGTAATGGACACTAACACCTATCCACAAGCAACAAACTAGTATATAAAAATAAATATCATCTTAAGAACTCAACAAACAAGCAAGCAAGCAAAAATAAAAAAAAGTAGAACCAATTATCTACATCTTAGTTTAATCTAATAGGAAACATTTCTCAACCTCCCATCTTCATCACAAAGTGTTAACACCACCTTATTTTGACTCAAAATTCCAAGAGTTGGAATTGAAATGAAATATATTATTAAAAAACCACAAATATATAGAAATAAACAAATTAAAACAACAACAAAAATGAGAAGAACAAATAAACCATAAAACGCTAGATCTTGACTCTTAAATGGCTAATACATTGGACCTATATGTCACTACTATCATTAGCACTTGATGTTATGTGTTATAAAGGGAGATCAAGGTTCAAGAGGGTTCAATTTATCCTCTTTTATCCTCTTTTTTTTTTGATGTCTTTGGTGGCCTTGAATATTGATGTTACTATCATTATTAGTGGAAGGACATGCTAGTATGATGGTGTTTGGCTATGGTGGTGCTTACTTATCGTGTTGTTATTACTACTAAGTCGTTGTCTTCCTTCATGAAAGGAGATTAGTGTATGAGTTTAGTTCAACTTAAGTTAGATTTAGTTGGGGTTTCTAATTTAGGTTTAAATCTATTATAGTTGGTTTGGATAGTTGGTAAATGATGTGTTAAAGTGACTGTTAGTTTGAATGGTGAGAGAGGTTTGACTAGAGTAAGTTTAGATTGGCTTATGGTTTATGGTGCATGGCTTGACTGAGTTTATGGCTATAATAATTTAGTGGCGGAACAAGGTTGGTGCTAGTTTGAAGGTGCTGATTCGATATATGTATGCCTTGATTTTGTAATAGGTAAATGATGTGTTAAAGTGGTTATTGGTTTGAATGGTGAGAGAGGTTCGATTAGAGTAAGCTAGATGGAAAAAAAAGAGAAAAAAAAAAAGAAGGTAAGGGAGAAAATAAATAAAGAAGAAAAAAAGAGGAAAAGAAATATAAAAATGGAGTTGGAAGAGAGGAAAAATGTTATTTTTTTAAGAGTTTTTTATTTTTATTTTATGGATGATGACTTTTTTTTTTCTTAGAATGATTATAAATTAGGCTATTTATAAGTAAGGAATTAGGTTCACCCTTCATTTTATAGTATTTAGATTGCAATTTTAAGGGATCCTAGTATAGATTTTAGGATTGTGCGGGGATAGGATTAGAAAAGCAAGTGTAAGGTATCTCTTTCTTACTATATATTTATCTCTTTTTTTTTACAATTATTTTTTTTCACCCCCTCTCATTTTTCATTTTGATACTTCTTGTTTTTCACTCATTTTTCCTCATCTTTATTTTCTCTTCCATTTTTATTTTTTTATGATTGCTTATTGCCTATCTTAAAATAATAATATATAAAAATATTAAAAATCTTCAAAATCCATGAAATAGTAATCTTTTTTTTAAAAGATAGAGCTTTTCAATAAAAAAAAAAATACATTGTTTTAAAGATTTTTTTGAAAGTTTCAAAAAAATCTTTGAAAAAGTGGGGGATAAAAAATGGATTATAACATTATTTTTTTTTAATGATTTGATGGGGTTATTTTGTTTGTTTTAGCAAATCGGTTGATGGGTTTTTGAATATTTGCTAATGGTTGGTGAATGATGATTTGAGATAGGAGGAAAAGAAAAAGGAAGAAGTGTAAAGATGTCGAAGAAATAGTGTAAAGTAGTAGTAAAGACTAGCACAAATACATAAGAAAAACGTTAGTTATACTTTAGTGTTGGGTAATTTTTGTCAAATAAATGGTAATTGAGCTGAAATGTCAAGCCCGGTGCTTGGATGAGTTTTTCCGAAGGGGGTTTCTGAATCCAATTTCAAATTTGGAGATAGGACACCACCACTTTTGGTAGTTGCAGTGACAGTGACCTGGTGATAAAGGCAAGTTGAGCAATTATGAGAAATTTTTAGATTAAATCCTTATACATCTCAAGAGAATTCTTGGAATAAAAATTATATTTTTGGTTAATTTGGATTGAAAGACTTTTCAGTATACTGCAAAATCTACATCTTTTTCTTTAAGGGGGATAGTGGGGACTGCAGGATCTTACGCTACGTCTCCTCAGTGTCTTACGGATCTAGCAAATAGTATGCGCCTGGCGATTCACAGCTGAATAAAAAGGCCACTCTCATAATTCCCTTTATATTCTTCTTCCTGCTTTTTTCTGATCCAAATTTCCATATCGCCCGTGCTCTCTTTTGTCTTCGTTAGTACATCTGATGGGGTTTCGTTCAAACCCTAGATTTATCATCTTAGTCGTAGCTGCTGCTGTTTTGCTTCTACTGTTGTCCTTATCTCACACCGCCGCTGCACAGGTCTCTCTCTTTATTTTTGATTTTTTTTAATCTATTTCTTCTACTTTTCAGTTTAAGATGTTAATAAATGCGTGATGTTGTTTATTTATTTATTATAGGAAAATGAGGGAGATGAATCAAGATCCTTTCAAGACCTGGGCCGCCGTGGCATGGTATTCACCATCACCATCATATGCTACTTTGTTTGGTCATATACTCATTTTCTTTTTAATGGATGGGTGGATGCAGGTCGTTAGAAATGGAGGTGATGCCAAATCTGCTGGTAATGGTCTTAAATTGGAATCGGGGCTTGGAATTTTTGATGCTTTCTTTGCCAGCTTGTCAATGATTTTGGTCAGCGAGGTAATTGGGCTCTCGCTATCTACTGCTGTCTTTTTTTGGATTGATGCTTGACCTAATCTTCTTAACTTTTCTCTGCTTTAATTTGATTTTGTTATATGTTTCTATTGCTTGACTATTACGGTGCGTGCTAGATTGGTGATGAGACTTTTATAATAGCAGCTCTTATGGCAATGCGACACCCTAAATCTACTGTGTTATCGGGTGCTCTCACCGCCTTGATTGTCATGACAGTAAGCTGCCCTTTTTTATTTTTATTTTTTTTGTTTCAGCAGTTTCTACTTCAGCCAAAGAACCCTTACCTTCTCCAACTTTGTTTTCTCTCTCCCTCTCCTTTCTTTCTTCTGACACTGCAAGGCATTGAATGGAATGGTCCAGCCAGCAACTACACTGAACTTTTCTTATTCTCAATGTTGGTGAAGCTTAAAGCTGTTGTGCATGTCATTTAGGTACTTTCTACTGGACTAGGTAGAATCGTGCCAAATTTAATTTCAAGGAAGCATACAAATAGTGCAGCCACCGGTATGTACTATATAAATTAACACTTATCCAGTGCAGCCAAATTTCTTGTTTTCTAGAAAATGCCTTCCATGCTATCCTATTCATCATTTACAATTGCTGCTATTTCTTTGAAATCCAAAGTATTCTTCATGGGAAGATTTAAATACTTTACTACAGAATTGGGATGTATTAAAATAATCAGTGCACCGTCTTTGTTTTTTAAATGCATTCACTTGGGACACTATTATAGCATATAAAAATATGTATGGCAGGATCAATAGTGGGAAATTGTGGAGCTTGATGGGGCGAGGATGCCATCTAGGCACTCCATCAAGAAATGTGTCATCAATGTACTGTTTCTTTGCTATCAGCCACTTAAATAGAATCATTTTCTATAGTCTTATAATCATGAGAAATATTGGAGGAAAAACTATCGTTTTGATTTTAAATGGTTGCAAATCTTGCTTGGTTTCACTCGTTGGACTCTCATGATGTGTAATATGTGGACGAGAGCTGGATATTTTTGTGTTTTGTCTACTTGTGGAAAACTTCCAGTTTTATGAAAAAACGTTTTCCACAAGTACATGATCTTTGTAGTACCAAAACGTTACCTCCACAAAAATCCTATAAATGACTGGAATAAGGAGCTTGGTGCCTTCCTTGTAATAATATATAGGAATTAAACCACAGTGAATTTTCCACAAGAACAAAAATAAATTCATATTTACTTGATGAATCTTCACATCACGAAGTTTGAACACAATCATCTTTGTGGTTTAATTCTGTTTGTAGAAAGTGCTACAAGTAAATTCCTTGAAAATTCCTTGAAAGTGCTACAAGTAACTTCAATGAAAAGTATATCTTCAAATAATTCTGTTTGAAATTGCAGCCCTTTTTTGTCCCTATACTTTGTATATATCTTAGAATTCTCAGAGTCGACTATAGTTGAATAAATGTTTTAAGGGGACCTCTGTCAGTTGTATGGTCAAGGACATGTAGTGTCCTACAGGTTGCATCGCTCTGAATCTACAATTAGTGTCAATAAAATGTAGTAGTCATAGTTTGACTTTTGACTTCATATTTCGCATTCACATGGTAAATGAAGTTGGCTTATCTTATTTGTGTTAGAATCAGGTTAAATATGAAAACTCACAACTGTATTCTTTCCATATGCAGTTCTTTATGCATTTTTTGGCCTGCGGCTACTTTACATTGCCTGGAGATCGGATTCAAAATCATCACAGAAAAAAGAAATGGAAGAAGTATATCTTTATTGCTCTTAAATCTGTCTATTCACCTGTTACATGTCTACTTGGAATATACATTTTCTTCCATTGCTGCAAGTATATAAAATCTCCTGCTAAACAAAAGAGAGTTCTAGATTCTTGTTGGTTCTTTATCTCTCATTTCAGGTTTTGGATGTCTCTTTGGATGAGTAATTGATGGTAGAATGGTTAGCATGTTTAATCTGCAGAGTTGTATGCCTTCACCTCCTCCCGTCTCCCTAGTGTTTTGGGCTTTGAGTGCACCAGTGAACTGTTCCCTTATTTATTATTACTATAATCAATTGGCTTAGCCAATTTGCTATTAAATACCTGAACATCATCAGCCTTTTGATCCAACATTCTTTTTTTGGTGAAAGTCAATATTGCCTTGTTTTTGCCCAGTTTTATGTCTCTCTAAAAGTTCCTTGTGTCTTTGGGTCATGAACCTTTTGTATTTTTTTTTCGTAAGATATGGTTTATGTATGTAAATTATGTAGTTATATTAATGTGAGGTTCCTAGCATGATTGTGATCTCTTTTGAAAGAAATCCTGGAGGTATTTATTGAAGCTTCAATTTCAATTTGCTCCTCCCTGCATCAACCTCCCTGAGCTGGTATTACCTTTATCTTGAATTGTGTATTGTGTGTTCAGGTAGAAGAAAAGCTTGAGGCTGGCCAAGGGAAAACATCCTTCCGCCGTTACTTTTCAAGATTTTGCACACCAATATTTTTGGAAGTATGTGTAACTTGTCATTCTTATTCTGCATTTTGGTCTCATGAAGTATTTCAGATTCTTTATTTTGTGACATGGTGTTGGGATTTGCAATGCCAAATCCTTTTGCCATTCTGTATTTAAGTACAATGATAACTGTGTAAGGTTATGTTTGTTTAGATATTTCTATTATGATTCTACTGTTAGCATCTCAGCGGAAGCATGTGTGTTTTTTCTATGCAGTCATTTATTTTAACTTTTTTAGCTGAGTGGGGAGACCGTAGCCAGATTGCTACAATTGCTGTAAGTTCATGTTCTGATTCTTAATATTTTTATCAAGATTTTTTTGGCATGGCTTAGTCATACTTCCATCCTTGCCTTGCAAAATTTTATTTCTCCTTTTCTTCTTGTGCCGACTCGTCATTTTGAGTGCTCTGTTTCCCTTTCATATGCTGTGAATTATGATTTTACTCCATAATGATTGCTGCAATAGGATTTTGGGCCTTATATTTTGTAGTAGAGATAATTTTATTGAGAAAGGAAATTCAATATAGTATGAAAATGGAGGATATATCATCCTTCCTAAGACCAAGAAAATATCTCAATCAAATGAAGTTCTCCTATCTTTCTGTGCTCTAAGGATACTTTAGTGATGCCCATGGTAGAGTGCCCTAAATTCAAAACCACTGTAAAGGTAAATGTTGAACTTCGGTGCCAGTTTTTATGTATCTTTGACTTGAATTTGCATATACTATGGTTGCTGTTACAGGCTTATCATTGGAGAAAATCTCATAAACCAAACCATCATACCTGATGGTGTGTCTTGATTATATTGGTACCATGTATGGGCTTTGATACACCTCTCACCATGCCATGTTAAATTTCCCATGTGATGTGAAACTTTGTCTTCCGATTTTGGCTGCATAGCTTAAAAGCAATTAGATAACTTTCTTTTAGGATGGTGTGCACAGCCGCTAGCTCCCACCAACCTAATCATCTACACGAAAACAGTAGATGAAGCAGCAACATTTTTGGCATAAGAATTTAGGTAGTTTTTGGTGTTGTGATAACAGTTATTTTTTGTTTGGAAATGCATTAAAATAATTTTTTAAAAAAAATTATTTTTGATATCAGCATATTAAAACGATAAAAATTTTTTTTTTTAAAAAATAAATTTAAAATTTTGTAAAAATTTAGTCTTGTAGGGATGTCTGAACTGCCTAGTTTTGCGGACAGAGTTCGGAGTTCTTGCAATGAGAATTTTTAAGCATATCTTCCTGGATGTAATAGGATCATGGGTTTGTGCATGTTAGGTTTCTTGAGAGTCCCGCCTAAATTTAGTGATGTTTATACCAGTGAAGTCTTGTGTAATTGAAAATTTATATATATAGAAAAATTAATTCGTGTAGGCAAATTGTCGAGTACCCTTAAATTGTGTGCTCCTTATTTGCTATGTTTATTGCCACTTGCCTAACATTTTGCAGCAGAACCAAGGTTTGTCATCACAAGATCCCTGGCTTTTAGTCTTCAAATGCCAACACCCACTATTCACGTGATTTCAATTTTCATGGTTCTTCGGTTGTGCCTATTCTATCTATATGATTCTTTAAGCATCTGGCTTGCATGTGTTCGTGAAATAGTTTGAACACTCACAGGAATTCTTGAACACAAAAGCAGCTGTGAAGATTTTGCACGAAAAATCAACATGGCTCCCGTAATTAAGATGCCTGCTGTTTTCTTTACTTGGCTAGATTGATTTGAATGGTGAAATACTGTGATTAGGAAGCAATTGTGTTCTCTGTTTTTATTTTCCAGGGACGGATGCCATTGTTTTGATAGGATACTGAACATGATTTATCTTCTTCTTGATGGGTTTTTATATTTCTCAAGAACTCGGAATGATCTCAAATTGCGATGCTGTAGAATATGTTATTATATAATATTTTGACAAGAATGTCTGGCTCCTGCAGCTGGCAACACACAAAAATGCCATCGGCGTAGCTGTGGGGGCTACTTTGGGACATACCATCTGCACCTCCCTGGCAGTGGTTGGTGGAAGCCTTCTGGCGTCTAAGATCTCTCAAGGGACAGTTGCAACCATTGGAGGCTTACTTTTCCTTTGCTTTTCCTTGTCGTCTTATTTCTATCCTCCTCTATAACAGCTGTTTATAACCTACTGTAATTAAATTAAAATTAAAATTAAATTAAGTATAAGTGAAGTTTAATTAATAAATAAGTTGAATTTATATGTTTTGAAGAGATAGAATTCAATTTATTTTGTTTTTTATATTATTTTTGTTCTCATTTATTGTCGGTCTTTAAAAAAAAAAAAAAAGAGAACGAATATTATGAGGAAACTAGTTTTAATACCTAAAGGTGCATGAGTCATATATTCTGCAGAACATTGATCGAACTTAAAGGTGCATGAATCATGTATTCTGCAGAACATAATTCTTGCCAAGATAACCACATTATAGTGGGTATAGTTTAGTGGTAAAAGGAACAAAAAATTAGTGGTAAAAGTAACAAAGAAAAGCAATTATTGGAGTGAGATAGTCATAGTTGGAAAGAGGATTCAGCTCTTCTTTCTCTGATTCAAAACTGTGTTTTCATAATTTGTTAACAATTTAATATTTATAATGTTTTAGTGTATGTTCATACCTATTATGTGGATATATCAAGAAAGTTGTATGGTCTAATAAAGCTACTATGAAATGAAATATAATATTTACTCATGGGTGGGTCCCCAAAAGGGGCATTTTAATAAGGTTGATTTCCTGCTTTTGCAATTAGTTTTTTTTTTTTTTAAAGAGAATATTAAATGAATTTAATTGAGATATGGGTGGAATATAATGAAATAAATCTAGTGCTAATAAAAAGAAAAGAATAAAAAAAATTATCTTTCCTATATACTTTCTAAGGTTCCGTTGCTACAACTTAGGGAATATGTGTGTGTGTGTTTTGTGGCCAGCCATTTAGGGAAGAAAGAAAAGAAAGAAATTTATGAAAAAAAGAGAGAAATTTATGATAAAAAAA
>Ga0325401_1004378_pt1 | contig 13296 bp, 7 predicted proteins | sample PopdelMetagenome_FD_205666 | JGI IMG/M metagenome (GOLD analysis project Ga0325401, IMG submission 205666) | Populus deltoides microbial communities from Bellville, Georgia, United States - Xylem-PdKOR-R2 | ecosystem: Host-associated > Plants > Phyllosphere > Stem > Wood/Secondary xylem | place...
ACCTTATCCGTACCTGCCTTAAAACTATACATGCTACACTCCCAAACGGGGCCAAGTAGGTTGGCAGAGGCGGGGACGGCAAGGGGTATCCCGGTAAATCACTACTTGCAGTAGAAACACAACAGAGTCCTCGGTTTCATCACTGCTCACAGTACCAGAAAATTCAAATAGTTAAACAGGATAAGAAGATTAGTAGTATAGGATCTCCGTGAATTTTTATACCAGTGCCTCTCTTCTTCCGGCAACTGCATTTTATTACTAGATTAATGATTTTCTTAAGTAATTAATTGATTGTAGCCGCCGCCGCCGCCGCCGCTGCTCATTTTTGTGTTGCTGTGCCTGTCTATCTATCTATCAATGGATGTACCAGCTTTTCAAAAAATCTCTCTTGGTAAGTTGGTACTCGCTTTAATTTTTCTTAGTAACTGTTGGTAGTAAAATTGTGAATTTCCCTTATGCCATTTTATATCCGTGTATTGCTTTTGCTTGGCTTCCTTAATCTTCGCTGAAGGATTGGCTTGTATTAGCATTGGTATTCTATTTGATAATGGGTGTCTGGCATCCACATGAATCAATGATGACGGCTTGGTTCTGTGAGGACTTGATGAGTGTTTGCATTGCTATTTGTTTTCCGAAGTTGATTTCTGTACCAGACTTAATGTCTTCTCATGCTATTATTGTTTTCAGCAATGTAATGAAATGAAATTACAGGTGCATTGGAGTATAAGAGGTGTAATTCTCTAATGGAGCCTCCGTGTAGATTTTTCGCATCAGTCAGTGCAGCTGAGAACAAACCATTTTATTTCTTACATGCGGTGTATGGTAAGTTTGTATCAAATTGGATCTACAATAAACTTATGTGCATGATCTTATGAATAAGTCTTTTTTGGAGAGAAAAATGGTGGCAGTACATTTCATCAATTTACAAGGGCTGATTAGTTTATCGCAATTATCTTCACACATATACTTTGGTGGGAGTTTTAACTCTAGTTCTAACATGAGATCTGATCTCTCGTTCTTCTTCTTTTTTTCTCCTTTTCAGTTGCAAATTCACATTTTCATTGTGTGTGTGTGTGTGTAAATATATACGCCTTCATGCCATGAAACGTTTCTAATGTCTCTGACAAGTCCAATGTGTAATATTGGTATCTATATTAGGTTAGATATTCAGTGGCCTGGCCACCATTTTTTCCCCTTAAAGTGATAACTGTTGCTAAAATGAAAATCTCTTTGATTTTTCTGAATGCCAAAAGCATGTCCATATACCCAACTGTTGCAGCTTATATCTGGGAATCAATATAGATGGTATTCAGGATCTTGGCTGCATGATTTTTGCAAATTTGAGGACTCGCTGTTCTGTTGGCTAGCCTTGAGATTTTGTGTTTTGTTAATAAAATAGCAAGAATGGAAACTCAACCTCTAGCTTTTCTACAGTAGGCTTCCTAAATTTTTGTTATGGGTTTTACAGAGGGCATCATAGCTGGAGGTGCTGCAGGTGTTATTGCAGAAGCAGTTTTATACCCTATTGATACAATTAAAACTCGATTGCAGGCAAGTGGGCTTATTCTATCTCAATTTGCTTTAGTTTTTGCTCCGCATTGCATCCCAATACCAGAATGTTACAGACTAGCTTCAAGTTTGAAAAGAAATTCCATGTATTGTGCTATACTGAGCTTAGTTCTGACAGAAATGCAATTTCCTTTTTCTTCACCACCCCTGTTTCATGGTTGCAAGATGCCATCATATTTTGATTGTGCTGGATTTTCTTGGTAAAATTGTGGTTACTCGAGTGCAATTACTCTTTTTACTATATCTAGCTGCTTGATCATAATTCGAAGTTATGCTACACAGTGGCTGCTTGATCATTCGAAGTTATCCTACACGGTTGCTCTATGTCCAAATGTTATGTTTTCTTGGCGATTCTAAATATTTTGACACACTTCTTTCAAAGCAAGTTTCATATATTTGGTAGGGAGGAGGACTTTTCAAACTGTGGCATGTGAATTGCGACTATACATGACAGTGGATGTGCAAAAGAATTCTATTGAGTCAAAAGAAAAGACTTAAACAAAAAGAATCCCAAATTTTGCACATGTTATACAAGTTATAAAACTTTTTATTATTTGAGTTATGATGATAATCAATTGTACATGGTTTTCATGTTAGGCTGTTCATGGTGGAGGGAAAATCAATTTGAAGGGTCTTTATTCTGGATTGGCTGGAAATCTTGCTGGTGTCTTACCGTGAGTATTTGGTTTCAAAGTATATTCACCTATCCAGTACATATTTGAGCATGCAGATAGACAATCATTTGGTGTATTGTTGGATAGGTGAAAAAATGGTGTACTTTTGTATCTATGTTCTGTATTGCTGCTCTTATCTGTACATTGTTTGTATGTTTCCTTTTTTCATAATTTGATTTTAATTAGCACTTAGTGTCATCTTGATTATTAACTATTTTTGTGTTTGGTGGCATGCAGTTTATGGATGTATCTCTTTTGTTTTGCAGGGCTTCTGCTATATTTGTTGGCATATATGAACCCACAAAGCAGAAATTGCTAAAATCTTTGCCCGAAAACCTCAGTGCCTTAGCCCAGCTGGTAAGATGCCTGCCTAATGCACTACAAGTTGGCAAACTAATTCTCATGAAGAATGCTATTTAATCCAGCAGTGTTTTTATGTGCTACCAGTCTTTAAATATTTTCCCCTGAAAGTCCTTTCTATCACTTTGGCATTTTTAAATTTGCTTGACACACTAGTAAGAAGGGTCCAAATTCAGCCCTGTGCATCGTCAACTAAACTATGTTGAAACTTGTTTGAAAAATAACCTATAGAAAAGTCAAGTCCTTCACTTCCATGCTCTGAGTTGCATATTGTGCACCTTCTTTTTTTCTTTCTTTTTCTGCAATGTAGAGAGTCTTTAGGTTCCATCTACTGTATAGAGCCTCTCTTTGGTGATTTAATAGGGTATGTGACTTCATTCAGACTGCAGGTGCCATTGGAGGTGCTGCTTCTTCTCTTGTTCGTGTGCCAACAGAGGTAATTAATTATACTTCTTTGTTCTCCATCCTATCTTTGGTTCTTATCAGGTCTTTTCTCCCCGGACATTTGTCAGGTTGTTAAGCAAAGGATGCAAACTGGGCAATTTGCTTCAGCCCCTGATGCCATCCGTCTTATTGTCTCTAAGGAGGGTTTTAAAGGTCTCTATGCGGTATGCAACACTTCAAATTTTAAATTTGATTTAGCACTTCCAAGTTTATTATGGGCTTACCTGCATGAGACTAGGTTCTGATAGTGTAATAGTTCTGACAAGCATCATTTTTTCCAGAGCTACCTACATGTCATTTGGTGCACCATTTCTATACAGTGCTGCTTGATTTACCCCCTGCCTTGCTTGCCATTATGCATGTGAAAGCATATCTCATGAACTTTGTTGTTTATTTTAAACTTTCAGGGGTATGGATCCTTTTTATTGAGAGACTTGCCATTTGATGCAATTCAGTTTTGCATCTATGAGCAAATGCTAATGGGATATAAGTTAGCGGTAAGCTTTCTTTTACTCACCGGAGCTAGAGGCCCTTAAAATTTATTTGCATGTGTTTTTAACAATTCTTTTACCTGGCTATTGTGGATCTTATTATTTTCTTTACATCATGTTAAGAGGAAACTAATGAATCTCATGTGACTGTTCTACATGCTGCGGGTGAATTTATTAAGAAATTGTGGAGAAATGACTATTTTATTGTGTTTTTCTTTAGGCAAAGAGAGATCCAAAGGATGCGGAGATCGCTATAGTTGGTGCTTTTGCTGGTAATGAAGCATTCTCAGAAGCTTAAGTTCACCTTACTCTCTGGAGTTTTTGGTACTTGCACCCCTACTGTTGTCCTTACATAAACTATTTTTGTCCTTGGCTTGTTATAAATGATGTGCTAGCTATTCTGAGCTGCAGTTTTTGCCATCTTCAAGCACTGATTCTTGATATGACCTACTAGTCTTATGTTACTCATTCCTTTCATTTAAGGATATAATTTTATTCTTTGATGTTCCTTATTTCTTTTCAGAATTTTATTTGATATTCCATCTAAATGGAAGGGGTGATAAAAAATTCATGTCTAATCCTCATTAATCCTCTATTATGTGTCCTACAATAACTATGTTAGTTGCATTTGTATATAAATCTCTCCTTCCATGAGAATCTCTCAGCTAATCTAGTTCACGTGCAGGTGCAATAACTGGAGCCATGACTACTCCACTCGATGTAGTGAAAACCAGATTAATGGTCCAGGTAGAGATAATCTGTATAAGTTCTCTTTCAATGCATTTCATAAATCTTCCGTATCTTTTGAACTTTTGCACGGCTTGATTATCAGTTTTCTTCTTCCTCTTTAGTGGAAAATTACTATTGAATCTTCTTCAATCTTGTTGTCTGTTCAAATCTTTCAGGGATCTGCTAACCAGTACAAAGGGATTTTTGATTGTGCCAGGACCATAGCAAAAGAAGAAGGAACCCGTGCTCTTTTGAAGGTTGGTTCATTTCTTATCATTCTTCCCACAATTTAAATAATCAAAATGAGGCGGTCATTCTTTTCTTCTTCTTTTCTTCTATTGTTTTGGTAGATATATTCACAAATCCAGAGGCAAATCCTTACGTTTCAATAACATGGTACAGCTGCTCAAACCTGGGACCTATTTCTGACCACCCTCGTTTTTTTTTTTCTTCACAAAAAGCCAATGGAAGCGATATACCCTTCTCACTTTTCAATGTAGTTCTCAAGTTACTTAATCCAAATAAACAAAGCTGAATACAAGAGATGGTTCCATGCAGCTGACCAAACTAGTTAAGACTTAGTTGGGTTGATAAAAATATCAATTTGTACTCCCATTTAAACTTTATGTCCTTCTTCCTGGTGTCCATTCTTTCTTTTCAGGTAAGAAATCTAGCGTTATGTTCCTTACTAAAACAACAGCACCTGCTGTTATTCAATTTAGAGAAGTCAGATGTGGTTACTCCCGTAGTCTTGTGATCGTGGATAACTGATAGTTCGTGCCCCCATATCTTTATGCTCTTGGGAGTGTTCTTGATGACTTTGCATTTTGATTTTCTCCTTAGATATTTAAGTTCTATGATTTTTCTGAGAAGGTGTGGACCATTTAGTTATAAAAGGGGGAACCTATCCTCTCTCTCTCTCTCTCTCTCTCTCTCTATATATATATATATATATATATATATATATCATTCAGTTGATAAAAAATGAAATAAAGACCTTTTGGTGTTAGGGTTCAAACCTGGGTAAGCTTGATCACCCGATAACATGCATGCCACTGAGCTGTGCTTCCATTCAAGTTACAAACTCCAAAAAACGTGAAAACGTTAGATGTCTTCTGATAAGTTAAAAGTAATGTTCGGAAAAGGATATTAAACATCTTCAGAAGTAAAAATCTTAATGAACAGATTGCAGCAGATTACATAAGACTTCCTTTTATGGATTATGGACCATTTGCTGCAGGGTATTGGACCAAGAGTATTGTGGATCGGTGTTGGAGGTGCAATCTTCTTTGGTGTCCTTGAAAAGACAAAACAAATACTCGCTCGAAGGTGCCCAGAGCCTAAGATGTGAGCAAGATTTAACTTTGCTAATCTCTAGGTTGAAACATTTCAACAACACTTAAATGTCTGAATTTTTTGTTCACTAGAAAGAAAAGAAAAGAGAAGGTTATGTATATTGTTCATCTCCATGGGCTTGTCCCTGACCAATAGCAACCCTTCTCGTGAATCTCTCGTTAATGTGGAGGAGGACCTTTTGATTATGGGATCTCATACTATTTCAACTTCAGCATGCTTCACATCATTTCTACTTTTATCTTAAAATATAAGTTATAGAGAACTATTTTCTATTGTTATAAAATATGGTTCAATGAATTAATATTATAATTTCTTGACTTGACTTTTGTCTAGTTTGAGTTTAGAATTAAATGATATGGGGATTGTTTTACTTGATCTAGTTGACTTGATAGGTTCAAAAGTAATCTGAATGATCGGTATAAAAAAAAATTTTAAGACGTTGATATATTGAATCGATTCAAGCTTTGCAGTTTAAATTGTTAAATTCATGATTTTGGTTATGGACTTTACTAGATTTAAAATTGTTTTTTAAGACTATTTTTACTTAATTATATGATAATAAAAATAAATACACGAAAAATCAAGCACAAATTAAAATAGAAGTTGAATAGAGAGTTTCCATAGGCTATAACAAGTTAATTGCTTAATCCCATGATCCGAATCCGAGTAATGCTAGGAAGAAGTAATTGTTAAAAAATAATATAAATTATATTTTGAATTTTATTTAATTATTTAAATATTTTAATTAAAATAATTTTTTAATATGTCCGATTGTTTAATAGGTACCCATCTATCTCTTGCTCTCTCAAGGCTCAGCCATGTCAAGTACTACATAAACTCAGCCCAGAAACAAAGTTTGTATTTGTTTTCTTCTCTGGACAGACATGAGTTTTAAATATATTACTGAAATTAAGCTGCCATTTTTCTTTAATATTGAGCAATGAACTTGTTATAGCTTATGGATGGTTAAAGTGTGAGGAGGACGAAGATAAGCACTGTTATGCTTGTAACCAGCAAACAGAGCATAATGGGATTTTTTAATCAACGACAACAAACTCATTAACTGAAATCAATCATCTTTTCAATACAGATTGCTTTAGCAACTTTTTAATGTTGGTTTTTGCTCTCTTTAGATTATTTACTCTTTTAATTAGATTTTTTTTGTGAAATAAATATTAAATTGCGTATTTTCTTTTTTCTTTTTAATGATCAAAATCAAACATATTCATGAAATATATTTTAAAAAAATATAAAAATATAAATTAAATTAAAGAAATTTAATAAAATATCATATTTAATATTATTCGTTTTAATTTCATTCAGTAAGTTTTTTGAATTAATTGGAATATTATAACAAGTTTTATAAGCTTACCAACGCGGGATCCTATACTAGTGGGTTCTGTTTGGTCACTTTGATGAAATCGTCTACTTGCACTTTGTATCTCTACCTCGGAGCCTTCTTCCCCATTGCAAATTTGCATCATTAACTATAATTATCGCTGGCAAAAGATAAAGAAAACAGCAGAAATTAGGAGGCAACAAAAACAATACAAAGCTAAAACCAAAGAAAACCCCAACAAGCCGCCTCCTCCGCGAAGCCATTTACATATCATTGCATTCTCAATATCTTAAACAGCTCCCTCCTGCATGTATAAAGCATGTTTCACTGGATCTGCCGGCGGATGGGAAGACAAACGAGTATTGGGTTTTTCACTTTCTAGCTCATGGCATTGGTTAAGAAAAAATCTCATTTTCTTAACTCTTCAAGTTTGAATCTTGAAACTAACATTTAGAAAATTGTTTTTCAAAAAAAAAAAATATTATACGAACAAAAGGTTGTTAAGAAATAAAGCGAATCCATTAACAGTTGCGTGTCTACCTCTGGGAATATATAAAACCCAAACTGGACAAAAGAATGAATGCCACTCTATTGATTTTTTTCTTTAATGAAGTTGAAATTATTTGCTTCAAAGAAAGCTGCAGCTCCACTTCTATAAGAACGAATAAATGTACCAGGTATACATAAATCAATGTTTACTCGGCATTAGTTTCTTAAGAGTCTAAGTCCTACGCCTAGTGCACAAATAATTAGGAGTTTGACAGCAGATTTGCAAATAATGAAAAATGAATTCTGTATTTTTTGTTGTAAAAGGTTTTTAATAAGCTTGTGCATACATACCTCATACCTGAACTGACCTTCTAGGCAACTGTCTATGGTTTAAAATGTTGACTTTCAGCTTCCTCTTCAATAAAAAGCAAAGGAATACAGAGACAACAATCAAGATAAAATAAACCTCTGAGTGCACCCTCCAGAAAACTTCAAGCCCGCGCTTGCTTTCACACCGACAATCATTAATACTTCGTAGGCTCCCCTTGGTTGTGACCTCTGGATCAAGAATAAAGTCCAGAGTCATGGCTGCTTCTTCCATTGAGATACGTGTGGTTTTTGGTTTGTACCCAGGCATACTGGCCATAACTACAGAAACAGTTGCCCCGTTGATATTAGAATTCCAAGCGGGGATGGGACAGCAATCTTAAACAATCCAGTAAATCAAATATATAGTATTGCGAGATCAATATATATAATTGCAAGATCATACTGGATTTTGAACCAAAAAATGTTTTGGTAAAATGAACTAGAGGTCCCTACACTATTGATCAAAGCGCAAAGAGTTTCTAAACAAATATTTGAAACAAATAGTCCCTGAACAAAATTAAGAGTAAAAAATAGTCCTTCTGTCAAGTGACTTCAGGTTTCAATCCAATATGGATTCAATTAAAATCATGTGTGTAGCACATGACACCCCGTCCCACTTAATTGAATGACCTAATTTGCATTGAATACTTTGTTTTGGGACTATTTGCGCTTTCATTAACAGTTTAGGAGGGCTTGGCACATGTTATCTTTAAAAAACTGAATGGTTTGCCCCAATTTTATTGAGGGATTGTTTGTGCTGAATAATTTATTCAAGGACTCTTTGCACTTTGACTGAATAATTGGTACAGGGGCTCTGGTACATTTTACCCTACGTAATTCAATGATATAACTAATAGCTAAATCAAAGGCTACATGATACTGTTGGGAATATGCAATGAAGGCTATTAAATCAGAATAAGATTTAACATTTCATAAGATTAATAATTTCATTTACAATTCAAACTTCCACAAAGTTTTACTTTTGGATGGAACAATGTTCTGGGTGATATTTTGGCTCAGCATTGTCGTGTTGCCACTTAAGGAGGAACAGATTGGCTTTCTAACATTACAATATTCATCAAAATGAGTGTTCCTGTTTTGTCAATTTTGAAGAACTATTTGGTTACTTTAAACCTTAAGGAGACTCCATGTTTTGCCAAATTGCTAAAGTTTAATCCTGATGTTTTGGTACACATCAATATTTGACATACCTTCATATCTCTCCCCTGGAGCAAGTAGCCGATGGTAATCAGCAAAACCTCTGCCAGCTTTAACCTGTGAATTGAAGTTAAGGAGTTGCTAAGGAATATGTTACCAGAGAAATATCAAGACAAAGCACCAAGTTTCGAAGCAATGACAGAACATTTCCTTAAAGGACTGGCCCACTGGTTTGGTTAGCTACATACAGAAGCTTGAACTTGATATCCCAATCAATGTTATTATGTAATAACCAACCCAAAAGTTCAAAATGAAAGTATGTCAAGATGCATTTTACATAGTATTGAAACAGTTCTCAAGAGAAAAGGGAAAACAAAAAAACAAATAATTTTCCCACTAGTAGAGCAGAGACATACCGCATGATGCTATGGTTTTGAATAGAGACACTACATAGACTTGAAAGATTTCTTGATGCATGGCAAAAACAAGACAATAATTTGTTTTCGGTAATAGATATTACAACATCCACAACCAATTTCCGAAAGAAAATCTCAATGTGCTGGAGGACAGCAGAACAAACTACAACTCCCTAGTAACAATAGAGAACAATCTAAAACAAGATATATAAATGGTTGTGAACTTACTGTGTAATTTATTCCAACTCCCTAGTAACAATAGAGAACAATCTAAAACAAGATATATAAATGGTTGTGAACTTACTGTGTAATTTATTCCCTTGATCGTAACAGAGCCAGGGAGTGGCATTCCACTATCTGACGAAAAGATCCTTCCATGTACTCCTGTCTTTAAGCATAAAAGTCATTCAGATACTGATTTGACACTTTGTAAATCAGATATATGTAATTGGCATGACTTCAGAAACAAACTGTGATCTCCTTGAGCCTATAAATTATCTAAAATGATTTAATCAAACAAACAATAATGATATTTAGTTTTAATAACATGAATATGCAATCCACATGGATAGTATTGTTGCTTAGATATATGAATTTCAAATCAAATTCACTTTCAACTCATCCAAACTAATGTTTTATGAGGTATGAAAGTGGCGGTATATATTTCAATAAAAGAAATTTTAAAAATCCTCATTTGCATGACAGAATGTGTATTTGCCATGAAAATCATTTATGAGGGTTCCTACTATAGATGTTACAAAAAGCAGGAAAAAAACTAATATATGAGAAAAAAAAATTAATTGCCATGCTGCAGCCTACCTTCACAAGGCTGGCTGCAAGGTTCAGTAAACTCATTTTGTTGTACTCCCAAAGAGTAGGAAGCTGCCCAGGTACATGGCAAGACAGATTAAGCAATTGGATGACTGTAAGATGGAAGGGAATAAAGGAAAGTGGGAGGACAGGGTCACAGGGGTGATGTACTGACAATTAAACACAGATACAGCTTGAAAAAAAAAACTGACCTCATTGGCATTAGGCCATTTGTTTTCACTAATCTCCAAGGTCAATTCAAAACATCCAGCATGTATATAATTCCAATCTTGCATTCCACCATATATTGGGTACCTGCAGCAAGTTTTGGTTAATATAGTCGCTGAGCAACAAATAAAGGAAAAGAAAAGCAAAACTTATACAAGTGCAAATATATACTCTTGAAGAATGATTTATGCCAGTGTAGTTCTTGTGCATAAGAAACAGTTTTGAACTTGCCATACCAAAACGCTCCATTTGTGATTCCTCCAGGGAATTCCTTGCTCAGAGACATGTTATGATGAGAACGACTATATATACTCGCCATGAACCGGAATGTGTCATCATCAGGGCATGCATAGTAATTTCTCCTGAAATTGGTTGCACATAACAAGATAAAGCTAAGGGCATAAAAGAACAGAAAAGAAATTCTAGGCAGGGCATAAAAAAATATTGCAAGGCAACTTAATTATGGTGTCTTCAGTGTCAGTGAGAGCATTTAAGGAGCCAAAAAAAACACAGAAAAACAAGAGATCAGCTTCATGAAATTACTTGTGGCATCTTTTATGGAGTTATATACTAGCAGAACCTAAACTATGCATACACTAAGCCTGAAATATAGCCATAAGAAAACTATTGAAAGGAAAGATTTGTTTAGAAACCACATCATGGTATCGATGCCTAAGATACATGTCAGTTTTTTTTTATGGAAACCTAAACTACAAAAAAGAAGTGTGAATCAATAAACCATCTAATAGATTAATGATCAATGGCCTAATTGAAAAAAAATATGTTAGGAAACAATGCAGAAATAAGTGGAATGGGTTTGAATAAGCATGGTCCGCATGGCAATAGTCTAACAAACACCAAATGGATAGCATGTACGGAGAAACTAAAGGATCAGTAACGAAACATGAAGAAAGAGGTACTACTTTCAAGTTACATATCTATGCAATAGGCATAATTACCTTTTATCCTCAGTACCATCCCATGGGTAATTTGCAACTAGGGCACCCTGAGAATAACAAAAGGCAAGACTAAGAAGTATGATTAAAGCAAGACAAATCCACATCCCTGTGTTTTCAACGACTTAGTAGCACTCACAAAAAGCCCATAAAAAAGTTCATTTCTTTAGAATCAGCTGAAATTGGCTGGACACGTCAACCCAGCAACAATCATATGTAGAAAATGTGAAGATGTAAAGAAGGAAGAAAAGACAAGTTTTAAATTTCAGGATGAACAGATGTGAATGAATCAAGATCAAGTCTTCCATTTCTGATCAAGAAGAATGCCACTCGCAATGTTCAAGAATTTGATAGCTATTTTGGGCACACATTGATATAAGAACCAGCAGATGTTTACATACCCATATGATTACTTCACCCCTCTTTATGTGAATTAAAAATTGTATTTTAATTCAATCACAACATACAATGTACACGGTAACATGTCAAACTAAGTGCCTATCACTCTTAGCTTAAAGAAACGACAAAATTAAATTATTTTTTAATTAAAAAAAACATGGTATGTATATGCTTTCACCAAATTCGTAACATAGTGGAAAAAAAGGAGACGAAGCATTACCCCGTGCAAACTAGCAGACGCTGCAAATTGTATCTCTCTCAGCCAATTCATAACTGCTCTTGTTTCTGGTTGGCGTGCATTTATGTCATTATTGAGTGGAAAGAACTGGCATTTCATTTTGGTTAATACTTTATCATAATTCACTCACAACCAAGTCTAGAAAAGAAATGTAGAACAAAATTCAATTGGTATATAAAATATAGCAACATGCAGGAACATTTCATTTCACAATTATGGCAATTTAATAATTTTACTTGATTGTGGATCAAACAATTTGGACACAAGGACTAGGTCCTGGTAGATAAGATCATTTCAGTCACAGAAAAAATGTTGAAGTTCAACATATGTATTACATATGAGTATTATTTGAATTTCAATCTCGACCTGAAAGGTCCAGAACCAATGATTGGACCAATTGTTGGACAAAATACTATCAAAACCACAATTATATAATTAATCCCACATATTAATATTTTAGCAATGCTATTAATCTCAAACTGTTTATTATTTTCTTTCTTTCCCCTCCTGGTCCATCTCTTAAAAGAAAAGGAACCTAATCATAGTACTTGCATGAAAAATATATTGCAGAAATTACTCCAATTAGAATTCTTTTGACATGGTAAAACGATTCAGAGATTCTAAAGGTTTTTTTTCAGTTAGGCTTGCAACTTGTGTCATAAGATAAAACCATGCAGAACAGAACTGTAACATGTTACACATTGTAGTATTCATCCTCATCATAGCGGAGTATAATAAATTGATTTCAGGTTATATCTGGATTTGCCCCAAGAAAATAACAAAATCAGTGACAACAATGAAGTACCTGGTCTGGAAAATCTCGATTTAGATCAATATTGTTAGCATTACCACGGCTCCTTAAAAAATAACCATCAGGATTCATGGATGGAAGAATATGAAGGTGAATATTTTCTACAATCAATCTGGCCTGTAAGATAACAGAAGACTTGAAAATGAACCAGATATTGCTGTGAAGCATGCTTTGTTGCAGTAGCACAAGTTATTAACTGGTGCACAAAGCAACAGGAAATATCTATATTCATCAGGCTAATTTGACTAGAAGAATTGAATGCAAACATAATGTTACCTATGAGAGCTTCTGAAACAAGGATATGAAACAAATAAAGAAAAATTTTTTTTAGCAAATGTTCATATAATGTGACCAGGAATGGTCACAAATGATCAATACTGTAATTCTTAGCCTTTCTTGATGGCAGTAAATTTGGCTTAATTTATAAAAGAAAAATGGATTTCTCCTGGAAGAAGACACA
>Ga0325401_1004380_pt1 | contig 13294 bp, 10 predicted proteins | sample PopdelMetagenome_FD_205666 | JGI IMG/M metagenome (GOLD analysis project Ga0325401, IMG submission 205666) | Populus deltoides microbial communities from Bellville, Georgia, United States - Xylem-PdKOR-R2 | ecosystem: Host-associated > Plants > Phyllosphere > Stem > Wood/Secondary xylem | place...
GGGTTAATGGAGATCATTTTGTGTAGATTTGATCAGTAACAAAATAAGATGAGGTTATTGACCAAAGTGCATTCTGCTTTATTTCTTGTCCAAATAATTCTCTATTCATTCCATTACTGACTCAAACTAATGAGGCAGGATACTTTTTGAGCACTTTCTTGATTGTTGCTTTTTACTCTTGCTTGTCTCTATACTTGTATTTTAGCTAGGCTGCTGAAGTCCCTTTTAGAACAGCACAATGTTTTAGAGAGTGCGGCAAATGGACCCATTTTTTGTTTATCTACTTCTCAATGTTGCCTTTTTTAGAGCTTTATGTTTAGGCATCCTACTCATACTCCCTCTGATTGCAGTGTCACATAGATATTGTTAAGGCTCTGCTTGGTTTATTTGAGGTGACTTGTTAATTAATTAACTTACTTAACCAAACCAGTGTGTCATGATTGTGAAGCCTCACTGGAAATATCAATTAATATTAGGGTCTTCAATTCTTCCTCTTCGCTCAGTTCTCCTTCCCTGCATGTCACTTTTGAGTTTCAGATAATTTTACATAACATTATATGAACCTTGCTTTTGATACCAGTGGGTGGAGTTTGAATTTTTGCCCTGATGGAAATGCCATTAGATTATTTGGTTCCATATTTTCATTTGCCTGCTTTCTAGTAACTATGAAATACTACACTTTTGACTGCCTTTGTAGATATCGAAGTTGAATTTCTGCTTTCTGAATATTAGTTTGTGTGCTCTGCTTAAAACTCATAATTCACGGGAGCACAAATGATTAAGGTCAAATTTTTTTCCTGATGGAAGCACGAATTGCAATCAGCTTAAATTGTATTATTCAGTTTTTTCCCCTTTGGAATACACATGGAATAGTTAGTGCGTAATCAGAAAGAAAAAGAAGAACCACTGGTTGATGGAATTTTCTTGCGGTCCATGGCTTCATGCAAATTATGTTTTATGGATGCAGATTGCTGGAAAAATTAATAGAATTATCAGGGAGTCGGGGCTTCGAGAGCTTGGGCAACTAGAGCAGGACCTGGTTTTTGGAGATGCAGGAATGACAGATGTTATCAAATTTTTGACTACAAAAGAGGTAAAACTTGAAGTAAATTTTAATGGATGCATTTCAACTTGTCAATAATATTTACCAAGTAGGAGTCTCACTCTTTTTCAGGATGCAACTCGTGAAAATAAGTTGCGGTTGTTGATGATTCTTGCGGCCATTTATCCTGAGAAGTTTGAGGGTGAAGAAGGTCATAATATAATGAAGGTATTTTTCATTGTTTCTGTGCTGGTTTTCAATTTCTTGTACTGTTTTGAGGTCAATGAGCAGAGCTTTTGCTTACCTTCCTGGTTTGATATTATTGAGAACATTTTCCATGCATATCACAATTAATTGTTCGAATTTCTTTCAGGTGGTAAGATTACCGCAGGATGACATGAATGCTGTGAATAATATGAGATTGCTTGCGGCGGCATCAGAGACCAAAAAAAGTTCAACTGGTGCTTTCTCCCTGAAGTTTGATATTCATAAGGTGAACACAAATGTTTGTTGAAATGCCACTTCTGATTGACACTTTCAAAGCTTACAGTTTCTGTTCTCCTTCCCAATCAACTGCCAGAAGAAGCGCGCTGCCAGGAAAGACCGCACTGGTGCTGAAGAAACAACATGGCAGTTGTCTCGCTTTTACCCCATGATAGAGGTACATCTGTATTCTTTGTATTTGGTTTTTCATGTATAGGCTGACCTATTGTGCTTTGTTATCTTTGACGTCAAAAATTTCCTTTCAAAAAGCTTTTATTGTTCCCCTTTCATTTTTATATTGCTTTTGCTACATGTAGTTTTGTTACTAATTCCTCCCTCTTCCATTATCAAATTTGCTTCTAAATGGGGAGAAATTATTGTGTAGATTTAGTTTACTTACTCATTCATAGACTAGGCAAATAAAAACAGAACATGTGGTCAAAATCATGCAAGACTCACACTTCATTATATGGGATCATTGAGCTTTTTATCCGTGTGCCTTGTGTCTATGGGTGAGTTTGTGGTTTCCTAAATAGGTAATTTCCGTTGGTGCGAAATGTTTATGTGATTTATCAACAGCCTTGATGCCTTAACTTTTGGTTAGATAATATGAAAGGATGGTACTCACCCTAATGCAAATCCTTTTCAGGAACTTATTGATAAACTTAACAAAGGAGAACTCTCCAAGGATGAATATCCATGCATGAATGACCCAAGCCCAACTTTCCATGGGACATCCCAGTCTACACCAATGCATCAAGCTCCAGCACCCCATTCAATGAGATCAAGACGGACTCCTACATGGGCTCGACCACGGAACTCTGATGATGGTTATTCAAGGTATTGCTGTTCTTTCATGCATAGTCAATTGAATATTCTATGATTGTCTGAGAAAATAAACCATGGAATTCAACTCCTGATATTTTCCTCTTTAAACTTAACACATTCTTAATCTTTTGTTATGCTCCTGTGCTGTATCTGTTTAAACGAATTCCCTGCTTGTTTATGGTCTCCTGATTGATTTAGGTTGTTGCTCTTATGACCTCAAAATTAACCGTGCCACCGTAGTCTGTTGTGCTTGTATTTGGAGTGTTAGGGAACTTAATAGGCCAAGAGTAGCTTTATTATCCTCGTGGCTTTATTTGTAATGTTGTTTTTTGCATTTCCCTACAGTGATTCTGTTCTAAGACATGCATCTAGTGATTTCAAAAAGATGGGCCAGCGTATTTTTGTATTCATCGTAGGTGGAGCTACAAGATCTGAGGTAAGAAGATGTTGAATCCCAGATCAATTATTATGGTTGTCTTTATGTTGAATCCCAAATCAATTATTATGGTTGTCTTTTTGGCTTGTTTGGTGTTTCTACTCTAATTAATCTCCAGCTAAGAGTTTGCCACAAGCTTACAAGCAAGTTACAGAGGGAAGTAATTTTGGGTTCTTCGAGTCTGGATGATCCTCCACATTTTATTACGGTAACTAGTTTTCTCTAGAGCCTCCAATGACCCTTATACGTTATTTTTTGAACTGAATGTCTGGTCAAAATAATAATGTCATTGATTTAAAATTGCAGAAGCTGAAACTGCTGACAGCAAATGAACTTTCACTGGACGATCTGCAGATATAAATGTGTTGGGATTAGAAGCGGAACACGAGGCTTCTCTAGGTTCTGACTATCCGATTTGTAATTCATCAACACATTCTTTCATTTTATTGTATCCATTTTTTAATGTAAAATGTCTGCCCCTGATAGTCGTAGTTGTGTGGTTCATGTTTCATGTTACAGGAAGGCGCCCCTGCTCAAAAGGCTGTAGCTTCTTGTGTGTTTTGTAATACAAGCCAAAGCTGCAGAGAAACTGACTACGTGTATAAATATTGCTTTACTAATTAAAACTGAAAAAAAAAAATCAATCTAATTTTGAAACTGAAAACAATGAGTTCCCGTACTATATATGATAGTGATAAGATGTTATGGCATCCTGGTTTAATCTTTTGGATATTATGTTTTTGGCGCACCATCAGATGTTAGCTGCACCGCGCCAGTTGTGAAGGTTGTTGGGGTTCAGGGGCGACTCATTGGTTCTGCAATTCATGGACACCGAGAACAGAGACATGTTCAGTGGTGGTAAAGACGAAAGGAACCACGCAGCACTGCTTTCAAATTTTATGACTGGGATGAAGATGAAAAAATTCTCTTCTCAAATAGGCCAGTTCAGTGAAGCCGGAACAAGAAGAACGACACCTACGCGGGTTAGAAGCAAGCAAGGTGCGTTTTCTTTTTGAGTTCATATGAGAAGATCCATGGAGTTAGCATACGGCTAATCTTTCAGTAGGAAAAACCTCGACCATTATTACTCTAAAATCTCTTTGGCATTGTTTGAGGATACGAGCACATGTGCCATAATTAGAAAAGTTTTGTTGAGCAGTTGCTTGCTGTGCAGCCATTTACGTAACATGGAACTCAGTCTCATGCATAACGAGAACCATCTTTGAAGAATAAATTTCTCAATGTGTTTGCAAATATTATTTTAAATTTAAAATAAAAGTACTGTGTCACGCTGTAATCCGCACCGCATGCTTATGCTGCTCCGATTACGGTACACACTCTTAACTAGGTAATTGTAATGAGGTACTGGTTCGGCTCAAGGCTGAGAGGTTAGGTGAGTTGGAGTCGCCGGAACAGATCACATCGATCTGTGTTGAAAATTTGAATACACACTAGGAGTTCACAGATAATTTTCTTTCAACAGATTATTCCTAATCTTTCAGTTAAAGCAAAAATTAACTGGGGAGCTCCTTCATTGTTTTGTGGAGCTCATTTTCCGCTTTTCTCTTCTTAATGTCGCCCACAATTCTCTTGACATAAGTAATGTAGCCATCAACATTAAATTTCCGCTTGCAGCCTGCATAGTTCATATAACGTATTTTCCCAAAAATCGGTCGCTCTTTCCAACCCTGAAATCAAAACCAGAAGGGCTAGTTGATGCCACTTATTATGTAAACGAAAGATAACCAGAACCATTCCTAGTTTCAATTTTTTATTTATTTATTTACAGAAGAGATGAATACAACTACTGTCGTAAATTTACAGGTCAGTCAACTATGGAAATCACGCATTCATTTCACTCAGAAGTACATCTTTATTTTTATCTATACCAGCTTCTTACTATGATATAGAATGATGTTAGATGGATTTCAGGAAAGAACTTTAGCACTGCATAAAATCAGGAGGTAGCTTATCCCACTAAAATTATTGAAACCAAACCTGATCGTGGATGCCACATATTGACCACATGCAACCAACATATCCACCTGGATCCCTCCCATCTATCTCATACTGCAGGCAGGTTAGTTGAACACATTATGCTCTGGTTTGAAAATTCATGGAAGCACTATGTCATTGTAGTAAAATTACCTTGTCATTTAGATATATGGATATCGCAAGGGCTTCTTCAGGCCCTCTTGTCCACTCAAGAATCTTTTTCGCCCAATACATACTGCACAAAGTTTTCTAGTTTCTAAGAACATCAAATGACAGCAACCAAACCAATACAAACAGCTAGCCAATATTGATGCCAACAGGCAATACTCTCAAATTAAAAGCACCACCACTTAACATGCTTGCAGATATATAAAATGACACTGAATACCATTGATATGAATGTATGTTCAAAAGATTTCACATTGGCTTCTTCATAAAATCATGCTTTTGCATTTCTCCGTCAATGTAACGTCAGTTGCCTAATTTCTTTGCATTGGTTCACCTGGCTCTATTATATTCATTCATATTAGACATCCAACTTTTCCTGATTTTCATTGCCTTACTATCAGACCAGAAAAAACAAATATGAGAATAACAATCAGGAAGTTACTAGCCACACATTCTCAGAAAAAGAGAAAAGTTACTTGCCGCATGAAACCATGCATCTTCCCATGGCAAACCATCTCCATCTGAGAAGCATTCCAAAGCTGCAAATTGATATAAGATGATATTAGCAATGCATAAGCAAAAGAAAACTATGAAAATAATCTTTGGCAGGTCCTCATAGAATAGTATTTATGGACAAAACATAGGCTTACAGGATCAGCTGTCTGTGCCTTCTCTAATTGCTCTTTCCTATAAAATCAGGTGTCATTTGAAATTTCAGAAAGTCTGGCATGCGACAGAAACTTTTGCAGTATAAATAACCAAATGAAAACAATTGCACTCACGAGTAAATATGTTCTCGCTTGTCAGAAGCATGGTCAGCCAAGGTCTTACGTGCCCACTCCCATGCCCCATGTATGGAATCATAATTGGGCTGGTAAAAGCAAAAGTTGTCCGCAAGTTCTCTACGCACAATCAACTCCTCCAAAAATGCATCGGCTGACTTCAGAGTAACAGGTACATGCACATTTTTTAAGCTATACATTAGTTGTATGTAAGAACCACAGAGAAAAAGCAATTGATGAAACGATCAACATGTGATAGATTGTTAATTACGGGGGCTTAGGAAAAATTAACATGTAAAATGACAAGCCGAAGGGCTAAGTAATTGTAATTATCCATGCTTCACTTGAAAATAAAATTTGAACCAAGATTCTAGGATTTGACACTGCAAACCTGAGGACTAAGATTCCTCACTTTACGTGCCTCCAAGGCACACCGCTGTGCAGAAATCTGCCCAAAATGAAGATATGGAGACAGACCGGAGAGCCCTTTAGGTTTTAGTGGGTTATTCCTATCTGTAGAATAATTCTTCAACCTTTGCGTCAAGAATCCATCTTTACTTCCCATCAACACTTCCATTGCTGCATCTTCTCCTGGCTCACACCATTTGATTTCAGGAACTTCTGCCCCTTTCCTACACATACGAAATCACGAATCAACACTACAATCCAATGAAGCTCAACGCAGCTTTACTCAAACACATTAATGTCTAACCTCAAAACATTGTCAATGAGATCATTCCAATCAATTGACTGCTTTGTAGCTGCAACCCACTTGTTCTTCGGCAGTTGTAACATTGGGAAATCAATGAGGTACTCAGGTAGCAATTTATTTATCTTACCCCTTAAAGTCCTAGCACTGTATTCCAACTTCTCTGACGCCATCCAAATAGGTACAATATTATGAGCATCAACTTCATGTATGGTCACTGAATCACTTACTCTCTTACAAATTTCATCTTGGCATGTACGAAATTGTCTAAGAGGTGAAAAATCAGTAACTAAAAGTGAAGCCCCACAGTCTTTTAAGAATGCTGGTATAGTCTCTTCAGCTTCTCCCTACACACCAAACCCCAGAAAAGCCAATAAATTTCACATGATAATGGTTTGTTTATAGCTAAGCGGGTGCAATGCAAAGTACTAAGCACATTTCGTCAAAGTTTGAGTCTTTTTTCTTTTTTGATTATTGAAGTTTGAATATTTTCATCGCCATCTATAAGAGCACCCCAAAAAAGAACACAAATTACCACAAGCAGCACAGAAAAAACCAAACGGGTTTCATTCAACATTCTTATAAAACTGACCAGGAACAAGAAAAATGGGATCTGAAGTGTCTCTTCAATATGACTTTGAAGCTGACACAAACCCCTTAACATAAACCCTAATTGTCTTGCTTTGGCCCCCAAGAACTGATCAAACAAATTGAATGCCACAGCTATAGGCACATTGCTCCTGTTAGCCTGATCAACGGCATGGATCAAAGCCCAGTTGTCTTTAAGTCGTTGATCTCTAAACATCCAGTAAACAACAGGACCACCGCCCACTTGCCCTCTGGATCCTTCTTTGATGACCCGGATCCGTCCCGGTTGGACGATGGTGTTTTGGGTTGGCGGGGAAGATAGAGAGGCCATAGTAGAGAATAAGAGGGCAGCGGATTTATAGTGCTTGGTAACGTGCGCAATGGATGCAGAATAGCGGAGGATTACGTGAGCCAGAGTGCGTAGATTTAAGGAGAGGGAAAATCGGGAACTGTGGAGAAGAGAGAGAAAAATGGAGCGAAGTGGAAACAGTTAAAGTTGTGGTTTTGAAATGATAGACGTGGAGACTCTTTTTGTTTGACACGTGTTGGTTTAGTTGTGGGCCCATAAACTTTCCCGGCTGCTCCTCTTCCCGGGACAGTAAAATTGGGTTAAACAACGAAAACCGAAACTAAAATATCCAAAACTAAAATCTTTCTCCCACTGAAACGCTATTCCTACGCCTTCCACACATCCCTGAAAAAGCAAAAAAGCATGGAGGAGGTACTTATACCTGTTGGCCACCGACTCTTTTATCCACAGGTGTCCCTTGCTTCCCTCTTCAAAAACAAGAACAAGAAGCCGGCAAACCTCAAAGCCTTGTGCCCTAGCTTCTTTGTGGTTTACTAAGAAGAACAAGAGGCGGTTGTCCTTTGATTGTCCTTGCTCGTCAATTGATTGTCTTAGCCGTGCCCTAACCTCTCAATTCAGGTGATTATTGTCCTTGCTCATCAATTATTGCTTTACCTTTTCAATTGGCTTGCTTACCGTTCTCAAAATGGTTTTTTCTCTTTAATTATGATCTATTTGATGATTTTTTTTTTATTAGACTTTATCTTTTAAACTTTCTATTGTTGGTAGCCAGTCTCTGCGAATTTGAGTGTTGGTTTTGGTGATTTTTGGTTTGATTCGAAGCCTGTATTGGTGAAATCTCATTTTTGTAGAGTGATTTGAAGCCTGTGCGAACATGTAGATAATTCTTCAATTCCTTGCATTTTCATCTCCTAATGAAAAAAACTAAGATAACAGTTTTGTTTTCAATTCCTACTTGGATGATCGATGATCTATAATGATACATCAAAGTGCAAGAACTAGAAAGGATTAAAAAAGAAGAGCAAATTATGAAAATTGATATTTCTAAGTTTTATCCGATTTCGAAAATATGAAGTTAGAAATTATGCAAAATATGGGTTTTAATTTTAATTTACTCAATTGATGTATTGTTTAGGCTAATGCATTTTTAATTAACTATGTCGAGATTTCTTGGTTATTTTAAACATATCCTGTAAAATTAATTCACACATGATGCAACAATATTACTTCATTAATTTTAAATTTAGTTATATAATTAATAACATTATTATATCATATAAAAATTAATTAAATTATAGTTGTATGATATCAAATATATTAAAATATAAATAAGTTGTTAAAATAACGTGTTGTTAAAATAGCATCTTCCATTGGAGTATGCATAAGAAAAGAAAATATATTTACTGTCTTATTAACAATTTTGGTTTTTCTAAATGGCCACTTCCATTGGCGATGCCCTCACTCATTCAATATTTTCATGTGATATTTTACCTATTAAAAACAAGTTGTTAATTTTGTTATGGTTGGTGTTATATTATTCTTATTGGAATAAATTTTGATTTCAGAGCATTTCATGTTTCGTCGCGCTCACACACACATATATATAATAAAAAATATTAATTCAATATACATAATTCCAATTCAAATATAAAGATAAATTAAATTCAAATTATACAATACAAATACAATGTTAAGCATCTAAACATAATTTCAAAATTTAAAACATTAATAAATAGTCAAAAGTAAAACTAAAGAGAACTTTAACTTAAAATAATCCAACACAAAGAAAATGCCAAAATATTGAGAAATTAAAAGGGTTTTTATATGCAAAAGAAGTATAAATCAAACATCATCTCTATCATTAACATATAAATAAGGATCTTGATTTTGTAGTGGTATGGAGGGAAAGTCATCAACTAAATATTATTATAGATTGTGATTTTCACTATCAAAATGGATCTATTCATTCTCTAAAGTAGACAAATATACCTTAATAAATAAACAACTATCAATGTTTTTATAACAAAAATTATAATAATCTACCAAGAGGAATGGAATCTTGTAAAGTCTAGATCAATAAACATCAAATGGTCAGTCAAACATATATAATAATAACTGCCAGAATATCAAGTATATATTTATAGATACAAAAATTTTGAATGGTCTATCTATTGTTATTATCCCCAGCCAGAGCCATCATCCATGTATTGGTCTAGAAGGATTTAACTTCATGCATTTTGAGGACCAAATGGTAAGTTTTTTTTTTTTAATATATATAATTAAATCCTTGAGTGATGAAGAACAAAAGTTGATTATCCGGAAAATAACAAACGAAGAAAACCTAAAACATCTTGGCTAGAATTTGGATGAGAAATCCTAAATGACTTGAGATCCTGAGCGAGATAAAATATATTTCACTTTGTTCGATTTTTTAAAATGATAAAAGTATGCGGGTCATTTTAGACAAAATAGAACAAAATTAACAACCTAAATAAATAAACATAATTAAAATTATAAGAAATATTAAAAAAACCATTAAAGCTATTCATTGGCACCTAAATCAGGTATACAATTCTAAAAACAAGAACAAATACTCTTGTTTTTAGAATTTAAAGCTCATTCACTTATTTATTGTAATATCTTATTAAAAATCACTAATTTTATTATCAGAGGGTCTTTAAATATTAAATCCCACTAAAAAAACTGTTTTACAAGTGTCGGGTCTTCTATTATCAATTATCAATTTTATAAATTCTGAATAAAAGAATATTAATGTGAATATATGATCACTCTTTATTAAAATACTACAAAAATCTTCATTCCTGATCATATTGGATTTGGGAACAGACCATCAATAGTTTTGATGTGTTCACAAGCTCAACTATTAGCTTCTGGATTTCTATCCTCTCATAGCAGCAGTCCTAGCACATCCCAAATGGTACACCGACTGTAGGAGTAGACATGTCCTTTTAGTGATCACAAGGGTGTAGGTGATGTAGATGATTCATATTTCATTTTATGCGAAAAGGGTTAGCAAGTGGAATAAGGATGCCGAGCCATACGGTCAGCCGTGGGTTCTTATTGATATTTGTATTAATACCGAAGGTTAGTAAATACCGAAGCAAGTCATTCTTGACTCCCTTCAGGAGACCAACCATTCTCTAAATGGCCAAAATCTATCACTTCACCAGAATCAGGAACATCAAATAATTCATCAGAGGCATCATTCAGGCTCATTAAACTTCTGTGCCCTGAATTTGTTTTTTTTCTGCCTCGTCTTCCTCTAAATCAGAATTCAGTTCGAACTTCTGTTGGCTTTTATCTTCTAGTTTAATATCCTCCATTTCAGCCTGGGAAAACATTTTTTTTTCCTGCAGTCTGCAAAAGAGAAGTCAGATGGATAGTTGCCGGCTTTGGCTCGGGACAGCCCCCTTAGTGCTGCGAAATGCATCAATAGAGATAGTTATTTAATAAAATGTACCATAGATGCAGTTCCCCAAGGAAAAGTAGAGATATGGAATAATGAAATGCAAAACTCTTTTAGTTTTATCTATAATTATAATAGATTAGGGTTTGGTGATGTGTAAAAAAGCATTTTGTCTCTGTAATCTTATAATCTTTCAATTTTGTCCCTGTAGTCTTGAAACATTCCATTTTAATCTTTCATTTATAATGTAGTATATCATTGACCTAACTTTTTTCTAGGTCGATTTCTGGATCTAGTCTAACAACCATGCTAGGAATATAGATTAAATAAACTAGACTAAATAAATGTGTACCCAATTGGTGTCCAAAATCATGTGGCAATAGCTTACTCTTTATTAAAAAAAACTAAAAGAGGACGGCGTATTACTGTGTAAAACATTATTCACCCTCCCATAAAATGTTATTCATAGTAGTGTTCATTGACCAACCTTTCTTCCTTGGTCCCTCGCTTTTTTATTTTGATTTATCTCAGTCTTCTAAACTTTAATTTCTTTCAATTTGGACTTGAAAAGTTTGTTTCTTTCTGTCCTAGATTTTTCATTCCTTTTGGATTGTTTTTTTATCACATTCCCCGGGTGTTTAAGAATTTTTTTAGTATTGGATGACATGTTATTTTTACTTTGATATTTTTGAATTATTATAAAAAACAAAATTAGTAAACAAGGATCAAAATTGACATTTGATAATAAATGATAGCCTTTTTCCTTGTTGACTGTTATAAGATGCGTAAATCTACAATTTAGTCTCAATATTTTTTTAAAAAATTGGTCACTTATGATTTTGGAATATTCATTTTTATCTTAAAGTTTATTTATTTTATGTTTCAGTGATTGAAACTCTCTATTCATTTTTATCTTAAAGTTTATTTATTTTATGTTTCAGTGGTTGAAACTTAGAGAGGAGAACAAAAAATCATCATAAACTTTTATGGAAATAGCGTTTGAGTGATTGGATTTCAATCACTAATAAATTTGATTTTGGTGTCTAAAGATTTGTACTCGAGAGTAGAATTTAATGGAGGTGGTTTCTATTAATAATATATATATTTTTGTTATTTATTAATTTATTTATATTAATTTTATTATTTAATATTTGATTTGATGTATTAAAAATTGACATTTGTGTTTTTTTTCCCTTTCATTTTTAGTGATTATTTTTTTCATGTTTTTTTTTTCTAGTTTTACCTTTTAATATTGAGTTTTTTATATTCGCCCAAGTCTATTTCTTTTTTCTACCTTTTTTCATTATTTTTTTTCATTATTACTGTTATATTTTTTTTAATTAAAATTATTAAAATTATCAATTAGTCCAGTGACTTGGGTATAAATTTTTTTATAATTAGCATTTTTTTCATGTCGAAATGTTTTTATCCACAGCGTGCCAGAACGTAAGTACTCGGACGGACAAGCCCATATGACTCTTGTGTATGGACCTGGTTCCAGAAAAAGTTTTTTCTTTTACACTCATTTCGGGATAAAACAAACTTTATCCAATGGGATAGAAAGGCTAACACTAATGAAAACCAAAGAAAGTCAATCTTATTTTTGGTGACTGGTAATGCTGCTGCTGCTGCTGCTATTTTACTGTGAATATGCATGAACCTTAATTTGGCCATCCGCGCGTTGATGCAACAATCAAAAGGGAGTTGAAGAAGTTTGAGTATTTACATGCATGATCTGATCTGACAATGCTTTGAACATTGGATTGTTCTTTAACTTGTTTACAAGTTGATTGTAGATGATGATCTGCACTCACATATAGCTTGGTATAATACTAGTATTATGTTACACATTAACCAGAGACTCGGGATATTTTAAGCTTGTTTTCCGGCATGTATATAATCTATTTTTTCAAATATATAACATTTTGGATGCAAGCTCGAGTGCTACAAATTTATGGCGTCATAGTATCGGGTTTTCTATTCTATTTTTATAAAAGAGAGTTTTAAACCGAGACATCGAGAGAAGAAATGACGCCTGAATGTTAACTGACCCACCGCGGCAATACATCTTGCAAATGACCGGAAAAGAACAAAATACTGGGCATTGCCGACATTGTCTTTGGGTGGCGATTAGGATTAACATGTTAGAGATGGTTTGCCATGTGGACTGAGGCTGCTTTCAAGAACAAGTTAATAAATGTTGGAAAGTCAAGACGTCAGTCAGGTCAGGAACTCTCGCGAGAAAACAAATGCATCTGATACCTACAAAGAAGTAAAAGTGAGGCTACCTTCATATTTACCCCTACAATCATTCTCTGTAAATGATCTCCTCTGGTTTATCAAGGAATAGAAGGATTACTTTTTCCACAAGCAACACGTTGGCAATCAACCTCGTATAATGACATGGTGAATCACTCTGTCATTAATGCATGTCTCTCTTCAGACAAAGGAGATCGGGCGTTGAAAGGGATTGTTTCAATGAGGGAGTTGAAAGGAAGGGGCTGCGGGCCTAGAACTTCGTGTCAA
>Ga0325401_1004382_pt1 | contig 13292 bp, 10 predicted proteins | sample PopdelMetagenome_FD_205666 | JGI IMG/M metagenome (GOLD analysis project Ga0325401, IMG submission 205666) | Populus deltoides microbial communities from Bellville, Georgia, United States - Xylem-PdKOR-R2 | ecosystem: Host-associated > Plants > Phyllosphere > Stem > Wood/Secondary xylem | place...
CTTTGCCTTCCCACGGCATCAATTTCATCCACAAATACAATGCAAGGAGCATTCTCTTTGGCCTTCTTGAAGAGATCCCGGACTCGAGAGGCACCAACACCAACAAACATCTCAACAAACTCCGAACTTGAAATGGAAAAAAACGGAACACCGCTTCACCAGCAATTGCCTTGGCCAGAAGAGTCTTCCCAGTACCTGGAGGTCCAACAAGAAGAACACCTTTCGGAGTGCGAGCCCCTACTGCAGTGAATCTCTCAGGCTTCTTGAGAAACTCCACTAACTCCATGAAATCCTGCTTTGCTTCATCCACTCCAGCAACATCATCAAATGTCACCCCAGTGTTTGGTTCCATTTGGAACTTTGCCTTAGATTGCCGAAAGCTACAATAATTTCCTGTTAACTTTTTTTTTTAGGGTTTTTAAAATTCTAAAACACCAAGCATGTCGGGCGTTGTGTCACTAAGAAATGGTGTTGTCCATTGAGATGCACGATACAGGCAAGTGGCCGATGATGTCTATGTTTATTTTTGTGAAGTGATTTGCATTTTGCTCTAATTATATATTTGAAAATATTTAATTAGTCAACCTATATTAGTGTTTTGTATACATTCTACTAAACCTCTCTTAAAACTCTAATTAAGAAGAAGCCAGACTTAGTTCAAATTATAATCGCAGAAAATGCTAAACACAAGCTATATTATGTAATCTTGAACGTACTGTTTATTTTTGTATTTTAAAAATATTTTTAAAAAATTTTAATTTTTTTTTATTCTTTTCTTTACTTCAAATTAATATTTTTTTAGTATTTTTAGATCATGCGCTGATATCAAAAATAATTTTTAAAAAATAAAATAATATATTATTTTGATATATTTTAAAGTGAAAAATACTTTAAAAAATAACTGTAACCACACTCCCAACTTCATTGTATAAACCTTTTTCTTTCTATTACCGAAGATGCAGGATGTGGTATGCATCAAATTGGTGACTTTCTTTTGTTTTTTTGTTTTTTTCAATGACTTTCTTTCTTCTTTAACAATAATTAGAAACTAAAATGTAAAACAAATAAAATTTCATGATTAAAATACACAAAATATGACCAAATTGATATCAAATAGCAAAAAATTTAGCTTAAGGGACCAAATTAAATTTTCTTGTGCCTTTTAAACCATGCAAGTGAGGAGATGTTTATATTTTTCAAAATATTATTTTTGATTTTTAATCTTTAAATTTTTATTTAAAAAACATCCAGTATGTGAGTGTATACAAATAAAAATATATTTCAACATATAAAACCATGTCAACATAACTTATAGGGATGAGATTAAAAAAAAAAACAATATCCAGTGACTAAAGTGTAAAGGGAAGAAATTTCAAGGATCAAGAAAAAATTTGACTATAAATAGTGATGTGAACAGTGTTATTAAACCTGGACCGATCCGGACAACACAAAAGACTGGTGCAAGAAAAAAACCGGCTAGACTCGGGTGAGACCCGAACTATATATACTAACTCACCTGTCTCAGGAAATTTGGGAAAGCAAAAGGAAAGTTAAATTTTTACCCTAATTTCTTTCTTTGCAGTTTGAACAATCAAATTATATTCTTCTCTGGTATCTTCTACTGGTAGCTCCGCTGGATTTCTCTTTTTTTTTTTCTTTGAATATTCTAGCCCCTCCCCTTACTGGATCTTGTCATGATCTTGTAGAACTCTGCAGTCTGCACCAGTGATCCGAAAGAGAAGCTAGATTCCATTGTTATAAGCCAGGTACTTCATCTTTTTGCAATATTACAACTGCTAAATTGAGTTAGCTATTGTTCCTTTCATGTTTGAGTGGACAACGTTCAGTTTTTAAGAGTTATTTCAAATTTGTTAATGGTATTCTTTTATTTTCTGTTAATGATTTCCATTCGAATTCCTAGAAACTAACTAAACAATTGTAGAGAAAGATCATTAAACAGTTCAGACGAACAACATAATCAAAATATTACCTTTTAAAAGAGGTAGAGTTTATATGTTTAGAACTTTTTAATTCTGCGTATAAATGAGTGATTGGATTATGAGTTAGTAGTTTTCAACAATTACCTTATCTTATGAAATTTGAAAATAAAATTTACAATCCTTCGTAGAGTGGGGAGCATGGTTTCTCTCAGCTTAAATGTGTCTCTGTGAATACTGGCATTAGTTAAGTCCTTTAAACTTCGGCTGAATGCCTAATAATCAGCAGTTCATAGTTTTTTTTGTTTTTTTTTTTATTTTCTTTGACTTCTGTAAAATCCAATGTTATAATTAGCCATTGCCATATTATGTGATGCTTGCTATTTTGTTATATTTGCAATCAAATTTTGTTCTGTTATTTCTTATGAATCTGAAGTGGCATAATTTATCTATGCGTGGGTGTCTTCTAAATGTGCCATCAATTAATTAATTTAGCTTTTATTTTTCTAGCTTGATGCAAATGTATCTTACATACTTTTAGTATTTTTTATGGACCAAGAAGTTTAATGCAGATTCTTTGTTTCCCATAGTTGACCGGTTTTTAAGTAGAAACTTGGATTGGTTTGGTTAACTTTGACAGGTGAGTTTTATTACGCAATCACCTACATCAGCAGTTTAGTTTTAGTGTTTGAGAGATTTTTTATTTCAATTACTCTTATGCATGGGCTCACTTTCCCCCCAATAATGAGCACAGTGTGTAACACTGGTAATTTGAGAATTGAATATGGTCTGAATATAACACTTCCTGATCTAACACCATGTTGAATAATTGCTTCTAGTTCCTGTTCTAAATTATTGTTCATCAATAATGTTTGGTATGTCTAGCTATTCATCATATAATAGATTAATTGTTCTGGAGCTGTTATCCTTAAATCCGGATTATTAGTTGAACATGATCAATGCATCCTTTCTTCTGAAATATGCTGTCACATTACTAATTCAAGTTTTTTCATATGCATTGCATACTGCAAGTACCACTTCCAACACATGCAACCTTTTTATTCATCATGTTAGTTTGATTTGATTTACTATAGGTTTGTAAAATAGCTTCTCAACATGGTAGCACTTTAAATAGCACTTCTTCAACTACTCAATCATCTAAACCTTCAATTTCTATATCAACATCAAGTGGTATAAGAGGAAAAACAGATTTGGCATAGGGTCATTGTAGAGAAGCTCCTGAACTTAGTGTGGGATGTAAGAAAACCAAATTAGTATGCTTATATTGTGCCTAAGTTTTTGCGGGTGGAGGCATTAATCGATTCAAGCAACATTTAGCTAGAACTAAAGGAGAAGTGGAACAATACCGCAAATGTCCTCCAGATATTCGTCATCAAATGCTTCTGAATCTTCAAGGGAATGTTGAAAAGAAAAGGAGAGCTAGAGAAATGGAAGCAGATTTCAATCCATATAGTGTTAAACAAATAGAGCATGAGGAGAGGATGATTAGACAATTAGTAGATGATTGTAAAGGCAATGATGATGATAATGATGATGATGATGATGCTGAAGCTGATGGTAAGAAGCAAATGTTACCACTGAAGGTTGCCAATAAAGGAAAGAGTAAAATCACTAGTGCTGTTAAACAATCGTCTGCAAGTTGTGGAAAACAGAAAGAAAATATAACATTAGGGGCATATTTTGTTCCAAGAACAACTCATGGTGCTCAAAAATCTCTCCAAAGTTGTTGGAAAAACAAAGAAGCTATCGAACGATGTGATCTTGCTATAGCAAAATGAATGATTGATGCATGTGTGTCATTCAATGCTGCAAACTCTATTTACTATCAGCATGTTATAGATGGTATAACAGCCATGGGTCCTGGTTATAAAGGACCAAATTTTCATGCTCTTCGTGGTTATTACCTAGCAAAGGCGGTTGATGAAGTGAAGATTTTCATTGAGAGTTATTGAGAAACTTGGAAGAAGACCGGATGCACATTAATGGCTGAAGGATGGACAGATCAAAAGAGGAGAACTTTAATTAATTTCCTAGTATATTGCCCTAAAGAAACTATTTTTTAAAAAACAGCAGATGCATCAGAGGCCTCAAAGACTGCTGTGTTGTTGTATAAATTGTTTAGAGAGGTTTTATTTATTGGGCCTGAAAATATTATGCATATGGTGACTGATAATGCTTCTAATTATGTTGTTGCTTGCAAGTTGTTGGTGGAAGAATTTCCTTCAATATTTTGGTCTCCATGTGCTGCTCATTGCATCAACCTCATACTCCAAGATGTTGGTAAGCTACAGTCAGTTTGTTCTGTTGTTGATCATGCTTCTAGTATTACAAAGTATATTTATAATCATTGTTATCCACTAATCTATATTTGATAAGGAAGTTCACTGGAGGGAAAGAAATACTTCGACCTACTCCTACTCGCTTTACTACTAATTTCATAACTTTGCAAAGCATTTTAGTACACAAAGATAATTTGAGACCTATGGTGACATCTAGAGAATGGGTCTCCTCTGCTTATGCTAAAGATAGCAAAGGAAAAAGGTTTGTTGATAGTGTATTGAACTCTACATTTTGGGAAGAATTTGCATCAATTGCACGAATGATCGAACCATTGGTTCGAGTTCTACGAATTGTTGATAGTGATGATAGACCTGCTATGGGATATTTATATGAGGCTATCCATTCTGCAAAGGAAGAAATGTTGAGGAGATTTCAAAAGAAAAGAACTAAGGTGCAACCTTTCATAGACATCATTAATAATAGATGTGATGGATAATTGTATAGGAAGCTTTATGCAGCGGGATTTTGGTTGAATCCTCGGTTTCAGTATGATGTCAGTCTAATGGATAGATATATAAACACCATTTCTGGACTTCTAGATGTTGTTGAGAAGTATGCAAATGGAAATGCAATTCTGCTAAGCAAGCTTACAAGTGAAATGAAGTTGTTTAGGAATGCAGAACATGACTTTGGTAGAGTGTCTGCGAAAAATAATCGCACCCTTTTACCTCGAGGTATATTATTATTTTCATATTCAAAGTAATTTGAAAATATTATCTTGATATAATCTAACTTATTAATTTTGTATATAGATGAATGGTGGGTGTTGTATGGAACTTGTGCTCTAAATCTCCAAAAGCTAGCTATAGAAGTTTTAAGTCAAACTTGTAGTTCTTCAGGATACGAGAGGAATTGGAGTATTTTTGAGCACATCCACTCTAAGAAAAGAAATCGATTGGAGCATCACATGCTTAATGACCTAGTTTATGTCCACTATAATCTAAGATTAAAACAAAAGTATTTTCTTTTTTCTAATTCTTCAAAAGTTATTTATATTATTACATAGCATCATTGATATTTATATTGTGTACCTTAACTTTGATTTTGTAGAAATTATTGGAAAGGACGGAATTATGATCCAATTAATTTTGAGGCATTTTCTGACACTGAAAATTGGATAGTAGAAGATGATCCATCATCTTTAACAACTGAAGAAGTAGAGATCTTTCGTCGTGATTTATCAACCATGACTATTCAAGATACTTTAAATAAAGGTAATGAAAGATTTGATCTTTCACTTTGTGTCATGACTATAATGTTTATTGATTAAGTATGTTTCAATTGTAAATTTGATAAATATAAATGAGATTGAAGATGACTGTGATGATGAAGATACACAAGAGCATGATGATGTTTCAATAGGCATTAATTAGGTTGGCTCAATTCCATTGGTATTTGATTCAAATTTCGCTCCTATCGACACTAAGAACTCAATGCCTATATTCAACCAAAGTAAAGATGTTGTGTAGAAAAGGTGTGGTTATTCCAATGAGGTCTTGTACTTTACCATTCTTCTTCTTTTTTAATTATATTAGTGTTAAGTGTTCAACATATTCTAAAATCTTTTGTTTTCTTTATGCAGCTGAAGATGTTGATTTATGGATTCTAATGCAAAATGGAGTTAAAATGTTGATTTATGGATTCTAATGCAAACTAGAGTTTGAATGTTGTCACCTTATATCTATTATGTTAAATTATATATCTCTAGAACAACTTGTTATTTTATTATCCTTATCTTTAAATTATGTTAAATGTTTGTTTATTTGAAGATAAATGCACCTTCTAATCTATTGATGGTAATTAATTATGCTAGTACATATGTTAATGTGATATTTTCTTGTTAATTATGCGAGCATATATATTGATATGATATTTTATGTCAAAAGAACCATATTAATGTGTGTTTTTGTTCTTGACCCGGGTCAACCCACAAGACCCGTGACCCGGTCATTTTACCGGGTCAACTACCGAGTCGGGTCTGATAACTATGTATATGAAGAGAAAACTATGAGAAGACAAATAGTTTATCAACAGTAAAAACATCCAATGTATTAGTTTCTCTTATAATGTAATTATAGGTTTGGGTCAATTATATTTCCATCTTGTGTTTTTTATTAGGTTGATTAACCTTTATATTATTTGAATTCATTCAATTAACCCATGTGTTTTATGAATTTATTTAATTAACCTAATAAGGCAATAATTAATCTATATTAAGTCTTAATGTTAACCTTGTGTGCTAATTATATAGTATTTAAATATTTCTCACTGCTGAGATAAAAAAAAAATGTTTATGTATAAATAAGTTGTTTTAGAAAAACATATTCAAAATGTTTTTTTAATAAAAACTCCAAGATTAAACATTTACCTTTTCTTTTCAACTTGAGTTAGTTTTGTTTCAATATTTATTTCCTTGGATTTTCATTAAAAATATTTATTACTTTAAGTTTTTTTAGCTTTTAAGATGTATATGTCATAACTGTGCCCCCACACCACAGGATGGAGAATATTTTTTTTTTTTAACATAAAAAAGTACGGACATGGTTAATATTGATTTTACCACCAAGAAAAACTGAAAAGTTTATATATTTATTTAATAAAATAAATTAAAAATTATATATTTTAATAAATAATAATAAATATGTTGATTTCAATCAATGATTGAGTTGGGAAAAAAATGTTGAATATTTGTTTTAGTTTGAAATTGAGTTTCTAAAATTTTAATTGATTTGGGTTAATAATTTTGTTTTAAATCGAGCATTAACTCAACGTTAAAACTTATTTTTAATATTACGAGAGCATCATATAAACCCAATCAAAATAAAACATCAAACCCAATCACAAATAAACTTAATGTGAAATGATTAAATTGAGAATACAAAAAGTTAAATTACAAAAAAAAAAACAAAGAAAAAAAACATTATGGTTATTGCAACTTACAATAGATTGTGTCTTTCTTATGTTGGATTTCAATCTTCTTCTTTTTTTGTTAATATTTCTTCCATCTTGCATTGCATTGCATAAGCATTAATTTCACAAAATCCAATTACAATTGTTAAATAGAAAGCAAAAGCATCTAATAAAAAAAATATGTGAATGAATAAAAATTAAAGGTGGTTCACTGCTTATATATTTGTTTATTTTCCATTGTCTTATTTGTTCATGACTTCAAATACTATTTCATGGCTTACAAAAATGATCTAATAAAAAAAAATGCAAGTGGAAAAAATAAATTTGATATGGTTCACAGTTATAATGTTTTCACTCCACATGTGTTAAGGTTTTTAGTAATACACACACACACATGACCTTCTTGTACCCTATAACCACTAATTACCATTGTGTCACCCTTGAAGTCACATAGCATCACAAAGAAAGAAAGAAATCAACCTAAATAGTATAGTTTAACTGGTTAAGTCCTGAATTTGTTCTTTTATAGTCATCAATTTGAGTGCCATAAATTTTAGGGCCACTGAAAACTTACATGGTTGTTAACTTCAGGGTCTCGGGGATTAGTCAAGGTATGTGTAAGCTGGCCCGAACATCCACGGTTATAAAAAAAAAAAAAGAAAGAAATCAATCAATCAATCTTACGCCAACATGGCAAAGCAATTGCAATTATGCCCACTTTTCAAAAGAGCAATGCGTAACTTGTATGTGTATTCCAAAAGAAATTACATCCTTTGATTTTCATCACCATTGTTTGCTTGCTCAGGTGATCTGGGATCCTTATTTTGTGCATCTTCAGATGAGATGACCAACCTATACAAGATAAATATGCAATAAAAACCAATGAAAACCAAGATATAGACCACTATAACGTGGCAAATAACATGTATATTGATATTCAATAATGGAACACACCAAAAACTAATCCCACTTAGTGGTATACATACAACTTGAAACCATGTCAGAACTTAAAACTTTAAGTCTAATTTGGTCAGTTTGCACAATGAATGAATAGAAACTGAAAGAAGTTTCAAACAAATTTTAAAAAGATTCTAAGTTCTAATCATACAAGTATGAAAAGGATTCATGTTGTTCATTTATCAAAGCCTCCCTTCCACAATTATGAACTCAACAGAATATAAGAGTTCTGACACGACCAAAAGATTGATGTCTTCTCCCAAGTGTAGAAGTGTCAAAGTAATAAATAAGCCGGCAAGACCGGGGTCGAACCACAGGAAGGTTAACTATATAAATTAATAATAATAATAATAAGTTGAAGAGAGCTTTGAGATGTAATATTGATATAAAGATTAAACAATGATAAAAAAAATTATCAAGGTTAGAGGATCCACTAATGTTATTTCAAACAAGTATAGTATAAACTCTTATTACTCAACTAGAAACCATACACAAAGAAGGTTCCAATCAGATTATAAATTGTTAACATGATTACATTAATTATCTTATTCGAGTAATGCTAATACTTATAAATGTTGTCAGGTATTCATGATTATAGCTTATGTTAACAACAAATCAAGTTCCTTTCATAGCACAAATGTCGGTTATACCATACGGTTGGGCTATGAAAGTACCAAGTATTTGTTGTACCAAGGGTTATACAACATAAATCTAGATTAACCATTTAACAAGCAAAGTATTAAAAGTGAACAAGATAACAAATACAAAATATGTTAGTATCAAACATTAAAGTCCATGTTGAGTTTATACTATACTTATTCTTACACCATTAGTATAACCTTTTCACTTTGACATAATAAACTTAACTAAAAATAATAAAAGAGATAAACATAAATAAACCAGATAAGAACATAAATAAGATATAAGTTAACTAAGTAAAGGAAAGGAAATGAAAAACATAACAAGAGATTAATATAAACAAAACTTAAGCATTACAAAAATATAAAGAGAGAGCAAGAACATGATCTTGATCTGAAAACCAAGATGCCTAAATGCATGGCAAATGCCTCCTTTTATAGGCCAAAATTTAGAACTATTGATTTGATGACTAATTGTTGAGTGGGTGGCCATATCTTGATTTGGTGACAATCCTTATCTTCTTGTTTGAACAAAACATCATTGATAACATCAGAATTTCAACAGATTTTTGTCATGAAAGTTCTAGGAAATTGTCTCAGCTTTCCAACAAAAAACAAATTGGTGCATTTGAACTTCTAGAACTCGAGATATGGGCTGAACAGTGTCTGGGTTGCAGGACAGATTTTGACTTCTCCATTGTTGCTAAGATTTGCACTTCCAAACAGCAGAATTGAGTCTTGCATTCCCATGAATGTTTTAGGTTTATGTCTTAGCTTTCTAGCCATATAAACCAAATTAAAATCCAAGATCTACAGCTCCATATATGACCCAATGACTGAACAGTATTCCAGTTTGGACTGAACCAACATCTCTTTTCTAAACTTAACTCTCTCTTTGTCTTCTTAATTTCAGTAGTTAAACTCATCAATCAATCCTTTGATTTATGCGATAGGCCTGCATTTAAGATGAACATTTACCATAAATTTAAGGTATTGTGTAGTATCAGACTTGTTATTATAAAACATGCTTTAGTTAATGAGTTATTGATACTTCAAGTGCAAAATGATAATATAAAACCTTGATAAAAATGCACTTTTAAGTACTAATCAAGTTCAGAACAAAATCTTCATAAATTTATGAGAGTATCATTTCTACACAATATTTATGTACAATACTTGTCTGTTTCGCTTGAAATGCTTGAAGACATCTTATGTATTATCTTTGACAATATTTATAAAACCAAAGATGCATTATCTTTGACCTCTCCACCTGAAAATATGCAATTAAGTTTAAATTTATGTCCTCTCTAAACAAAGACTTTGTCAGAAACATTATCTAAACCGCCTTCTGACTAATCAGGTGCAAGAAAAGAGATTCCAATGAAAACATATGTCATCCTTAGCATAATCATTGTTATCCTTAGAGCATCAAATACATATTCCAAGTACAAATAAGTTTGCCAGTTGAACTAAATCCTACAATATAGGCTACATGGAACCAGTTTGATAAATAAGCCTCTAGTGATGGAGATATCAACATTCCATAAACATAAAAAACACAATGTATATTGACTAGCTAGCTGCGCGCAGATCAAACTCCCAGGCATTCTACAAATTAGAAGATGAGGGCAGACATCTTATGTATCAGATCAGTGCCTTAAAATGTAATAGATGGGACTTGTACCAATTGAAAGGTACTCAAAAAAGAAATAAAACCAAGATAAACGGGTTGATCAGTGTGCCAGACAATGAAGGGAGGAAGGAGAAGAAAATTATAACTCAATTCAACACTAGAATGCATAGAACAAAGTTTTTTTTTCTTACATCACAAAGGATAAGGTTTTCTAATGGTTGCCAAACTCTATGAGGTCCACCCTCAATGGGAGCATCAATGGACAAACTGGATTAATTCAAACATGTCACCGAGATGTGTGTGTGTGTGTGTTTGTCTATAGATAGATAGATAGATATAGAGAGAGATAGAGAGAGAGAGAGAGAGAACCTTATGTTCCTAAAAATATACAAATCATGTACAAATGGAGAAGAAAGTCCAAACCATCTGAAACATTGGCACAGTAAGAATTGCATCAAACAGTGCCAGCCCTTCATTCAACCTTGTCATCTGCATAAGCAGGAAGCAGCACAGGATTAGATGTTTGGCACATTGTTATCTCCACCATGTTACAAATAAGAAGAAACCATTTGACTTGTATTATCTTACCCAAAATCCAGCTGTATTAAGAAATTAAAGAAGCATGGAGTAAGTAATTAAACCAACTGTGCAACTGATAATCACTATACATGGATAATCTTAACAGATTGGAGATGGAAGCCAAACACTTGCCACAATAATTTAACACAAATGCTCAATTTTAGCAGTTCTCAGAAAGGCAAGGAAATGATAAGCAGAAGCATACATAGATTTGGCAAACAATACTGAGAATGATCTTACTGCACCCGAAACTACAGCATACAAAAAGGGAAGAAACATATGCCAATATGGTCTAAGATCTTGTATTGAAATGGCAAGCATAATTTCTCTTCTCTTGCATATTGTTGCTAAGGTCAAATGTGAAAAACAGTGAGATTTTGACTTGAAGATTTATCCCCAAAACAAATGAGAAATGATAGCCAATCTCCAAACCTCACCTGTAAATGTAATGATGCAAGGCAACAAGGAGTATCAATATCAGATAGTAAAAGAGGAACGTCATATTGTTGTATTTCTCTGTCAACTGCTTTGTCGTGTATACTGATAAGATTCAAATGAAACATATGACTAGAAATGAAGTTATAAGACATTAACCAAATTATGGCTCTGGCTTGTAGCTACAGCCATAGAGATAAGGAAGAATAATGTGCGTGATTTATATTTACACATCAAAAATAGTGAAAGAACCGAAACAATGTTAGAGATGAAAAATTAATACACAATTAGAAGCAAGAACATAGATGAGATCCATTATTCTACAAAAAGCAATTAATTAATTTTTACTCTTATAAGGAAAAAATTTTGATGGACAATAAACGGCATTATAATGCATGCTTTCATTACGGGGGTGTTTAAGAGTATCGTAGTTGTTACTTTTTAAAGTGTTTTTTGTTCGTAAATGCATCAAAATAATTTTTTTTTTAATTTTTAAAAAATTATTTTTGATATCAGCACATCAAAATGATCTAAAAATAAAAAATATTAATTTAAAGAAAAAAATAAAAATAAAATTAAAATTTTTAAAATATTTTAAAATGTAAAAACAAAAAACACTAAATTATTTTATTTTAAATCACTAAAGATGTGTTTGTTGTAGGGGTATTGAGTGACCAGTTATCATTGTAACTTTGGTACAATTACGGGGGTTTTAAGAAGGTTATGGAAGGGTAAAGGATTTTCAAAGGGAACAAGTTTTTGTTTTATGTGCCTTTTCTCTTTCTTTTTCTTTTTTTTTTAATTTGATACAACCTTTTCCTCTTTTTTTCTTTCAACCTCGTATTTAGGACACACAAACATATATCAATTAATTTTTAAAATAATTGCATTTTATTTAAACTTTGTTTTCACTTACACTTACCAAAGATCCTTCAACACTTTCTACACTCTTTAACATTTTCCCATCAAAGTTTTTCACCCAATACCAAACTCAACCTAAATGATCGATCCAATGTTTTGTATAAAAAAAGGGAAGAATAACATGGCAGTGACCTTCTAAATAAATATGGTAACAAAAAGGCCTCACAATTAAATGCAATGTATTTTTCAACTAGTGTTGGTGTAATTATGCAGACATTATAGGTGTCTTTTTTATCAATGGAAACTAATATATATGCAATGACAGCCTTCTGCAAGTCAGCTAATTTATGGATCTCAAAGGACAAAGCTATAATAGCCTTTTCTGAGTTGTTATAGCTAATTATGCAACTCACAAGCTTTCCCCACAGCTTGTTCTCAGTGCTAAATACAATTTTATAGATTGAATTAATCATAATCCTTTAACAATATACTGCAAACATCAAATTTAAATTTTAAAAAATAGAGAAAAGTCATCGGAACAAGTAAAAATTGTTAATAATTTTTAGAATCTCATATAATATCAAATTGAGATCTTAATTTGTATTACTATTACTATCAATTTGATATTGTATGTGACTCTAAAGATTATTAGCAATCTTTACTTGTTCTCGATGACTTTTGTATTATTATTAATTATACACATATGTGGTATACAACACACATAATGTTTAAATTTGGGTCCAATCATATACAATATCATTTTGTTTCTCTTAGATTTTATGTTTTTATCAATAATACCTTATAGATGATACTTCAAACATACTTAATGTTTAAATTTGAGTTCAATCATCTACCCATTCATTTTTTACTCATTATAACCCACATTTAGAGATAAGACAAATAAAGTCACATTTTAAATAATTACTTTGGGGTGAAAGTTATGACACAAATTCCATTGACCTTTTTATATAATTATTTATT
>Ga0325401_1004383_pt1 | contig 13292 bp, 9 predicted proteins | sample PopdelMetagenome_FD_205666 | JGI IMG/M metagenome (GOLD analysis project Ga0325401, IMG submission 205666) | Populus deltoides microbial communities from Bellville, Georgia, United States - Xylem-PdKOR-R2 | ecosystem: Host-associated > Plants > Phyllosphere > Stem > Wood/Secondary xylem | place...
ATTTTTATACTGTAAAGATACAAATCTGGTATTAAAATACCTGATTTTGTCAAAACATTAAAAATAAATAAATAAATAAAATGTTTTGTTTTCATGCATACGACCAAGTCTCTAAAAAATAAAAAATCATATTGTATTTTCATACAACAAAGAAAATTTAAAAAATATGTAATAGCATGCATTTTGGCTTTAATAACAAGTTTATTAAAGCTACGAGAACTAGGCCAATATTTCAAAAATTTCAAAAAAAATATTTTGTTTTCTTTTAGTATCTGGGGTTACGACCTTATACGTAAGACGTATCCCAGATATTAATTTTTTTTGTTGATGTTAGAACGGTTAGGTTTTATCCAATAAGATAAAGATCTCCTTACCGAGAAGGACTTTTCTTAAGCAATAGACGAACAAACAACTAGAAAACACGACAAGACCTTAAACTTTATCATACAATAAAACAATGCAGCTTACCTTAGGTAGGGCGTACTTGGGGTGCTAATACCTTCTCTTTACGCAACTAGTCCCCGTACTCGATCTCTGAGACTAGTTAGGGTTCCTAGTGACCAAAATACTAGGTGACGACTCCCATTCCAATTTTTCACTAATTAAAGACAAGAATTCCTTATCTTCCCATCTTTGATAGATAGATAATATACATATGAGAGTAGAATTTTTCACCGCGACGCTGCACACGTGCAACAGAATAGCGACTACGCTGAGGACCTTGTGGACTAAGCTTTGTTTTTGTCTGATAATTGTTTTGTTTAGTTTGCGTGTTTTCTGTTAAGAAGCTTATTTATTTATTTTCTTACATGCTTTAATTTATGTACATATATGTTCATGCATTGTATAGAACTGCCTCATGCATCACATACTTTAATTTTTAGAAAGCACACACAATCTTCTAAATGAATAGAACCTGCCTTTAGGCAGATATGAGACCTTTTTGAGACTAGATAGTCAACCTACCATTTGTCTTACTTAATGAATAGAACCTGCCCTTAGGTTGTGTTATGTCACCTTTTGTTTTGCATCAATGTAAGCCTTTCTTGAAGCATCTTGAACTCAAGACTTGTGGTTGACATAATGGTCGTTACTCAGGAACTTTTTGCTGTAAAGCAAGAATCAAAATCATAATGCAAGGGTTACGACCATGTGTCAACTTGGAAGGGCGAGCTCATCATATAGAAACATACTCATACATTTATCATACATATTGCCTAGTTGAAACGTAGGTCCCCCACCCAAGATTTGCTACACCTAAAAGATGGAAAATGAAGAAATAGCTCAGTTGGATGCCCATTTTCAAAATGAAGTTGAGAGCATCAAAGGTGAAGTAGCTAGACTCACGGATCTGCTTGAACAAGTGCTGAGTGTCAAGAATGGAAAGAGAACGTCTGCACAGCCTCTTATAGAAGCACTATTAGTTCGCGTTCCACACAAGAAAAAATAATGAACTCTTTTCCTCAACATTTCACTAACAACGATCACAACCTCAAAGTTGTATCGCCTCTCTTTCATTTCAGTCGCGAACAACAACAACAACACCTTCTATCATCAATTAAAGAGGATCTTCTTTCTGGTTCATTTGCACTGTTAATTGTTCACTGCCTCCATATCTTTCAATGGCACCCAATAGCTATCAGCCTTCTGTGCCATGTGCATTGGCCTTCTTTGAAGTCACCTCACTGTGAACTCAATTCCAGTTCAGCAACACAGGATGTTGGTCTTAAGAAAAAAAACATGATTAGACACTGAACTACTACGTGGCAGAGCTTTTTTTGTAGAGATTTGTTTGTGGATCTATTAATGGGGAATGCAAGAAGGGATGTAGTAGTTTCATATGCTACAAAACTTTCTCTTATCAGCAAGAGCACCAAAACACAATGGTAAACAGAAGAGCCTGACCCGATCTAAAAAACATGAGTATACCTTAAGCTTCAACGTAGTAGTGCTCTACAGAGATCTTTTTGTGGCTCTGCAGGTGGGGAATACAAGAGGGGATGTAGTAGTTTTAGATGATATGAAAATTGACCCCACCAGTTTCAGCATCGAAACAATGTAATAGGCAAAAAAGTTAGACCTGGTCTGAAAACATGAGCAGATGTTGAACTTCAATATGGTAGTGCTCTCTCTACAAAAATCTATTTGTGGCTCTGCAAGTGGGGAATACAAGAGGAGATGTAGTAGTTTCATATTCTATAAAACTTTCTCCTGGCAGTTGCATTACTGAAACACAGTAGTAGGGAGAAGAGACAAACCTGATAGAGAAAACAAGAGTAGCATCAAACTTCAACAGAGCAGAACTCCTTATGCAGAGATCCATTTGTGAATCTGCCAATGAGGAATCAAAGAAGGGGTGTAGTAGTGTTAAATCATCTATGATTGTTTCTCACTAGTGTCAGCATTAAAACACAGAAGTAGGGAGAAGAGACAAATCTGGGCTAAAAAATATAAAGAAGACTAAAACTTCAACATAGCAGAGCTCCCTCCCTCTACAGGAGTCTGTTTGCTGCACTGTCAATGAAGAATCAAAAATGAGACAAGGGAGTTTTTCAGGCTCTCTTCAAGTTGAGATGACACGTGTTTCCACACGTCAACAGTCCATGCACTGCCAAGATCACCTAGCTATTGGAAAGTTTCCAACAATCCTTAAAGAACCACAACAACATTGGAAGATTGACATGATATTGTGAGGATTGCTGAAAGAATTGAACAAGCTATGTAGATGGGAAAGATTGAAGGTTCCGCCCAAGATTCCAGAATAATGATGAGAGATGAATTAGGAGATGACTCTGAAGGTGGGAAACCATGGTTATATGGTCTAGTCAAGTCTCACTCAAGCATCAACTACTCAATGTCTTTGCTAAAGATTAACCTACCTCTGCCACTTAAGTTTGCCTAACAGAATCTGCTAGATTCCAAACTTGTCGCCTCGAGTTCGTTAAATCCCATACAACCACTATTTTCTAGGTGGTATAATCCAAACAAGATTTGAATATCATGGGGGGACTTCAAGCCATTCAGTTGAACAGTTGCAAAAATTTCAAGAATCGAGTTCAGAGGATAGTGAACAAGAGGCAAATTGAATTTATGAAAGATGAGGTCATTGGCCATATTGTCACCACAACATCCTCAGAATGACAAGTGATCGAAATTGCTCGACAAAACACAGATATTGCCAGAGTAGCTAATCCAAGAAAAGTGTTGAACTGTCAATCATTTTTGTTATGGATTTTGCCATCTTGCATTTTGTTTTGGGGTCACATCTCATCCTTTAATAAAACATGTCTTTTCATTATCTCTTTGTTGTTCTGAAAGCATGAGATGTTTATTTCAATGTGTATTTTGACAAAAAAAATTTATCGAACTCCAACATGTAAAATTAAGGCTAATCAATCCTAAAAGATTGAAAGTGTTTTGATTGCAGAAATGACTCGATGCTTGAAAATGACATGAGGTGACCAAACAATTTTAAACTCATACCTCCTGAAACTGAACCACACATCATATAGTGGATTTGGTAGTTATGGATTTATAAATCATGATTCTTATAAGTCCAAATCATTACCCTAGATGTGGTCAAAATTTATTGGTTCTAACTGACCTTGCTTGAAATGAGAAAAGGTCATCTTTGATATCCCCTCACTTTTTAAAGATATTTATCCTTTACAAACCCATTTTGAACCTGATAGAATATTTCTTTTCAAAAAAACCCTGGCCAGGATCACACCCCATACTAGGGGAAATAAGAGATTTATGTTAGCAAAGATGAGGACAATGTTAGAGTCAATTAATAAAGGAAGGCTTAGAATAAAAGTCCAACGTTTGAGAGAGAGCTAAAAGAAAGAAGACATATACTGGGGGCATGTTAGAAAACTTTCGAGGAAGGCTATGTGAAAGTCATATAAAAAAAAATTACTGAGCTACAAACAAGACTTTTGGTATCCATGATGAAGCCTTTAATGTTATCAAATGATTGAGATTGGTTATTCATCAAGGAAATTTGGATATGTATTATGGCCTATGTTAAGAAATTCTGATCTTTGAGGTTAACATGGTTATGTGTAATTTGAAGAATAGTTGATGTTGATCCGAGGTCTTTGAAACCTTCAAACACCTTTTAAGCTTGTAAAATTCCTCTTCTTTCATAGCCATGAACCATAACCTGTATTATGTGATTTTAAAAGCCCTTTTTAATCAAGTAAGCAATTGGAATTGATAAATGGCACTCTCAAAACTTGAAGAGCTTCTATCCATAAGAGTTATGACTTCATGAACTAAGCTACTGGTTATTATGCATGCTGATAAATAGGTGCTAAAAAAACAGTCTTTCTAGATAAAGCCTCAAGTTTTGACTTGAACATCTTGTTTCTTGAAATTCCCAGAAGATCACCTCATCACAGACCATCAAATGATATACCCAAGAGCAAAGATTAAAACTGACACGAAAAACCATGGGAAATGCCATTTTATTCTTACAACGGGTCAATTTTTGTTTTTCAAAATACAAGACAATCAAAGGATTACATTGAATAACATGGGTTGGATCTTTGATCGAAGAAGATTGAGTTAAAAAAAATACTTTTTTTGAAAAAATGACATCTCTAATTTCATTTCAATAATTAGACCTTGAATAAACATGATCTTTGAAATATGAGAGTTGATTCCCGAACAAGAAAGATTATCAAACAAGAAAAGCATTGATCGAGTTTGCAAAATCCTTGACAGAAGTGACATCAATACTTCTCGACATTTTTTTGAAAAGTTGAGCTGCCGGGGGCAATACAATGGACCCTGAAAAGAAAAAACAAGCAGTATTCAGATCAGCTAGGGGGCAATAAAAAAATGATTAAACAATGAATCAGTGAACTGAGGACAAAGTGGTTCAAAGAAAGATAATTCAGATCATATTGGAGGTAAGTCAGTAGATGATTAGCAATCTAAGATGAGGACGACACCAGAAAACCTCTTGATGAGTGCTGGTAGGATGCACTTTGCTAATCAAAGAACGATTCTCGAGAGAATCCAAAAGATGAATGATTTGTTAAGCTCCTTCATGACAAGCAACACCACACTTGAGGCCATTGTCAAGCTTGATAAATAGTGAAACCAGTAATCATCGAAGATAGCCTAGGATAGGTGCTGCATTTACAGTAGAGTGGATGACTAACACATGAACGGGCCAGTACATTGAAAAAGCAAAACAAGGCTTTGGATAGCAAACAAAGGCACCCTATGATGATGGAACATTAAAGAGGGGGGACCTATATTTCAAATCAGGTAAGGATGCATGCATGTTATCTAACCTCAAAGAATTGCACGCATATTTTTATTCGTTACAGGAAAATCTTCAAAGAAGTCCAGTAAGATTGAAAAAAAAAAGAAAATGAAAAAGAAAAAGGAATCATTGAGCTGATAATAATAGAGAATCATGGTTGTGACCCTAAAACGGGAAGAAGATGAGATGAACCCTATTATTATGAAAATCTAAAAGAAATGAGAATATCAACCTTGTCATGAGGAGTCTTCAAGTCAACCCTGTAATCAGGAAGCACCAAGTTTTCCAACCTTGTCATCGAGAAAAACCCAGTTAATTTCAGTCATCAGGAAAGATAGATGTCACCCTACAATCAGAAAGGACCGATGTCAGTCCTGCAAAATCACAAAAAGAAAGAAAGAAAGAAAGAAATCATCAAGAGCAAATTTTGATCAAACCTTATCATCAAGAAGAAAAATGAGAAGAACCTTACCATTAGGAAATTCTCATAACAAAAGAAAAAAGTTCAAACCCTGCCACCAGGAAGAACACACAGATTCTAGTTCTAATTAAAGAGGATCACCAGATGGGATCTCAGTTTAGCCCAACCACACAGATTTTGGTTCTGGTTAAATGCGATCACTAGATGTGATCTCAATTTAGCCTAACCACACATAGTTTGGTTCAGGTTAAAGAGGATTGCTAGATGGGATCTCAGTTTAGCCCAACCATACAGATTTTGGTTCTGGTTAAAGGGGATCACCAGATGGGATCTCAAGTTAGCCCAACCACACATAAAAATTGGTTCTGGTTAAAGGGGATTGCCGGATGGGATCTCAGGTTAGCCCAACCACACAGATTTTGGTTATGGTTAAAGGGGATCACCGGAAGGGATCTTAGTTTAGCCCAACCGTATAGATTTTGGTTTTGGTTAAAGGGGATCGCCTGATGGGATCTCAGTTTAGCCCAACCGCATAGATTTTGGTTCTCGATTGCCAGATGGGATCTTAGGTAAACCCAATCAAAAGGACAAGTTGCCCCTGAAAATAGACCAAAGTGAGTATTTATGGGTAGGTCACCCATAAAAATAGACTAGTGTGAGTGTGTGGGTTGGTCAACCTTGAAAATAGACCAGGCTGAACATGTATGGGTAGGTCGCCCGTGAAAATAGACCAGTATGAGTGTGTAGGCAGGTTGCCCATGAAAATAAACTGTGTAAGTGTGTGGGTCAGTCGCCCCTGAAACTAGACCATGATGAATATGTGTTGGTAGGTCGCCCGTGAACATAGACCAGTGTGAGTGTGTGGGTCGATCGCCCTTGAAAATAGACCACTTTGAGTATGTGTGGGCAGGTCGCCCGTGAAAATAGACTAGTGTGAGTATGTGTGGCCAGGTCACCCGTGAAAGTAGACCAGTTTTCTTCAAAAGGGGCAAGTCACCTAAGATAATGAGATCATTTTCTTTTTCTTTTTCTTTACAAACTTACTATACAAGACATTGATGATGTTTTGCTTCGTAAGCATTATATAAAGGAGGCATCTGTTGTTACTCATTTTTGGGTTCCCACACAAAAAAATACAAAAAATACAAAAAAATACATATAAAAAATATATATTCGGAAGGAATCCAAAAAAATAATGGGAGTGAGAAAATGATGCTGGAATGCCCATAAAATAGCTAGAAATTGGTTGAGGAGGTTAAAAAATACAAGAATTGAAATTTGACAGTATATTTTCAACTAGTGAGAGCCCTGTTGACAAGGATAATTCAATTTAAGAAAAGTTGAAAATCAGATGTTTATGGACTCAATTAAATTTTATCTAGGGTTTAATTGAATTTATGGAGAGTTTGATTGCAAAAAAAATTGATTTTTAAGTCAATTTAGGCTTTTATTGGAAGAAATTAAAGTTTTGAAGTCGAATTATAATTTTAAAGAGTTGATTTAGTCAAATTAGGGGCTTAATTGCATCATTATTGAAGTTTGATGGCCAATTAGGGACTTGATTGAAACAATCCGAAACCAAGGACCAAACCGGAAAAGGTGGTAAAATCAAGGGATCTAATTACAATTTATTTGGTGTCTTGATTACAAAATTGTAAAAAACATCCAAGGACCAAATTAGAAATATCCATTTGAAATTGAAAACGGCGTCGTTTCTTTGAAACTATTCATTATCTTCTTCAAATAAAACGGCTGGTGATGCAACCATATTATTCGATAGTTTCACCCACATTTAACTAGTGTTTTGCCTATGTTTTATATATAAAATGCCTTGATATTCTTTGTTTTATGTTTTGAAGGCACTTTTGAATGAAAGATGCTAAAATGAGTAAATTGGAGATAATTGGCAGATTTGACCTTCAGTCAATGTTTTGCGCAGAGCGTGAGCTCTAGAGGACGAAATGAAGTGATTCAAGTGGCATTAAAAAGCTAACATCCATACCTTTCTGGGCATCTAAGGCAAGAAATAAAATAAGGAAGAGCATGGAAATCGCAGCTTTCAAAGTCAAATCTCGCAATCTGCCAATGTTGACCTTTGACCATTCCAACTTGAATATCTGGAGCTACAGAAGTCCAATTGCTGCAAACTTAATTGTTTTGGATTCCTGACTCAAACACCTATAAACGCTCCAAATTTCAGCCAAAAACGATGTCATATTAGGGAGATATGAGTTTTCAAAGATGACAACTGAATTCTACCAGCAAACAGGTTTCGTGAAGAAACAGTCCAAATTACGTTCCGAAGCATCTAAACCGACATCCAAGTTTTTATTTCAAAAATTTAGCTCCTCTAAGTCAAAGCTTGAAGATTTTATGGAAGGATATTTCTTCCTTTTTAGGAAAATAGTTATTGAAGTACTTAAATGTAAACAGTCTACTTAAGGGAGGATTATTTTATAAAATAGATACTAGGGTTTCCTAGGATATAAAAAGAATGAGAGAAGAGAAGGGGGGTAGCCAGCCAAGAAGAGAAAAACGCCCCCTTCCTCTAAGAAGCCCTAAATCATGCATTCTTCTTTTTGTTTGATTAGTTGTTCAACAAACATGCAAGGCTAAACACTTGTTCTTGGTTGCAAAGACACAGAAACCTTCGGATTTCAAGAACTGTGAGATTTATTTTACCTTTTCTTTTCTATTTATATGATGAATATGTTTGTTCTTCTATGCTTATTTTTCCTATGATTGTTTATTTTAATTGCTAGAGCGGACTCTAAGTTATTATTGTAGACAATCTATTATGGTATATGAACTTATGAAGCAACTAAGTTTAATAATTGTGGCGGATCTATGTTATTAATCTTAGGGAGAACATTCAATCAAATCAAACATAGACTGCAGACAATTATGTTTTCATGATTAATCAACTTATCTAGTTCTTAAGGTTGCCATTGAATTAAATTACTAGTGCGGACACTGTGGTTGTTTGGTGATTAGGGTTAGCTATATGGCGGATCCGTTAACTGACCAATGTTAAGAAGAGATAAATATTCAGAATATAAATTGATGTTTTGTTTCCATGATCAGTTCTGATTTCTGTAGGTGGATGTTTACTTGCGACCAAGGTTTGTTCTCTTGATAATTTTCTGATTTTATTAAATTTTGTTTGATAGTTTTCTGTTTTCTTTTGCTTTAGCCTATATAACGTCCACACCCCCCCTCAAATTGCATATCATCTAGCATAAAAATTTGACTTGAACCTTCCTCGTGGGATCGACCCCTTGCTTGCTTTATACTATTTTGTGTGTTGTGTTTGAAGCTAGGGTAATTAATTTGTGTGACCACGATATCGCAACAGCTGGCAATAAAAATAGGGGAAGCATTAGCAGCAGAGAGAGCAGAGCTGCAATCATGGGAGAGGGATTGTTGAACCGCTTTCAAAACTGCACTATCCGTGATCAAGCTCAGAGGAACTGAAAAAAAAACAAGAATACCAATAGTAAGGAAAAACAAAAAAAGATGAAGAACTAGAGGAAAAGCAAACGAAAAGAGGAAGATATAGATCCAAAACATGCTGCTGCTTAAGTCTTGCTTCTAGGTAACTCCAGCTTTGCAAGATAATGCACAAAACACAGATTCAAACTCATACTCAATAGTTGTGATCTCATGATTAGCAGCCATTATGTCACTCACATGTCATAACCTATTTCTGGGTTATTCCCCAAATACATCTCCTTTCTATCAAAATAAAAAAACCAAAAAAATAAAATAAAGACTAGCATTTTGGCAAGAGCAAGCTAGAAGGATTTCACATGTAGAAAAAATCAAACTATAATTTTGGATAGAATCAGAAGCCTAATTGTACTCCATTTTACCCACATGTCAAGTTACATGATTATTAAACGAATCTACATATAAATTAAGCCTAAGAATATAATTAGATTTTTAGTAGGTCAATTTGATTTAATCATGGGTCAATTTAAATTTTAATTATGGTTAAGAACTAATTTGGGTTCAAGTGAAGGATTTAATTAGTTGCAAAGACTTAATTATACTTTAAATAGGTCAAATTAATTTTATTACAGGCTTGATTGGTGAAAAATTAAGTTTGAGAACCCAATTTGGGCTTAATTGAGAAGATTTGAATTTTTGGAGACTAAATTTAATTTTTACTAAGTCAATTGATTGAAATCAGGGATAAAATTATAAGAAAATTAAAGTTTTGGGGTCAATTAAATGTTAAATTGAAGAAATTCATAGTTAAGGACCATTTTGCAAAAGATGTCGAACTATGGGCACCCAATTGATTGAAATCAAGGGTGAAATTGAAGAAAATTGAATGTTTAATGGTCAATTGAGGGTCAAATTGTATAAATCCAAGACTAAGGAACAAAATGAAAAAGACACTGAAATCCGAGGCTGAAATTGAAGTTCGTTAGGGGCAAAATTAAACAAAATTGAAAGTATGAAGCTGACACAATCAAAGAGTTGATATCTTCCTCCAAGTGTATGAGTGTTGAAGTAATAAATAACCCGACAAAACCGGGGTCAACCACAGGGAGGTTAACTGTATAAACTACAAATAAAGAAATAGATAATAACAAAAAATGAGTTGAAGAGAGCTTTGAGATGTGACATTAATATAAGGATTAAACAAGAATAAAATAGTTGTCAAGGCTAGAGGATCCATTAATGGTATTTCAAACAAGTATAGTATAAACTCTTTTTATTACTCAATTAGAAACCACACATAAAGGAGGTTCCAATCGGATTATAAATTGTTAAAAAGATTACATTAGTTATCTTATTCAAATAATGCTAATACTTGTAAATGTTGTCAGGTATTCATGATTATAACTTATGTTAACAACAAATCAAGTTCCTTTGATAGCACAGGTGTCGGTTATACCATACGGTTGGGCTATGAAAGTGCCAAGTATTTATTGTACCAAGGGTTATACAACATAAATCTAGATTAAACATTCAACAAGCAAAGTATTAAAAGTGAACAAGATAATAAATACAAAACATGTTAGTATCAAACATTAAAATCCATGTTAAGTTTATACTATACTTATTCTTACACCATTAGTGTAACCTTTTCACCTTGACATAATAAACTTAGCTAAACATAATGAAAGAGAGAAACATAAATAAACAAGATAATAACATAAATAAGATATAAGTTAACTAAGTAAAGGAAAGGAAATGAAAAGCATAAACAAGATATTAATATAAACAAAACTTAAGCATTACAAAAATATAAAGAGAGAGAGAAAGAATATGGTCTTGATCTGAAAACCAAGATGCCTAAATGCATGGCAAATGCGTCCTTTTAAAGGCCAAAATTCAGAACTATTGATTTGATGACTAATTATTGAGTGGGTGGCCACATCTTGACTTGGTGACAATCCTTATCTTCTTGTCTAAACAAAACGTCATTGCTAACGTCAGACTTTGAATTGATAGTCTTCATGAAAGTTCTGGGACATTGTCTTAGCTTTCCAATAAAACAAAAATCGGCGCATTTGGACTTCTATAACTCAAGATATGGGCAGAACATTGAACAATATCTGGACTGCAGGATAGATTCTGATTTCTCCGTTGTTGCTACCATTTGAACTCGACAATGACACTTTTAAATCTTAGACTCTTCATTAAAGTTTTAGGCCTATGTCTTAGCTTTCCAAACATATAAACCAGACCTAAATCCAAGTTCTACAACTCCAGTTATGATCTAATAATCAAATGGTGTTCCAATTTAGACTGGACCAGCATCTCTTTTATAAGCTTAGCCATTTCTTTGTCTTCTCAATTTCAGTAGTTAAACTCATTAATCAACCCTTTGATTTATATGATAAGCCTATATTTAAAATGAACATTTACCATAAATTAAAGGTATCTTATATTATCAGACTTATTATTATAAAACATGCTTTAGTTAAGGAGTTATTGATACTTCAAGTGCAAAATGATGATATAAAACCTTGATAAAAATACACTTTTAAGTACTAATCAAAAGCTAATCAGAGGTGTAATTGAGAGATATTAGAAATCGAAGGACCATATATGTTATGGTTGATTAACACCACAACACTTGTGGCACTATCCCAAAGTGGCCAACCCGACCAGCCTTTTTCCTGTAACAAATCTGACAACCCATGATAGCTACTTTAAGCTAACGGTTGAGATCCTTCCAGGTTGAATCAGTGGCCAAGATTTGGCACCAGTAAAGAAAAAATGTCCCTCTCCACCAGCTCCACAACCAGGCCACCAACAGCTTCCCACGCTAGGTACACTCCTCCCTTCTTCTTCTCCTTCGTTGTTCCCATTGTTTTCATCTTATACGCAAAACAAGAATTTGTTATGCATGAAAGGCGTCACTGGGATACCCCCCCTCGAGTTTGGGTTCGCCCTGTGTTGGCCTAGCCCAAATAGCTGGTCGAGTCCAGCCTAGACCAAATTTGTTGGGCTGATATCGGTCCAACCCTTTTTTGGGTCGATTTGGCTATATCTAGGTCGGCCTAACCTAATACATTTAGATAATAATCTAATATTAAAAACAAATATTAAAAAAATTACTTGGAGGGATTATACCCCCCGAGTTTGGTTCAGCCCTGTGCTGGCCTAGCCCAGATAGCTGGTCAAGTCCATCCCATACGAAATTTGTTGGGCCAATATCGGCCCAACCTTTTTTTAGGCTGATTTTGCAATATTTAGGTCGACCTAACCCAGTACATTTAGATAAAATATAATATTAATAAAAATATTAAAAAAAACAGAATTCTAAAAAAATTTCAAGGGTCATTTCAAAATATTTCTAATTTATCGCGTGTTTTTCTATCAATTTTGTATAATATTAGGCTGTATTTTATACTATAAGATACAGATCCAGTATTAAAATATCTCGTTTTCTCTGAAATATTTCTTAAAAAAATTAAAAAAAATCTCAAAACTTTTAAATTAATTTCCCCCTTTAAAAAAACAAAAAAAAATATTTTGTTTTCATGCATACGACCAGATCCTAAAAAAAATTTCAAGCATATTTCAAAAACAAAAACCAAAAAATTGCATCTTTCTCATGTTTTAAAAAAACAAAAAAAATAAAATGGATATCGTAACTAATTTATGATTATTCGTTAAGATTTAACCAAAATATCAAAACCCTTTACCAATCATTTTGTTCATTTTTATATTAAGGTTTAGATATAGACTTTAATATTTGGAGGTGTAAAACTACACAATAGAGTACATCCTCAGATATTAAAGATATAAAGTGTAAAATAAATGTGATACTAAAATTTAAACTTTAGAATGGTTAGGATTAAATCCAATGAGGTAGAGACTCTCTCACAAAGGAAGATATATCTTAGGCCTTAGAAGAAGACCAATAGATAGAAACTTGACATAGAAAAATAATCAAACAACAATGCAGTTTACCTTAGGTAGGGTGCACTGTGGGTGATGCGTCTTCCCTTTGTACAATCAATCCTTACTTAGACTCTCGCAGACCATAGGTTTTCTAGTAACCATAATACTAGGTGACCACTTGTGAACCTTAATCATAATTTTATGATTAAACCCAAAATCCTTTCC
>Ga0325401_1004384_pt1 | contig 13291 bp, 8 predicted proteins | sample PopdelMetagenome_FD_205666 | JGI IMG/M metagenome (GOLD analysis project Ga0325401, IMG submission 205666) | Populus deltoides microbial communities from Bellville, Georgia, United States - Xylem-PdKOR-R2 | ecosystem: Host-associated > Plants > Phyllosphere > Stem > Wood/Secondary xylem | place...
AAAAAAAAACAACATGAATATAAATCATATATATTAGTGATAAATCTAATTTTAAAAAATTAATATCATTGTTAATGAAAATAGTAATAATAATTTTCAATATTATTATTAATATCATTGTTATTGAAAATAGTAATGAAAAAGAGCTTTTTATAATTGGGTGGTTTAATTAATTAAATTGAACAAGGTTCAATTTGATTCAATGACTTTTCAAGAGCGGAATGGAACATGTGGAATGAAACCAGAACGTTCTGGGCGGAATTTAGCCGAAAAATCCGGAACGGATCGAGATTTAAAATGAGATAAAATTTATTCTATTTTGTTCCGTTTTTTGAATTCGCATGGAATGTTTCGGCCATTCCGGACAAAACAGAACGAAATTGATAACCTTGATAATTATAGATAAATTAAAAGAGATAAGTGTTTTAGTATCATTTCTTTTGTGTGAACACTTTAATAGTAAGAACTAAAAAGTGGTTAATGATGTTTTGCATATATCTACTATTTAGCTTTGATTAGTTGCGTCAATTTGTTAATAATGAGGTATCTCTACTCAGTATTGTATTAACCAGTGTTATTAAACCCAGACCGGCCTGGCAAGTCGACCCAGGACCCGACCTACCCGGGGGCTAAACTGGTCCGGGTTTGTCAAAAGAATAGTCAGTGCAACGACCTGGTCAAACCGAGTCAAGCTGGCAGGTCAACTCATGACCCAGGTGAGAACCGGCCAGGACCCGATTTTTTTTTTTCAAATATGGGATTTGAAACCCATTAGTGTATATACTCTATGTTCCCAAGAAAAAAATTATGTTTTTTCAATGTGGGATACAAATATACTCTATGTTCCCATGAAAAAAATTATGTTTTTTCAATGTGGGATACAAAACGTTTTTGTTTAAATACTTCAACTTAAAAGGATAACATAGTATCTTTTTAATATGAGATTTAAAACCCATTAATATATATACTCAATATTCATACGAAAAAAACTATATTTTTTTCAATGTGAGATTTGAAACCCATTAGTATATATGCTCTATGTTCACAAGAAAAAAACTATGTTTTTTTAATGTGAGATAAGAAACTTTTTGATTTAAATACTTCAACTTAAAAGCTTAATATAATATCTTTTTAATGTGAGATAAAAAAATATTTTAAAATATTCTTTTAAACTTCATTATTTACAATATGTATAACCTATATTTACATGGATATTTTTCTTAATTTTTTTCATATAAAATATTAAAACTTTAATTATTTTTTAATTTTTCCAGGTTGACCCGAGTTGACCCGGGTTTACCCTTGAAACCCAGGACCCGACCCCTTGGCCGGGTCAATCCTGAGCCGGGTTTAATAACTATAGTATTAACATTCAAGTCCTTTAACTTGAGAGACATGTTATGTTTTATGTTTTAAAATTGTACTTACTTTATTTTGAAAAATATTGCATATATTTTTTACTCCATTAATAAAGGATAAAAATATTTATTTATTAATAAAACATACTTGATTCAATTTGTGTATTTTTTTTTAGGCATGATTTCCCAATAATGTTTTTCATGAAAGTCTTGATTTTATATGTTTGAGATTTTATAGTTTTTTCATAAAATTTATTTTTTTTCTAACGTGTCTTTTTGGCTTTTCAAAATAAAACAAAACCTCATTTAGAAAAATAATAACTACTAAAAAATAAAAAATAAGTTAATAAAAGATTAAAAATTTTTATCTTTCATATTTTTTTTGTCTTTTTAAAATAATAATAAAAATTCAATGTAAATAAAAAATTTGAAAAATAGGTTCTAGCAATTAATAAATAAAATTTGGCAAAAAAATAATAATTAATTTTTCTTTTTTATTTATCTGAAATATTTTGGATATGTGTCGAGCTCCTAATGTAATCCGTCATCAGTTTAATGGGTGTATCATATTAAGAAATTCGAATGGAAATATAATATATAGTAACGCAACCTGATTTATTAATAATAAAGAAATTTAACTAATAAAAAATTGATAATAAAAGGACATGCAACATAATTAACCCTAACAAAAATAAACTAACCATATATAATTTGATGTCAAACTTACCGACGGAACTTTTTCCATCCGTAATTCAGTTGGTAACTACTGACGGAACGTTTCCATCGGTAGTTACCGGCTGAATTATGGACGGAAAGTTCAGAATTAAAAAAAAAAGGTGGTTCGCTAACGTGGAGGTTTTTGCGGGTGATTTTTACCGACGGAATCATCGACGAATTCAAAACGGTAGCTTCGTACGGTGATGTGACCGGTTCACCGTTTAAAATACCGACGAAATTACCGAGGGATTCGAAATGGCAGATCTATACAGTGACGTGTCGATTTTTCCGTCAGAATAGCCGACGGACTCACCAACGGAATAATCCGTCAGTGAAACCGTCGGAAAAAGTTAATATATGCCTTCTCTGCCGGCCCTCTCTACCGACCCTCTCTTCCCCTATTTCTCCTTCTTCTTCCTAATCCCAACTCTCCCCATCTGCAAACAACTAGCCCCCTTCCCCCCTGAACAAAAATCTCCCTCATCTCAGCACAACAAGTTATAGTTCTTGAAGTTTTGTGGTCACAGCATCCATGTTCTGATTTACCAACGGATTTTATCAATTTTTGTAAGTAATTCTACCTTTTTAAATTTTAACGTTTAAATGTCAATTTTATTGTTTTTTTAGTATATGTATTTTGTTAGTAGATGTACATGTTTTATTGTTATTTCTCAAACAAACTTGTAGTATATTAATGTATAATTTTATACCTGTTATGGTTTGTTTTAGATTTTGTAATATTGTATTTATTTGTAAATTGTTAAAACTTTATGGAATTACTGAATTACATGTGCTGTTTTGAAATAATTAATAGCTTTCTTAATGGGTCCGTTTTAAGTTTTATCAATGGTATTGCGGAGTGGTAATTTTTGTAAATTTATATATATTAATTTGTATGGATGTTGATAAATGATAATGAATATTTAACATTTATGAGAAGTTATGATTGGTTTGTTGGATAATCTCGAGGTAAATTAATATTTTTGTAAGTTTATTTAGCTAACTTAGTTAATTAATACATGATGTCATCATAATTTTATAGAGGTTCGATATAAGTCATGGATGATCATTCATGGATGTATCGAGATTCACCTCAAGGATTGCGAAGGATGGATTATTGTAATGGGGTTCAGGGTTTTATTAATTTCGCAACATCTATTTTCAGAAATTTTACTAGAGGCGGTATTAGGTGTCCATACAGGAAGTGTCAAAATAAAAAGTATCTGCATCCAGATGTTGTAATGATGCATCTTCTACACAAAGAGTTTATGGAGAATTACCAGTGTTGGTATGCACATGGAGAAGTATTTGTTAGCAAGAGGAGAATGGGAGAAACGGTTGTTGGGTTAACTTATAGTGCTAGCAACGTGCATGAAGCGGCAAATGACAACACTAATCCTTACAGAAATATGGTTATAGATGTAATGAGAATGAATCAAGGTAATGTCAGTCAATGTCCAATCATAAAAGAAGAACCTAATGCAGATGCAGCTAGGTTTTTTGATTTGTTGAAAGATTTTGACGAACCATTATGGAATGGTTGCATAAATCACAGTAAATTATCGGTCGTAGCCCATATGTTCACCATCAAGTCAGATCATGGGTTGAGTGAGGCCGGTTATGACAAAATTATTGAATGGGCGAGAAGCATTTTACCCGAAGGGAACAGGTTGAAAGAGAACTTCTATGCTGCGAAGTCCATGATGAAACCCCTCAGTTTAGGATATCAGAAAATTGACATGTGCCCTAACTTCTGCATGTTACACTACCTTGAAAATGCTAAGATGACCGAGTGCATAACATGCGGGCATTCCCGTTACAAACCCAGAACTGGCAGGGGAAAGATTCTAGTGACATATAAAAAACTTAGATACTTCCCAATCACACCTAGACTGCAGAGGTTATTCATGTCACCAAGGACTGCTGAGCACATGACATGGCACCAAGCACATGATGCGGTTGATGGAGTGATGGTGCATCCTTCTGACAACGAAGCATGAAAACTCTTTAACAGTGTGCATCCTCACTTTTCAGTTGAATCAGGGAATGTGTATCTTGGGTTACGTACAGACGGATTCAACCCATTTAGGTCATTTGTTGCTCCTTATTCTTGTTGATCGGTCATACTCACAGTTTATAACTTGCCATCAAGAATGTGTATGAGGCCGGAGTTCATGTTTTTATCTACTGTCATACCCGGTCCAAGCAGCCCGGGGTGGAATATAGATGTTTGTGTTCGATTGTTAATTGATGAGTTGACGCAGTTGTTGTCCTCCAGAGCTCTGACTTATGATATATCGAGGAAATAAAATTTTCTTATGAGGGCGACTTTGATGTGGACTATCAATGATTTTCCAGCTTATGAAATGTTTTCTGGTTGGAGCACGCATAGGAAACTAGCATGTCCATACCGTATGGAAAACAACAAGGCATTCACACTAGCAAACGGAGGTAAAGCTTCTTTTTTTACTGTCACCGTCACTTCTTGCCACTTAATCACAGGTACAGAAAGAACAGAAAAGATTTCTTTGTTGGCAGAGTTGAAAAAGATGTTGCATCGCCATGTCTTTCGGGTGAAGAATTGCATGATGTTGTATCAGAGTACGGTGACATTGTGTTTGGCCTTCAATCAGGTAAGCAAAAGTTTCCTGGTTTTGGTTTACCCATAATTGGGTAAAGCGAAGTATCTTTTGGGAGCTTCCTTATTGGAAGACCAATCTGCTCCACCATAACCTTGACGTCATGCACATTGAAAAGAACGTGTTTGAGAACATTTTCAACACCGTCATGGATGTGAAAGGAAAGATAAAGGACAACATCAAGGCTAGATTAGATATAGCTTTATACTGTAACCGTAAAAATATGGAGTTGGTTTATGATGAGTCACGGGTCGCAAAACCAAGAGCAAGCTTCGTATTAAAGAAAAACACACAACTGCTAATCTACAAAAGACTTAAGAGTCTGCGTTTTCCGGATGGACATGCATCAAACATATCAAGGCTGGTTAATATAGAGGACTGCAGATTGTATGGAATGAAGAGTCATGACTGCCATGTGTTTATGCAAACACTCATCCCATTAGCTTTTCGTGATTTGTTGTCAAAGGGAATATGGGATGCACTCAAGGAGATCAGTCATTTCTTTAGAGATATATATTCCAGCAAGTTGAATGTTGAGCATATTGAGAGGCTTCAAACGAATATCGTTGAGATACTATGCAAACTTGAGATGATATTCCCTCCATTATATTTTGACTCAATGGAGCATCTCCCTATACATCTACAGTTCGAGGAAAAAGCTGGAGGACTGGTCCAGTATAGATGGATGTACCCATTCGAACGGTTAAATATTACAGTTGCAATGTAATTCATATATAAAAGTATTTTCTATGTTTTTCTTAATTGAAAATACTTGATTAATTCAATGCAGGTACTTGTTTAATATCAAGAAAAAGGTTAAGAACAAGGAGCATGTTGAGGTTTTGATATGTGAGGCCTATATTATTGAGGCTTTAATATGTGAGGCTTATATTGTTGAGGAGATCTCAACATTTATCTCGTACTATTTCGAACCTCATCTGAGAACGAGAATCAATTGTGTTCCATGACATGATGATGGCGGTGAAGTGCCTTCTAGTGGGAACTTGTCAATATTCTCTAATACTTGATGACCCACACCTAAAAATGCCGTAAAAAGAAGATATTTATCGAAAATAGAGTTCAAACAAGCACACAACTATGTTCTATTTAATTGTGATGAGCTGAGACCTTTTATTCAGTAAGTTTATATATGTGTAATACTAATTAAACTTTGTTAGTAATATAATGTTAATTATATATTGTAATATCATACACTCAGTATCACTTGCAAGCAACATCAACAATATTGCTCTCCAATAACTCACAACTGATCGAATCTCAGATCTTTCAATTACAAGATGAACAATTTGTCATGTGGTTCAGAACACATGTAAGCACTATCACAAACTCATTCTAACTTGCAAAATTACTGTACGTATGCATGTCATTACGAGATTCTCGTTCATTTACTATTTATTGATGTACATTACATACAAGGTTTATCAAATGGGAAGGAGTGCGCCTAAGTCATTGTCTTCACTAAGCCTGGGGCTTGAAAGAAAAGTTAAGTGCTACAACGGGTATTTTGTCAATGGATATGTTTTCCATACTGAAGAATACGGGCATGAAAGAAAGACATACAACAGCGATGTTTGTGTTAAGGGATCCACTAGTAGTGAGTTAGAAGTTGACTACTATGGTAGATTAGAAGAGATCGTCGAACTGCAATATCCTAGCGAGCAGAATAGAGTGTTTTTATTCAAATGCTATTGGTATGACATGACTAACAGAGGAATCAGAGTTGATCCGCACTATGATCTGGTCGAAATCAACTCAAAAGCTAGACTCCGCAACATAAATGATGTCTTTGTTTTCGCAACGTAATGTCAACAAATTTATTACATATACACCCCTTCATTTAGAAAAGATCAATCAAGAGTGGATTGGTTGTCCGTTTTAAAAACAAAACCCCGAGGTCGTGTCGAGGTTGTTCAGGATGAGAACGAAGACACAAATGTGCGAGATGAAGTCTTTCAAGTTAGTGAGTTGGTTGAACCATATCGAGTTGCTCCTTCGATTGAATTAGAAGAAAATTTAAATTTTCATGTTTTCGATGATAATCTTGTTAATGTTGATGCAGAGAAATTGAATGTTGTTTTGAGCTCTAGCGGACAAGCAAATGTTGATGAAGATGATGATATCCATGTTAAAGATTGCGATGAAGGTGATGACTATTCAATTGATGACGAAGAAGAAGAAAATTCTGACTAACTATCAGAATGACACCCTTTGTAAAACCCTTTTTTCATGTAATTTAGATTATGGATGATATATTTTGTAACACGAAATTTTATTGTTTAATCACTGTTGTTATTGTTTTGTGCGATAGACAGTTTATCATTTAAGTTTTTGCAGGAAGGTAAATAGGCAATACAAATACAACCTTTTTGTAGAATGCCACAATCACCGACAGAATAAGGTCCATCAGCATTTCACAGAGAGTTCGAAAATAATTACTTGAAATGCCACAATCACCGACACCCATACCGACAGAATTAATCCCGCCAGCATTTCACAAAGAGTTTGAAAATAATTACTTGAAATGCCACAGTCACCGAAGACTATACCGACGGATTAACGTCCATCAGTAAGTTGTCGGCGGGTCAATATTACCGACAATTTCACCAACGGACTGTGCGAATTCCAAAGGGCGGTGCATTAAATGCATCTCTGACCTCGTCAGTTTGCCGACGAAATTGCCGACGGACTGTGAAAAATATGGAGGGTAATTAAAAATTTTGGTGCGAAATTCAAAAATTACCGACGGATTTTTAACACTTCACCGAGGGAATAAATTAAAATTAATGATTATTTTTTATTCCTTCGGTGAATCCGTCGATAAAATTGCACTATAAATCCCAGCGACCGCCCTTTCAATTCATTTTTTTTCCTCTCCTCTCGGTTCTTAATTTCCCCTCCCCTCTCTTTGATTTTTTTTCCTGTCATTTCCTTAATATTTCTGGCAAAGGTTACTAGTTTTTTTTTTTTTTTTTGAATCTTCATCAATCTAAAAGGTATGTGGTTCCTCTATTTCATTTTACTTTAAGGAATTATTTTTTTTAGCTATTTTATTGTTGTTATGCCTTTTGTTTTGGTGTATTTTTGTAATGTAGATAAAGTCTTGAAATAAACATAATTATTGAATAATTTGTTGAATTGTAATTGTTAATGTTGAATTTACCTTAGAATTAGTAATTGAATATGTTGGAATAATTAGTAATTTTACTTTATTATTGCATGATTTATGTTTAATTATTTCCATTGATTTTAATTGTTAGTCTAGGGTGTTTTTTGAATTTATTGAATATATTTTATTGTTGCATTAGCATACTTATTGAATAATTTGTTGAATGTAATTGTTAATGTTGAATTTATCTTAGTATTAGTAATTGAAGACATAGTTATAAAACCTGACCCGATAATTGACCCGGTAAATAACCGAGTCACAGGTCTTGGGGGTCAACCCCTCTCCTTAAATATAAAGATTAAAGAAATCAAACTGCTATATCATCCCTAAACCACAAAACCCAGTGATAAATTGCTTGCCTTTTCTTTCCCATTTTAGCATAAGCAGCCGAAAGAAGAAGAAAATACTTGTGTAACTAAAATTTAAGCAGTAAAACAAAAATAGAATGGTATTAGCTTCCAACAAATCCAAAAAATTCCTTAAAATCACAATAAATCATAAAACATAAGAAGAATAAAAAACTAAATCTCACTCGATTCATTTCCCATATGTTCACCATTGCAAAGCTAATCAATCAACAAGAAGATCAAAAACTAATAATACGGGCAACATGGAGGAAATGCCTTCACAGTCAGTGCTCAATGTGAATATGTTAATGAAGAATGAAATCGACAACAACAAAGTTCATGTTTGCAAATCATATTAGATGTTTCTCTTCATGGGTAACTAAAGGATGGTTGTCAAATGAATATTTTTTTTCAATTATTTGTTCCAATCCGAAGAAGAGCTTAAAAAACATGGAAAAAAGAGAGAAATCTCAACAAAGATAAAAACATAAAAAAGTAAGCAGCGTAAGGAAAATAGAGCACCTGTAGAAATAAACACCAATTTCTCTGATGAAATCTCAACCGATTATTTGTTTTGTAAAAGATAACAGAGAAGGAAATTAGGGGCGGGCTGCTCTTCTCAGGAAATTAGGGCAGAGACTAATTGATTAGTTGTTTAACTTTCGTTTTGCTGCCAGCGACTCAAAGAAAAGTTAATGTATATATGCCGGGTCTCGCCCGGGTTTGTCCGGGTCACAAGTCGACCCACCGAGTCGACCGGGTTTGACTGTTTTTTTGAGCTAGCCAGTTTTTAACCTTGTCCGGGTCGACCCGCCAGGCCGGTCCGGGTTTAATAACTGTGATTAAAGATGTTGGAATAATTAGTAATTTTACTCTATTATTGCATGATTTGTGTTTAATTTTTTCTATTTATTTTAATTGTTCTAGAGTTTTTTTTTTTTGAATTTATTGAATATATTTTATTGTTGTATTGGCATAATTATTGAATAATTTGTTGAATTGTAATTGTTAATGTTGAATTTACCTTAGAATTAGTAATTGAATATGTTGGAATAATTAGTATAGATTGGGTCAATTGGTTGTGGCTATTGTTAATATTTGCAAGTTTGTGGATTTGGGTAGCATCCAGTATAGGGGAGGTGCTGTTGAATTTTTTTTTAACATTTGAATTTAATTATATAATTATTTGTATAAAATTATGTAGATGCGTAGAATGAAAACCAAAATTAGGCGCTCACATATGGTCGCAGCTAGTTCGTCTAGCAGCGAAGATGATATTTCCTTAGGTGCCTCTCAAGAAGAGGCACCTACACCACCTGTGTCGTCAACTGATGCTGCCTCTTCCAGCGCTAGTTCACGGCGCAGAGGCGGCATGCCTTTGCAGCAAAATCAATTTACCTGCAAGTATGAGACATAGTGGAAGGACAACCTTTCAATGTAAGTTGTTAAGGTTTCAGTTTTTTAAAAAAAACAATTATAACATAATTTATGAAGTAATCATTATTTCATTAATTTCATTTATTTTCAGGTTCACAAATATTGAGGTTGCCAGAGTAATATCATCGGCGTTTAAATCGTTGATGGAGATTCTATTGTTTCAATGGAGTCAGAAATCCAGACATCATGAATGGATGCCTCAAATCAATGCATGGTTTGACAGATTTGATGTTGGTGTTAATTTATAATTTTCAGCTTATTTCTAATAAATTATTAATATAATTGTAAATAAATTATTATTTTTATTTAAAATTAATTATTTATAAACAGAACAAATTCTGCTGGGACAGTGAGCATGACACTGTTGTGAGGAGGGTGTGGGAAAATCACGCGGCAACTAGGTAACATCGAAAACAATACAAGATTTTTTTTAGACAAAAATTTATGTTTCGAAATGTAATTTTTGGTTGCGTGAAGTAGGTTGCGTGATTTTTGGTATGAAACAGAAAAAATGGCAAAAAAACCGCGAGAGATAAGGGTTTCCAAGGCTGGAACTATGTTGTTGTTTGGAGGGATTTCAAACCGATATACATCCCGAAAGATTTATGGCCGCACTATCTTGAGCACGTGATGTCTGAGCGGTTCACACGACGCTCACAGTCCGGTGCTGGCAACCGGAATCGGCCAATTCATGGCTCGGTGACAACGCACACCGGCGGCTCCGTGCTCAACATTTCGTGAGTGTTTGTTCAACCATTTTATTTTGTAAGTTATTATGTTTATTGAATTGAATATGATGATTACTTTTTTTTATTTTTAGGAGACCTATAATAATCGGTTGAGGGAGAGATACGGGGACGATCCTTTGACCCATCCAGAATTAGATGTGGATTTGTGGATGGAGGTTGGATCGTTTGGTGGACCTGATAAAAATTGGGTTTACGGGCTCTCAAACATTACGGCCAATAACTTGTGGTCGACCCGTAGTTTTTCAACTGTTAAGAGCTCCCAATCAATATCGAGCACCTAATCTAAGGAGTTCGTGACCTTGCAGCACCACACGGCTTAGCTCACTGAAAAATACGACCACCTATCAGTGGAGTACGCACAATTCAAAGCGGCTCATGCACAACAAAGAGCGGAGTATGCACAACAAAAAATGGATCATGAACAACTTCACAAAATGATCATGAACATGGCATCACAGAGTGGAACCTGTGCGCCTAATCCTTTTTGGCCGTATAACCACCAGAGTCCTCCTTCTCCTCCTCCAGTTCCACCTTTATATTAATTTATAATAAATATTATTTACCTTTAAAATTTCATTTAATATTTTTTTTAAAACACATTCAGTTTGTAATGAATATTATTTAACTTTATTTTTTTGTTTTTTATGTTTAATAGAAATTTATTTGCATAATTGGTTTTTATTACCGTTAATTTATATAATTTTATATTATGTATTCTAAATCATTTTTAAAAAACAAATTTAAAAAAAATATATTACAAAAGGTTTTACCGACAGAATGAATCCGTCGGCATTTAACAGTAACTGCCATATTCACCGACGAATTTACAGGCGGATATATTTGATCGGTATTTCATATACTCACCGACAACTTTACCGACGGAATGAATCCGTCGGCATTTGACAGTAGCTGTCACAATTATCAACGTATTTACACACGGATATCTTCAATCAGTATTTCAAACACTCACCGATAAATTTACCGACAGTGTATGTCCGTCGGTAATCACGCTATCACCGACGGGATAAAATCCGTCGGTATATTTCAAGCGAGAAACTTTTTTTTGGCGCGCAGATTCCGTCTGTAAAACCATCGGCAACTGGTTTTTTTGTTTTTCCGACTGATATAGCGACGGAATGTGGAATTACCGATGAAAGAAAAGTCGACGGATATATTTCGTCGGTGAACACATCAGTAAATAAATTACCGACGAACTCGTAATCACACACCGACGGAATATTTCCGTCGGTAAAATTGTGAAATCTTGTAGTGATAGAAAGAGGAAAGGAAAAAGAAAAACCAAATAAATAAAAGTACATTTCCTTTTTCCTTTCTCTTCTCCTTTTTTTCTTTTTTTCATTTTGCTTCACTTATATTGATTTTATTTTCATTATTTCCCGCAAGTTTCTTTTCTAAGATTGGAGACTTTCCATGTTTCTTTTTTCAGATCATGATTCTTTTATATTTCCCTTGTCATATTCATTAATCAACACAATCTATGCATAACTAGATAGGTGGTCACCAAAATATTTTTAACATAAAATAAAAATATTTAGGTTATGAAAAACTTTTTTGCAGCCAGCAAGTCAATTTTAAAATTTTTTAATCTGATTTTTTACCGAGCTCGAGTTTCAAAATAAATTATAGTAGAGTTGTCCTTAATTGACAAAGTCAACTTGTCATATCCAAAGTCAATTCTGATGACCGGCAAAAAAACATAGACTGACTTGATAAAAAAAATTAAAATGATATTTTTTAAAAAAAAATATTAAAACAGTGAAATATTAGATCAACCGAAACATTAGACCGATCCAAGATTCACGGCTAGTTCATGAACTAAATCAAGTTTACTAGTTTTTTAAAAACTATTTTTATTTAGTAATATGATAACAAAAAAAAAAAGTTGCTTTCATAATCGAGCAACAACTCAATGCAAGAATATTTATTTGAGATAGTGATAACCTCAAAAAAAAATTAAAATAAATTATGAAGATCGATTCTTAATTAACTTAAATTAATCTGTCAAATTCATTACTCGAGTTATAAACTTTATTAAATTTAATAATTTAATACAAATCAATTCACAAACACCATCAAAGATCCATTAGATATTTCATTTATGCTAATTATAAGGTCTGAGACAAAAGTTTTGAAAAAAATCAATGAATAAAATTGTTACAAAGGTTTTGACTAGTGAAGATCCATTGGAGTATTAAGAGAAGGTTCTAGTCCGTTTGATTTAAATACAAGATGACCCAATCCATCTACAACATGGGCTTGAAAGTGGCTGCAATTTCTCGTTCCATTACAAGTAATATTTGGCAGCAAATTAAAATAGTTTCCTTAGCTACCACAGGCATATAATTTCAGCATGAAGAGGAAATATTTGGGCACTAACTTTTCCTTCCAGCAACGACATTAATTAAACTCTACAATTAATTCTCCTAGGCTAAAAGGAAACACAGGTGGCAGCAACTTCTCTCTTTGTTCCTATGATATGTGGGGCAGCCATAAACTCTATACATACTTTGATTTTATTTATTTTGGTTCTCTTTGACAAAATTTTAATACTTAATTTTTTATTATTAATTCATGTTCTTGGATTTGATTAATTAGCTAAAGTCTAAAATTTGTTTGGGTTTAATTATTAATTAGTTTTTACCAATAGCTCAAGGTTGTTTTGGCCTATATTTTCAAGTTTATTAGTTTAGATTTTGAATTATAAAAGATTTTGAATCATTTTATTAAGTGAATTAATTTAATAGATTCATTATGATTTTTATTTTAAGGAGTATAATTCTATTGTTAAACTTTTATTCACTGGTATGAGAAATTTTCACTTCTAACAAACTGAATT
>Ga0325401_1004385_pt1 | contig 13291 bp, 7 predicted proteins | sample PopdelMetagenome_FD_205666 | JGI IMG/M metagenome (GOLD analysis project Ga0325401, IMG submission 205666) | Populus deltoides microbial communities from Bellville, Georgia, United States - Xylem-PdKOR-R2 | ecosystem: Host-associated > Plants > Phyllosphere > Stem > Wood/Secondary xylem | place...
TTTTGATTGTTACTTATTTTATTCGAAATAATTTATGAAATGTTAATTATTATTATTTTAATTTTTTCATCTTTTAATTTTTTTATTTTTTAGATTTGACCTCTATTATTTTGATTATTATTTATTTTATTTGAGATAATTTATGAAATTATATATTTTTTCAATTTCATTCCCATTCAACTTTTTAATTTGTAAGATTTGTTTCTCATTATTTTAATAAACTTGAAAAAAATAAAACATTAATAAGTTATTTTCTATCTTATTTTCTATAACATAACTAAATACTGAAAAATATTTTTCAATTTATTTTTTATTACACTACCAAACATCGAAAAATAATTCACTTTCCCGGAATTCACTTTAAAAAAAAACTACTTTCGAGCAAATAAACGAGTCTAAAAATAAATAAATTAAAATATTAAAATAAATAATTTTATCTGACTTAATCTTCAAACCCGTATAATAAAATCAACATTCACCATCTACTTGTTCTGTTTTTTCTCTTTCAAGAAAAAACATGTAAGAGAGAATATGAGATATTCTTGAAATTATATACCCAATTGCATGTAAAAAAACCATTTAAGTTAATAAATTAAAACCTCTCTTTTATTACATGTGAGTTTTAAATATTTGTCATGATGAATGATAGGTTATACTTTTTATTTTAAATAAATATTAAAACACATGGAATACCTAATGAACTCTTCAATGATAACTCATATTAAAATAAATTCTAGCCAATAAAAATAATATAGAAAGTGTTAATTAAAATCTTATAATATATGATTTAAAAAGCATTTTAATTTTTAAATAAATTTTTGAAAAATCTATCTAATAATCTATGAATCTCATTCTTTCATAGAAGGTCTCGTCAATAAACATCTTAACTTGATTTAAATAAAACAATCAATTATATGTGTAATTACACTTTAGTAATTTTATAAAATAAATAGCTTTAAATCTAAAAAAAATATAGTTTATATGGTTGTTATATAATGTAAAAGGACCACCTCTCATTATACTCGACCAATACAAAAAAATTGAAACAAAGAAAAAAAATTAAAGTTTTGCCATTGACACTTTATCTCTTAATTAGTTTCATGTAATTCAGAAGGTAGGTTCCAACTAATTTAGGGTCTTCTCCCGTTCTCAAGAAGACCCTTCTTAACCGTCTAAACTCCAACGTCACATTGACGCCCCAAGGCTAGGCCTATAAATACCCCGATATTTGGCGCCCAAAACATTCTCAGTCGTCTAACTGAAAACTCCAAAACTTAGAGACCGAGCGAGAGAGATTGAGAGATTCAATAACAATTTCTAGGGCTTACCCGTACATGCAATCGGTTATCGATTTCGAGATGCAGAAATTAGGGTATCCAAGCATGAAGACTTTGGATCAGTTCAAATCGCTATCAGGATCCGCAAAGAACTTCTCATTCAATTCGCGGCCATCAACGGACTCGACTACATCGGGAAGTTTCGCTAATTTGAAGATCACTGCAGGTTCTGATTGAAGGTTTTTGTTGATTTTTAGTTCTCTTAGAGAAATAACCTGAACATTTGCGATGATTTCTGTTTTGGATTTGTTTGTTTGCAGAGAAATTGGTCAAAGAACAGGCTTCCGTCAAAACAGATCTCGGGATGGCGGTACACGGATCTCTCTCTTTACATGTGTTAATTATATGTACAAGTATATGCACTTACGTACATTGATGTGTACTGGCTTGTACACACATGCTTCATTGTTGATATATGCATGTTTTCTATGATATACACGCATCTCTCTGCGATAATTGCTTATACGAGGAAAAGTTTTAATATCTTCAACTTAACCTTCTAATTTAATATAAATTACCGCTGTTTTATCAAAATTAGGTCTAGTTATTCTGTTCACTCCATGACAATTAAGGTTAGCGCATATTAAATAAAACTTTATTTTTTGTGGAAAACGTACTGAAGTAAATTAATTACACTGAACTGGATGTGGATTTTGATGGAGAATTCTCATTATATAGAACACCAAGCTGAAGAAATCAATGGAGCATATCCATGTGTTGGAGGATAAGTTGCAAAACGCGTTTAATGAGAATGCAAAGCTTAAAGTAAAGCAGAAAGAGGATGAGAAGCTTTGGAAAGGATTGGAATCAAAATTTTCTTCAACAAAGACTCTGTGTGATCAATTGACAGAGACCTTACAACACTTAGCCGGTCAGGTTCAAGATGGTAGGTATTTCTATAAGCTAGAGGTCTTCAAATTCTGTATAGTTTTTGTCGTTAGTGGTGACAGTTGCCTTTAACCTGCTTCCACAGCTGAAAAGGATAAGGAGTTTTTTGAAGGCAAACTGTCTGCAAGCTCAAATGGCATTGACTATTTGAACCAACAACTGAATGATTTATCTGTGAAATTAGGCTCTGCGGAGGAAACTATTAGAACTCGTGAGTGGTTTACAATTTTATCATTTTCCACAAACAGCTTTCCAGTTTCCAAGATGAGGATTGTTTCAGTGCGTGTGTATGGTGTGTTTGCTGCCACTATTAGCAAACAGGACCTTACTGTTGATTTTCTGATAAAGCATCGCAAGGCTGTGTTTGCTTGGCACTACAATTCGTGATTCATAATGTTCTTGAATCTTTTATGTAGGTGAAAGGGAACTACAGGAACTTGAAATCAATAAGGAGGAAAGAAATAAGATCTACATAGAAGAACTACGCCAAACTACCAGTCTGATAGAAGAAAAAGGTACATGATGTTAAAACAGGCTGATCATTTTCTGGACTTGCTATTTACACCCTTCAACAATTAACTCTTCAAGCACATGGATTTACAAACAACATTGATTGTGGAACAATTTTTTCTCTGATATGTTTATTTCCCAAAGAGGAAAAGAAAAGTGGAAGGTTATGCTTCAAACACCTTTTAATCACATACAATGTGGTTCAGCCACGCCTTAATGAGTAAGAAGGTGCTTATCAGGCACACATCTCATTTTCCATTTGTCTATCGAATTAGGAAATTGCTACTAGTTGCGTAGAAGATAATGTTGCGTTGGCATTATGTTATCTTCATTTTCATTATCTTCCTTGGTGTATTTTTTTATATTTAAATTTGGACATGCTTACCGACTTGGATTGCCTTCAGACCATTATCAACATTGTTCCTGATTAGTCACTTAGGTGGGAAAAGAAAACATGAAATTACTGTTAGTGAACTCGGGGTTGAGTTCCTTTTCAACCATGTGGATTTTCTTTTAGTGGTCAGAACTCGCTTTCAGTTTTGGTATAATTGTTGATGTATGGATCTTTGAACTCACTCTAATCAACATCGTGGAGTTCTTTTCTGAATTTAATTTGTTTCTTTTAGGGCTGAAATTAGAGCAGTGAAATGTTTATTGTTTCATTTGTTTCTTGGCCTAAACTGTTTCATGAATTCCATTGTATATAAATTCTTTTCTAGTGCCTTTAGAAGCTTCTCAGTTTGGTATTGGCAGCTATACCCCATATCTTCTCGAGTGAACTTATATTACATTATCTCACGCGTTTGCTTGCCCTGGAGTTGCAATGCTAGTAGTGATACGAGCCTCTATAGCATTTTTTGTATTCCTAGTGATGCTGGCTCCGCCCACATTGGGATTTTCAGAATTTCTGCTACTTCTAGTGAGCATGTATCTCTTTATGTAGTTCATAAAATATCTTAAAATGGCAACAAAAAATAAGAGGAGAAATACCTAGCTCATAAAGTATTATGTTTTGAGACCACGTTGCCTATGATCCATAATGTAGTGGCTCATGTCAAATTCTGCAGATGTTGAAAAGTGCATCTCATACATGTATGCTGATTGACTTTTAGTTTTAGGAGCCGTGTCCTACCTCAGTCTCAGATTCTGTGCATTGCTTGTAAAGGCGTTCTTCTTCATTTTCTTTTCTTTTGCATGCAGATGCCATGCTAAAGAAGTTTGAAACAACTGTAGCAGCTAATAGATTGGCCGCGGAGGACCTAAACTCAAAATTGGAAGAGATGAACCGTGAATTGGGACTGAAAGGAGACAAAATTAATAGTTTAATGACCACTCAAGAGAACTTGGCGAAAGAAATGAGTGACCACCAATCGAGAAGCAATGATTTCGCTAACAGATTGGCCATATCACTCCAAGAGTTTAAAAACCTAGAAGGCTTTCTTCATGTACTGGCTGCACAATTGGTTGAGTTGGATAAACAAAGTTTGACTTTTACCACCAAGTTTGATCAGCTAAACTCTCTCTATGATAGTTGCTTTAAGTTGGCCCAACAGGAGAGAGAACTTGCTGTGAAGCATGTCCAAAGGCAGTATGATCAGCTCCATGACCAGTCTTTGTCTGTAAAGTCAGAAAAAGATGCCATGAAATTGGTAAACCAGGAGTTAAATGATAAGATCATTGAACTTCAGAAATCCCAAGAGTCTATTATGGCACAGCTTTCAGAAGAATGTCAGTCAGCAAAAGAAAGAATTCAAAGTTTGGAGTCTGAAGCTGAAATGCTGATGTCAAAGAAGAAGGAAACGGAGATGTTGGTTTCAAAATTAGAGGAGAAAATTGACACCTTGTCAGAAGGATCGAGGTCATCTGAGAATAAAATGGTTTGTGACTTTTTCTATTGCGTTCTCTCTTTTAGGTCATGTCTGAGCGTGCACTTTTAATACTCCATCCTTTACTTCTATCTTGCAGCAAGATTTGTTGTTGAAAATTTTAGCATTAGAAATTGAAAACAAAGACAATGCAGAGAGGTTACAGGATGAAATACAGAGAAAAGAAGAAGAAATAGATTCTTTGCGAAAGGAAAGTGAGAAACATGAGCAACAGCTAGATTCATTGGAGAAACAGGTTTGCCAGCTCCATAGTGTCTTAGAGGAGAAGGAACAGCTTATTGTTCAATATAAGGAAAGAGAAAAGAAGTTGGAAGATCAAATCACTGAGGTCTGAACGAAGTTAAAACCTTTTGGATTCTTGCAACTTTCAAATGTTTCTGAGGTTTTGTATATTGTGGCAGAATCAGGCATCGTTGACTGCTGCTGAAAGCAAACTTACTAAAGCAAAGAAGCAGCATGATATGCTGCTGGAGAGCAAACAATTGGAGCTATCAAGACATTTGAAAGAAATATCTCAGAGAAATGATGAGGTGCTATCATTTATCATTACCTTTTACGAATCCTCAATGAGTTGTGCAGTACTTTCCCATTGAAGCTGATTTCTACAGGCTATTAATGACATTCGGAAGAAGTATGAAATGGAAAAGCTAGAGATTGTTAACATGGAAAAAGAAAAGGTTTGCCCATCCTATAATTCCCCTACATGCTAGGCCATGAAACATGGGATTCATGGGTTTGGTCTTTCAGGCAGACAAAATCGTATTAGAAATGGAAAGAAAATGCGACCAAAAGCTTGTCCAATGCAAAGAAGAATCAAGGAGGCAGATGATGTGCGTTCAGGGGGAACATGTGGCTCTGGTATGCACCAGAAAGTATTGCAAACTTAAAATTGAATTTAATCATTATACTGAATTTGAGGCATACAAGGACCTAAATGTTTTTTTTTTTTTAAAAAATTGGATTATGTTTACAATTGCATTAATTCTTATTATTTGCACACTTATTACAAAAATAAACAAAAAAATCTTTCTTGAGTGTGACGGATCCTTATTTCTTTTTTAATTACCTGGAACCTGTAGACTAAGAGATACAGTGAAGTTCTGCAGTCTGCAAATTGACCATTTTATCCGTTATGTGTATTATCAAAAAGTTGTGCATCGCTATTAATCTTGAGGACTGTTAGCTGTATTATAACTCACATATGCCGGCAAATGGCAATTTCCTAGAAGATATAAAATTAACTATATAACTATATACGAGAGGAATTTAGAAAAGCAGTTTTGTCATGCTACCAAATTGCCATTGAACAATTTATTTATGGAACTGATTTCTGAGTTAAATTTTTGTAAGTTTCTAACAGTGTTTGCTACATTAACTGATCTTTATTTGACAATTAGAGCCTTGATTTTTCTATGTTTTGTTACAGTTGCTGATCAATTTACATTCTGCTCATTGTATAGGTCTTAGGCATTCAGCAGGAGTGTGATAGAAAGGAGATCAGTCTTAAAGCTGCTCACAGTGAAGAACTAAAGTGTGCCCAACTTCAAGCTGAAAATGAACTGAGAGAGGTATTTGTAGCTAGCAATTATTCTGTTAAACGTGCAGAAATGACTGCTTTGGTTTCTGATAGTTTATTCACTTGCCCAGAAAATAAGAGAATTCGGGAATGAACATGAAGTTCAAATGAAAGCTTTGAGGTGCCAGCATGAAGATGAGTGCGGGAAGCTTCAGGAGGAGCTGGATCTCCAAAAGTCAAAGGTGTGCATCTCTAAAGTTCTATATCATATTACATTATCTGAGCTGCGAATGTAGCTTGATTATAGTACATTGCAGGAAGACAGGCAGAGGGCTTTGTTGCATTTGCAGTGGAAAGTGATGAGTGACAAGCCACAAGAAGACCCAGAAGTGAATTCGAAAAAGGTTGGCTTTCTCCCCTCGCACATGTAGGGTGGGAATACCTGGATGTTAAGATGCTAATCTTTTTAGTTATGAAGGAATTCCCATTGATGGTCTCTTTTCCAATGAAATTGTGTCACATCATTCGCAATAAATTGCAATGCTACTCATGATCTGACAATGAAATAAATCCTTGCTGATTTTTATATCTGACTTCTGACTGTCAGTGCATAAGTTCAGAAGTTAAGGTTTTTTTTACTTCTAGTCCCGACATAGTTTATTGAAGTATTCTTCTAATGTCGTGTCCTAGCCCCAATCCAGACCGGTGAAATTTCAGCTGTTTAATATTTTATCTTTGTATGCGTACAGAATTTCTTATTTCATGACTTCACACTGGCAAATAAAATGTCTTTCATGTCTTCAAGTATCATCTAGATTGAATCCTAAAGCAGTTCTTTTGCTGCATTACCTAAATATATTACTCATTCTCTCACATGAAGTAAATATTATGTGCTTCGTGGCAAAGTATATTATATCATTTTCCTTTCATTCTGCCTATGGAATTTCCTATCTTTTATCCATAGATCACTAGTGAATGTGCAAGATCACTAAACATGACAAAATTGATGACATTATTATGTAGAAGGAATATTCTGTTTCATCTGTTAAGATGAGAGGTCCTGGTGGTGCTAAAAGAAGCCACAATTCTCTGGGAAGTTTACAGAATGAAAAGAAGGTACCAGAGAGCAAAGGATCGTTTTACTTCCATTCAGAGAAATCTCTGTTGTAAAATTTTTCACTCTATTTGTTTTCCTGTAATATTTATAGGATTCACTTTGCCTGAAAGCTACACAAACTCCAGTGACAAAGTTATTGAAGAAAGTAGAGACTCCGAACTCAGGAAGTGTGATGGTTATTCCTAAGCATCATAAGAAGGCGAGATACTTCTATACTTGGTATTTTTGTTGTACAAAAAAATGGGATGACCTTAGACTGAAGCTGCAATTTTTTTGTTATCGTGTCTGGTCTATATTTTAGAAAGTGGTTTCCCATCATCCTTCCCCTTCCTTTTTGGACTTTATTGCATGGCAGGTAACTCACCATGAATATGAAGTTGAAACCAACAATGGACGAACAATCACTAAACGCAGAAAGACAAAAAGTACAGTCATGTTTGAGGTATGCACAAAGTCTTTGTGTGCCCTGTTACACCTGCTGTGTGTGCACAAACGAAGTTAAAAAGGACATAGGCTGCTTGCTAGTATTGAAGGACCTCCATGTTTACTGTGCTTAATGCTGGGTTTCATTGTCTTGTTGCATCAGGACCCAAGAAAACATGAGAGGACACGGACAAATACTCCAAAGGCCAGAACTCCAAGAAGTGTTGCCAAGGTAAACTATAGACATGTTATTTCCAAAATCTTGATTTTTCAATTGTGGTTTAATGTATTCTTTCCTTTTCCTTCAAAAATTTGCCAACTTCTGTTTTTAAGCATAACTACATAGAAATATCACTTCGTAGTTTGGTACTGCAAAGGTTTACCACAAATTGGATGAACCATTAGTTGATTAATCAGTGACATTGTTCACCTCTCCATCTTATAAGGAGGCCGAATGAGCAACCCCGTGTGGGCAGCCATATTGGAGTTAAGTTTTCTTTTTTGTTCATCTGCTTCATCCTATTTGCTTTTTAGAGTATGGGTAAGTTTTATTGCCTGATTTGGAATGGTATTTCGACTTCCATTCAGCTCCACAATGGTTCCTGCTGTAAACCTCCATGCTAAGAAAGTCCTACCACCAATTATACCGAGTATCAATTCGTTTTGTACGTGTTGTATTTTCCCCGTATGCCAATACCATGCTATTGATATCGGAATGATAAAAAACTAGAAGGTTTTAAGAAAGGAACCTTGGAAGCATGAACAATGGAGGCTAAATCTTGGCAAACTACAATTTTATGGCATTGGGCAATGCACAAGGACATGTTTGGTTGTTTAAACTAAGTTTAAGTACTGATTCCTTGGTGCTTATTTTTAGTTGTTAAAAAACATTTGTAACGCAGGGACTTAAGGGAGGGGATCAGTCACATCCATCAACCATTGGCGATTTGTTTTTGGAAGGCTCTCTGAATCCTTACGCAGATGATCCATATGCATTTGGTTAGAGGTAGTTTTCTGATTCTGAACATGTAATTTTCATTTGGCATAATATTAGCATCCATTAATAAGTCTTTTCCCTTCCCGCGTCAATGTGTCTTGGCAAATTGGAAACTCTTCTTTTATGAAAAAACAAGTATCTCAACCATGAGACAGCATCTACTTCAGATTCATGGCACGCCTAGTCAACAGATAGCCTCCTTTAGGATGTTATAATATGTTGGTTTATGAAATCTCAACCAGAAACATCAATACTCACCATGTTGAGAATGCTAATTTCCCGATGAAATCGTTGCATCCGAATTAGATGGTGTTTGCAAGTGGCACAGTTTCCTGTAAAACTAGGCAGAATAGGGAGCCTTTTTTGGGACAAGAATGACGAAAAATGAAAATGAAAATGAAAGTTTCATGACCAGACAAACGATTGGCTGCAACTTGCAGGGCAGCCGTAAGAAAAGAAGATTGCCAAATAACTTACGGGCAAACTTTTTCCTCTGTAATATGCCTCACTAGAGGCAGGTCAAGATATATGTTACACGTGCTTTTATCTCAATTTGGAAGCAATCCTTGCTGCAGATGTTTTGAAGGTCAAGGGACTGGACAAGGGTTCACAGAACAACATACACAGGTATGGAGCCTGAAAGCACTCTTCTCCGTCAGAGAACACTTTTTGAGAACAACTTTGCTGATAACAACATAGCATGATAACGTGGAGGAAGTATCCGAGCTTCTACGGGTTCTGTTGTATAATTTTCAATGCTGGGCCAAGATGCTTAAACTTTTCTAATTGAACGCAACTAGTTGTGAAGGACAGTAAATTGGTACAACTCCTACGTAGGTGTTGCGTACATAATTACATGGGTGCAGTGTGATAAGACGTTGAGTTTTTGAACTTGGATCATTTCATTTCTTTAAATCCGTGCGCTTAGATGCTTTAGCTCACGACTACGATATATGAATGAGTGGACTGGATTGTTTGGGGCCTTGTAACTATTGGGTGGAACCAGCCGGAACTAGGTTCAGAGGGTATTTCAAAGTACAGTAGCTTATGCTACTGTGTTTGTTAAAAAAAAATATTTTTAATTGTGATTTATTAAAAAAAATATATATTTAGTTAAAAAAATTATTGTTGATTAAAAGATAGTTCACATGTATTTAGTTAAAATGTTTTTATAAGTGTTTTTGCTAATAAAATTATAAAAAAAACATGCTAACAATTTTATATTTGTGAATGATATTAGGGTGCATTGTAATTTTTATACATCATTAAACATATATGATATTATTATATATTGGTGAGTTGCATAATTGAATCATTCTTTCGGACTCTTTAGTTTTAGTTGTTGAAAATCTTATGTGAATCTAAATATTTTTATTTATTTGGATACTCAACATCAATTTGTGCATCAACATGGACGTAAATGTTATTAACTTTTCAGTTGGAAAGAAATGTTTTTAAAAAAATTTAATTTTTTTATTTTAAATTAATATTTTTTTGATATTTTTAGATCATTTTAATACGCTAATGTTAAAAATAATTTTTAAAAAGTAAAAAAATTATTATTTTAATACATTTCTAAAAAAAATACTTTAAAAAATTTTGGTTGATAAAAACCCTGCTCGAAGCACATTTTAATTAGCTTTTGCAATTATAGTTTTAAGAAAATTAGGTTTTTTTTAAAAAAATATTTTTAATTATAGTTTTTTAAAAAATAAAATAAATTTTGCAAGCAAAATAAATAAAAAGAAGTTATTCATGAGTAAAAATATGTTATTTTAATTTTTACAAAATAAAAATTTTAAACATAATTATATATTATAAAAAACAAAAAGTTTGTCCCAGCAATGAAAAGTTTTTCTGTGATTAAGCAAAAAGCAAAAATTACACAACGGTACCTAAATAGCCTTGATTTCTGATCTTCAAGTTGAACTTGGATTGAACAAATCCACCTTCGCATAACACCCCCATCTCCCCTCATCAGCTGGTGGATGGGAACTGCCCAATGATTCCAAACCATCATGTCTTCTATTGAAGGACGGGAAAGCTTTCTCACTGCGCTTACACTTTCAAACACATTTTATCCAAGTAACAGCTTTCAATGCTTCGTTTGCTATTATATTCGTGCGCTGTATGTGTGGTTTCCTCTCCGCTCTCTTGGTTCCAATGTGACTATTTTCTTGCATCTGCTGCGTCGACTATAAGCTATGGTAGCTAAAGTCCGTCGTTTCTTCAAAAACAGAGACTATTATTGGATTCAAAGCATCTGGATATTGTAGTTAGAGACGAGAGTGGGGCATCTATTTTAACAAACGCTTAAAGCATTTAAACCGCAAGGTAAATTCGGTGATTTTACATGCGCATCATATGTGCAGTTTGGATATCAATTTAGCACTTAGGTTGCTAGGTACAATTACATTGGTTTGTCTATTTCAACAAGCAAACTGTAGCCATAAATATAAGCTCACCATGTTCAGAGAGGCAATCATTTCATACATGACATTGTTGAAACTGGTCCCAAAGGAAGCAATTGCAATTAACCAATTAAACTGACAACCGTTGGCGTAGAGACTAGAGAGTTAAATCAAAGAAGTGACCCAAATCTCTACTACTAGAAGCGAAATAAGATGCTACCATCAAATTCAACCTTGCATGAGCACAATCACTAAAAGGAAAGTTGAAATAGAAAGCACAGCCATGACCTGAAGAATCACTTCCATCAAGCCACAGAGTTTGATCCTCTTACTCTTCAATCGCTCCCTCGCCAATTCCATCTTCAGATCGCCGATCTCTCTCATCATCATCTCCTTCTCCTGCAACGAGTTCCAATAAAAACAAACGCATAGAATTTCGAAGAAAGATTAAAAATAACAGAATGACTTGATTGAGATAGACAGGGAGAGTGCGTTTTTAACCTCTCTCTGGTCGTCGATTGAAGTTGTGAAGTGGCGATTTGGGAACGATTTGAGAAAGGAGAGAAGAATGGCAGCTTTGGCACATCGAACGGCGACTTGTGATTTTAGAGGTTTGTCTTTGCTCTCCATCTTCTCTGCTCCTTCCATCCTGACTCTGATCTCTCGCTTTCGCTCCTTTCTTGCTTTTGAAAACAAGAGGTGATTCTCTCTTTTGAAAATTTGGAGGAGGGAATGGATCGAGTATACTTTGATATACAAAGGCGCGCTACCTCCTCCAGATTTTGAATCTTGATTTTCGAGAATAGCCGCGCAGCAAGCATGCCGCCTGCTAAGTAATCAACAAATTGGGCCTGTCCCTGATTCAGCCCATGTTCTTTTGGAAAAGGCCCAGTGACTTACTGCAAGAAACACGGGAAATATCCTACAACCAAGCAATTCTGTGCTAGTTTACTAAACATGTGTCGTGCATCAGAGTTATGTTCCTATTGTCTGAGTAGGTACTTGAAAGATGAACGCATTAGAATTTCTCAGCCTCTCCTGATGGATAAAATGCGTTGCTGTACAATTTATGCGAATTCTTCTAATTTCGAACAATTGCTTTTGTGCTAGTTTCCTCTAGGCGAAGCAGCACTAGCTAGGTTGATTATATAATCGTTGAAATCATAATGTTGGATCGGAAGTGTAGGGGTTACGGAGACGAGATGCTTAAGCAAATCCTACGTGTGCACGTGAACGCACCTAAACGATATGATTCACTGAATGGTACAGTAGTGGTGAGTGGTGACCCAACCACACAACGTGAATCACTGAAGTCAAGTTGAATGGTAGGGTAGTTATGACCTTACCGAGAAAGAAAAGGAAAACATTATAAAACAATTGAAATTCAAACATATACTAAAAGGATTAGGGTTTTATGGTGAACTGTACAATGCAGATCATAGTAAAATACTATATTTTAAGTTTTTTTTAAAGTTATTTTATTTTTTTAGTTGTTTTTTATGCTTTTCGGGATTTTTTTGTTTTTTTCTTTATTTTTTTAACAAATTTTTTTTTGTTTAATTTAGTTTATTAATGATTAATTTTTTTATTTAGTTATCAGACTTTCATGACATATTTTCCGGATTTAACAAGTTAACCTGATTTGACAAGTTAACCCAGAATTTTTTTTTTGCTTTTTAATTAATTTTTTTCGTTTAGTTTAGTTTGTTAATGTTAATTTTTTTTTTTTAGTTATCAGACTTTCATGACACATATCCCGAGTTTCACAGGTTAACCTGGTTTCACGGGTGAACCCAGTTAATTATGGGTTGACCCATCAATTTTTTTTTGTTTTTTTATTTTCATAAATTTTTTTTGTTTAATTTAGTTTGTTAATGTTAAATTTTTTTTATTTAGTTATCAGACTTTCATGACACAGATCATGGGTTTAACGGGTTAACATGGTTTGACGAGTTAACCCGAATTTTTTTCTTTTTAATTAATTTTTTTTGTTTAGTTCAGTTTGTTAATTTTCACTTTTTTTTTATTTAGTTACCAGACATTCATGACACGGATCCCGAGTTTAACATGTTAACCTAATTTGACGAGTTAACCTGTAATTTTTTTTGCTTTTTTTTTCTTTGTAATTATTTTTTTCGTTTAGTTTAGTTTGTTAATGTTAAATTTCTTTCTATTTAGTTTTTTTTTCTTCTTAGAGGTTTTTTTT
>Ga0325401_1004386_pt1 | contig 13289 bp, 18 predicted proteins | sample PopdelMetagenome_FD_205666 | JGI IMG/M metagenome (GOLD analysis project Ga0325401, IMG submission 205666) | Populus deltoides microbial communities from Bellville, Georgia, United States - Xylem-PdKOR-R2 | ecosystem: Host-associated > Plants > Phyllosphere > Stem > Wood/Secondary xylem | place...
AAAAAAAAAAGAATATCAATGCATTTTATATATAAAACATAGGCAAAACACTAGTTAAATGTGGGTGAAACTATCAAATAATATGGTTGCATCAGTCGTTACCATCGTCTTCGACGTCGTTTCCGCCACCACGTTTGTTCTCTTCGTCTTTGTGCATGCAATTCCATTTTTTACATTTTACTGTTCAAGTGAATTATAATTCACTTGAACAGTACCATTTGCATATGTAGGAGCATGCACGCATGAGGAACCTCACGCATGCCTTTTGTTTTCCCACCCGGGTCGGGCCGGGCCCAGTCCAAAAACAAAAAAGACAAAAAAGACAAAAAAACAAAAATTCTTCAAAAATTACTCAAAAAATCTGTGATTTTCAGCAAAGTTTTTACTACATTTGATCCATATCGGTTTGTATTTTTACACTGTAAAGATACAAATCCGGTATTAAAATACCTGGTTTTCGTAAAAAAAAAACATTGCAAAAGTTTTATAAAACAAAAAATATATTTTGTTTTCATGCATACGGCCAAGTCTCTCAAAGATAAAAAAAAAAATCATCACATCGTATTTTCATACAATAAAAATATATATGTTTTAGCATGCATTTTGGTTTTAATAACCAATTTATTAAAGCAATGAGAACTAGGCCAATATTTCAAAAATACCCAAAAAATAATTTTGTCTTATTTTAGTATCTGGGATTACGAATTTATACGTAAAACGTATTCCTGATATTAAAAATATAGTTTTTATATAGACGTTAGAACGACTAGGTTTTTACCCGATAAGATAAGGACCTCCTTACTAAGGAGGACTTTCATTGAACCATAGACAGACCAACAGTTAAAAATATAATAACACCTTAGCTTTTTATCAGACAATCAAAGAATGCAGCTTACCTTAGGTAAGGCGTATTTGGGGTGCTAATACGTTCCCTCTACACAACTAGTCCCCGTACCCGATCTCTGAGACCAGTTAGGGTTTCTAGTGACCAAAATACTAGGTGGCGACTCCCATTCCCTTTGTTTTTGTCTGATTTGTTTATGTTTTCGTGTGTTTATTGTTAATATTTCTTTCCTTTTGTTATTTGCTTATATGCTTTAAATTTTTTACACATTCATGCATTGTATAGAACTGTCTCATGCATCACATACTTTGATTTTGAGAAGCACACACAATCTTTAAGTTAGGTGGGGAATTAGTGATCTGCTCTATGACTATTGGTCAGGGTTCAGATGTGTGAAACACCCAACTCATATCTGATAGCCTGCTTGGTAATGGTGGGCATACATGCCTTAATTGTTCCTTGCAACGCCCCCATTCTGTCTTTATGAAGAACGTCACTGGGCAGATATAAGACCCTTTCAAGACCAGATAGAAAACCTACCCATTCTCACTTAATAAATAGAGCTTGTCCTTAAGATATATATCTTACTTTCATTTGCATCAAGATTAATAATGTTAAATTCATCAATCCAGGTTTTTTAAGCTGAAATCATGACTAAGTACCTATCTTTCTTTGTAATGTGTTCTGGTAACCTACCATGATAAGAACTTAGCAAATCCTCCTTTACAGCAATCAGTTCAACTCAGAAATCTTGCCTAAAGGATTACAAAAGTCATGAATCAGTTCTAAAATACACATCGCATGTTCATCATATTTTTATCACGTATTTGTTTATAATTTATCATATGCACACCAGATTGTGAAACATAGCTCCCCCATCCAAAGTCTACCACACCCAGTCCAAATCAAGGATGGAGAATGAAGAAAGAGCTCACTTAGAGTCACATTATCAGATCGAGTTAGAATCCATAAAAAATGAAGTTGTTCGACTGACCGACCCACTCGAGCAACTTCTAAGAGCTAAGAATGGGGAAGGAAGATCCGCACAACCGCCTGCAGAAGCGTCAGCAACTCACATCCCTCAAGCATCTCAAAACCAGGGGGCAAATTCAGCCAATGAACAACACTTTGTGCCCATCATCCCTATCCAGCCAACTCATGCTCCAATCATTATGGACTTAACGGCGGAGGGAACCCCGGATAATAGGTCTACCAGTTTGATGGACCATGACAAGCTGTTTGCTTTGGAAGAAAGATTAAGGGCAGTTGAGGGTAATGACTGGTTTGACCCCATGCGAGCAGCCGAAGTATGTTTGGTACCAAACATCGTGGTACCAAAGGATTTCAGGATACCAGATTTCATTAAGTACACTGGTTTGGAATGCCCAAACACTCACCTTCAATCCAACAGCAACAAAATGGCACAAGTAATCCGTGATGATAAATTGCTAATCTATTTCTTTCAGGATAGCCTCACAGGATCTGTTTTGAACTGGTATATGAGGTTAGACAATGTCAGGATCAGGAGCTGGAGAGATTTGGTGGAGGCTTTCCTTAAGCAGTACAAGTTTAACCTGGAAATCGCTCCAGATCGAACAAGTCTAATGTCAATGGAGAAAAGGAGTCAAGAGTCAGTAAGGGCCTATACTCAAAGGTGGAGGGATGAGGCAACACATGCCCAACCCCCTTTAATAGAAACAGAGATGGTGACCTTATTTGCCAATACCTTCAAGGCACCTTATTATGAGCACCTAATGGGTAGCTCATCTCAACATTTCTACGATGCGGTACGCATAGTTGAAAGGATAGAGCAATGGATTAAAGCTGGACGCATAGCTGAGCCGTTGGAGAAGAAGGGTTTTATTGGAAGGAAGAGGGAAGGTGACATTAACAACTTGGAAGGTGGGTACAAGGGCAAGAGAGTGGATTCCCATAACTCACAAATACCTACCTCTCAATTTTCCCACATGAACTTTAGCAAATCTTTTCCCCCTAATCGAACAAATAACCAGTCAAGCAACCAAAACAACCACCAAAGACCAAATACAAGATACACTTTAGAACAACTGCCGCCATTACCCATACCTTTGAAGGACATGTATGCTAAGGCATTGGACACATAGCTCTTATCCCTGCACTACCACTGCAACCACCATTCCCAATCTGGTACAAGCTCAAGTTGACTTGCGAGTACCATGTTGGTAATCTCGGGCATGGGATTGAAACCTGTTATGCTTTCAAGAAGAGGTTGTTAGAGCTCATCAAGATAGGATGGGTATCATTCGAAGACACACCCAACGTTAATTCAAACCCGTTGCCTAAACATGCCGCAAGTAATAGTGGAGTGGGTATGATAAAAGTTGGGAATCAAAGCAAGGCGTTGAAGGTGTCCATGAAGAAATTGTACGACATGTTAGTACAATCAGGATTTCTAGAGGTAAATGTTGAATGCCATTTGGAGGGATGGGAGTATTGTGAGTTCCATGGAAATGAGGGACATCATATTGAGGATTGCATCGAGTTTCGCGAAAAGATTGTGAAAATGTTGATAATAGGGGAGTTGAGGATTGAACCCATAGAGGGCAGTCGTGAGGTGAGTATGATGGAAGGTCAAGATAAGATGACAGGAGTATGTAGGGTCCAACCAACAGCTAATGGGCCACCAAAGTTAATCTTGGTTAAACCTTCTTACACAAAAGGAAATCACAAGGCCATGCCTTATAATTATGGCTATGCCTCCAACATTCGAGCTCCTATTCCTTTGTTCCAAACTGAGATCAGTGGTTTGACTCGAAGTGGCCGGTGCTTCACGCCAGAGGAGTTGCGGAAGGCAAAAGGCAAATAAGTGGTAGATCTTGGTAAAGCACTAGAAGTTAATAAGCCAGTAACTGAAGAGGAGTCGAATGAGTTTTTGAAGTTGATAAAGCATAGCGAATATTGCATAGTAGATCAACTAAAAAAGACTCCAGCTAGGATCTCCCTTATGTCCTCGATACTCAGCTCTGAGCCGCATCGAAACGCCTTGCAAAAGGTATTGAATGAGGCTAACTCATTTTCTTTTACTTTACTCCTTTGTAATCTCAGTTAACTGGCTTTCCACCTCTATATATTTCTTGCTCAACTCCTCATACTTCCCAATTCTATCCATCAGCTCAGCCCGAACTTGTGCAAATTTCTCTTAGTAATATTATGCACTTCTTTGACAATCATTGAGGTCAATCTTCAATGCTTCAAGTTCAGAGCAACTTTGCATCCAATCCAAACTCATCCCTCCTAGCTCCTTCTCATTTTCTTCTTTAGCAATTTTCTCCTCACCCAACTTTAACTCAAGGTTTATTATTCTCACATCTCTAGACTGTATTTGCTCATCTAGAAAGGCTCTCCTTTTATCCCCTTTTAGCGTCATTTCTTCTAACATCACCTTGTCTTTTCTTCTTTTGCTCAACTCTATCTTAAGTTTTTCCACTTGTCCTCTCAGTTCTTCTTCATTGTTGATCCTTTTCCTTTTGATCAGCTCCTCCACAGTTTGGGAAGATCTAACTCCTACATAAGGCATGGCTGAAATAACTAAGTCTCCCCATCTTGTATATTCTTCACTTGCACTTAGATCCCTCAAACCTTCCATTTTAACCAAAACCAGATGTTGCTAATCTTGTTTGATGATATCCAAAACAACTTGTGCAATGGGATCTTTAAACAACCCAAAGAATTGAGCAATTCCCATAGTTCTTGGAATGAATTGTATGCCCCTAAATTGTCTTATCACAAGGGCTGGAGCATAACTTACATAACCTGTGATCCCTACCAAAGACACCCAGCGTCTTTGCCCACAACTCACCAAAACATCCACTATCGTGACCTATGGGGCTCCACTTGAAATCACTATTACACAAATTTTCTAGTTTGCCTACCAAGGCAAACAATAAGGAAGTGATCAACAATCTAGGTTCATGGTATCTATTAAGAGGTGTCATGTTAAATAACAAATAAAAAATAGGTATAAAGCAACTACACCAATTGTGACCAAAAAGAGCGAAAACAAGAAGGTTGGAAAACAAAATCAGACAGAATTAAAAAATAAATCATAAAATATTTGAAAGCCTTAAAAGTTCACCATATGTTACGTAACCATGATTTGATATTTTGTTTTTATTTTAATCTAAAAACATATTTATTATTTAATCTTTATGACAATGCAAAAACATGACCTTATTATATATATATATATATATAAATCCTGAGATAATCAAGGCTGGATTAAATTAAAGAAAATAAACTAAACTAAAAAGAAGTGGGGGCAAAACGAATACATTTAAAGAAAATGAGGTCTAAATGCAAATAAGAATAATTATAGAGCATAAATACTATTCTTCTTACCAAAAACAGATCTGCAACTATTGTGAAGAAAGAAAAGAGGGAGTTTTGGTATCTATTTTTACAGATCAAGAGAGAAACACCAAATTTCAAGAACCCATCTAAGATTAAGGGTTATAGGTAAAAATATGCATTGGTAGGCAAGTGATTAGCAAGAAAAAATTGAACAAGAAGAGAAGAGGGGAGGGTCGACTATCATTAGAAAGAAAAGGAGAGATCGAGACCTTCATTTGTATCGGGTAAGAAATTCTAAACATGGTCTTATGAATTGTTTTAAAGTCGATTATGAATTAATGCCTGGATGTTGAATTATAGATTTGAGTTCTATAACTCCAGATATAGTTAAAAATCTGAGGAGAGGTCAGATAGTAACAGTTCCAAAACGAGACAGTAATAGTTGGACAGTAACAATCCAAGTGTTTGTTGATGAGCGATTTTGACTATCTTAGAGGCAGAACTGGGTTCTCCTTAAATATAGAACTTGTAGCCTCATGTCTTATCTTTCCAACGACACAAATTTTGCTTGAATCAGAATTTTATAACTCCAGATATAGTTAAAAATCTGAGGAGAGGTCGGACAGTAACAGTTCAAAAACGAGACAATAACAGTTGGACAGTAACAGTCCAAGTGTTCGTTGATGAGCGATTTTGACTATTTTAGAGGCAGAACTGGGTTCTCCCTAAATCATAGAATTTGTAGCCTCATGTCTTAGCTTTCCAACGAAACTAATTTCACTTGAATCGGAGTTATATAACTCTAGATATAGTTAAAAATCTAAGGAGAGGTCAGACAGTAACAGTTTAAAAATTATACAGTAACAGTTGGACAGTAATAGTCCAAGTGTTTGTTGATGAGCAATTTTGACTATCTTAGAGATAGAACTAGGTTCTCCTTAAATCATAGAACTTGTAACCTCATGTCTTAGCTTTCCAACGACACAAATTTCACTTGAATCGGAGTTCTATAACTCCATATATAGTTAAAAATTTAAGGAGAGGTCAGACAGTAACAGTTCAAAAATGAGACAATAACAGTCCAGGTGTTTGTTGATGAGCGATTTTGACTATCTCAGAGGCAAAACTGGGTTCTCCTTAAATCATAGAACTTTTAGCCTCATGTTTTAGCTTTCCAACAACACTAATTTCCTTTGAATCGGAGTTCTATAACTCCAGATATAGTTAAAAATCTGAGGAGAGGTCAGACAATAACAGTTCAAAAACAAGGCAGTAATAGTTGGACAGTGACAGTCCAAATATAAAGAAAGGAATGATAACTCGGATTGGACAAAGAACGACAATAATAATGAGTGAAATAAGAAAAACATAAAATACTAAGAAATGACTAAAAGAAAGACTTATTGGTTATTGATATGGTTATTATAAAACATATCCTTGAGTGAGGAAAATTTAAGAGATAAACCTGTGATTTGCAGGAGGGACCACAGGCGTGCAACAACAGCAGCAGGGGAGCACGAGTAGAGCTTCTATTGCAAGTTGGTGAATTACACCTTTACCTTCTACGTAAATTCCATGTTTATATATATATTATTGATGTGAAATGTGAATTACCGAATGTATGTGTACTCAAGGGGAAAGGTTGTTGTGTGAATAGCTAAGTGATGAAATTATCACTGACAAATGAAATATGAGAAGTGTGAATTGAGGTGCAGACTAGCATATATTTAGTGTATGTTAGGATCCCAGGTAAGGGGATCGCCATGTTTGGACTAGCATACATTCAGTGTATGTTAGGATCCCGGGTAAGGGAATCACCTTGCATCCACTCCTATGGGATGATGATGATGATACCAGTGAAAGGGGTATTGGTAATGGGTTAAACTTAGATAATCAGTTTGATCTTATAAAGTCTGGAATGGAAGATAATAGTGAAAGAGGGAATGGTTATTAATAGTTTGAATAAGAAAGAGATTCTAATGAAAACCAGAAATGAGAAGTGAACAAAATATGAATGCATGTTACCCTGTTGAAATTGTTTGATATTCGTGTTGTTATTTTTTTATGTGATAGTCACCTTTCAATAACATGTATTTTGTTTCAGGAACATCACATGCACGACAAGAGTAGATCCTAGCTTATGTTCCCTTCTTGTAATTTAGGTTATAGGGGGTATACCCTTATATTTTGTATAATTAATGTTTAAACTTGATTGAATGAACTTAATCTCTGTAGTTCATGTAACCATTTTTCATGTCTAAGTATTTACTTTTTATTTCATCCATAATGATATTTTGTTATATAATGTATATCATGAATATAGTGGGAATAGGTGTGAGAATATTATGGAAATTAAAACCCAAGATGATTGAGTCGGGATTAAGTTATGAAATGCGAGTTATTAGAAGTGTAAACAGGTTACATGTCAATAACTTGGGACCTTCCGGTATAAGGGGGAATCCGTTGAAATTTTGGTAAATTTTAATATGAAAACCATGAATATATATATATATATATATAAGGAAAAAAAATACTCTATTTTCTGTTGACATGAGAGTGTTGTTTTTATCCCGGAATGGGAGATGTCACAGTTAGTATTAGAGCCCAGGTTGCTAATCTGGGGATAGGAATGATTATATGATTTTGAAATGTGTTTCAGGATGGTGAGAACAAGGCAAGGAGCCAGGACTAATCCATCCCCAGTTTGGGGAAGTGACCAGAGTTTTCGAAATGAAAGTGATCCAGACTAGGATCCCTTGGAAGACACCTCCTCTCATATACCTGCAACATCAGTGTACTCTGAAGCATGAAACACATGACGAGTCAGTGAGACTTCGAGATGATTCGTTGTCCCGTCAAATAGATGTGTCCATACCCGAGGTATCAGACAGACGGGGGGGAGATAATATACCCCCACCAGTGGAACCGGTAGCTGGATCAAACCTATTTTCAGATTATGCTTTTATGAAACATATAGTCAGAGCTGTAGCAGCAGGAATGGTAGCGGGAGCCTCCGGTACAACTCCTAGATTAGGGGGAGTAGTCACTATAGTGCAATGGGTGAAGGGTATGAGAGAGATGGGTTGTATGACTTACGGTGGTGGAGAGGAAGCTGAAGTTGCTGGGCATTGGCAGAGGAAAGTGGAAAGAGTTATAAATCAGATGCAGGTGCCAGAGGAGCTATGAGTGGATTGCGTGACTCGGCTATTGGTTGATAGTGTCCACTCTTGGTGGGAGACCATTAGAGAGAGGAGATCAGGGGAGGTATTGAGATGGAGGGACTTTCGTGAAGAGTTTGAGGAGAGGTACTATTCTTGGGAACATAAGAGGGAGAAAGAACAAGAGTTCTTGGATTTGAGGCAGGGAGATTTGATAGTTCTGGAGTATGACAGGAGATTTCAGGACTTAGCAGCTTTTGCCTCCACCTACCTTTCCACATAACACCACAGAGTGGAGAGGTTCTGTGATAGACTGAGGCGGGAACTGAGGATGATATTGATAGCCATGTAGTTTCAGTCTGTGCGGGAATTGGTACGGGCAGCTCAGGGTATGGAGAGGGTAATAAGGGATACCCCAAAACTGGTGGTTGAGCAAAGTCAGGTAATTGGAGCTAAGAAGAGAGATTTTGAGTTTTTAACTAGCAGACCTCCTCTCCCAAAGAAAGAGAAGAGTGGGCAATCATCTAGTCAGTTCCAGAAAAGGGGCGGAAGTTCCATCCCAAGAGGGAACGTAGGAGGATCTAAACGGGTCGGTGGAAGAGGAGCTTGGGGAGGAAAGTCTAGACAGGGAGTCAAAACTGCTGGAGGGTCTATCGAGCAAAGGGACCAGTATATCCATTTTGTCATAGGTGTGAGTAGCGACACCCTGGAGATTGCTCTGCGATGCCAAGGAGATGTTATATTTGTAGAGGTGAGGGGCATCGATGGAAAGAGTGCCCGCATGTAGGAAGAGGCTGTTACTATTATGGGGACACGAGTCACAAGAAGAAGGACAACCTCGTAGAACTACCAAAGGAGCCCATGGTCGGAGGATTGAGGTTCAGAGCCAGCAATAATTGGTGATAGTCAATCGTCCTATCAGGCCTACCCAATCAAGGACGAGTGCTACTCTTGGGAGGCCCAGAAATCAGGAAGGGAGGACTCAAGGTCGGGTATACCACATGACCTACGAGGATGTGGGAGGTGTACCTGATGTGGTGGCAGGTACCTTACAGTTAGATACAATGCACGTTTATGCTTTAATTGACCCTAGAGCTAGTCATTCCTTTGTATCTTATAGAATTGTGAATAACTTGCATGTGTTATCTAATAACTTGGATGTAGGAGTGACAATTAGTACACCTCTAGGGGAGAATATACATATTGATGATATTTATAGAAGGGTAAAACTATATATTGGGGGGTTAGAACTGACAGTAGATCTTTTGTCGTTAGAGCTATATGATTTTGATGTAATTCTAGGTATGGATTGGCTAAGTAAACATAAGGCACAAGTGGATTGTTTCACCAAGACGGTGACAATCCAAGGAATAGGTGATAAAAGAGTAGTGTTTAAAGGGGAAAGAAAAGTAATTCCAAGTTGTGTAATCTCAGTCTTGGTGGCTAGAAAATTATTGTGGAAGGGTTGTTCTGCTTGGTTAGCCCATGTAAGAGAGCTGGAAAAGGGAAGCATAGATTTGACTAGTATTCCTATTGTAAGAGAGTTTTGAGATGTATTCCCAGAAGAGTTGTCGGGATTACCTCCAGTTAGAGAAATCAAAGTTTCCATAAAAACTATTCTAGGAGTTTCTCCTATAGCCCAGTTTCCTTATAGGATGACACTTATGAAATTGGTGAAACAGAAGGTCAAGCTTCAAGAATTGTTAGATAAAGGCTTCATCCGGCCTAGTAACTCACCTTGGGGAGCTCCGGTTTTGTTTGTAAAGAAGAAGGATGGCACCCTTCGTTGTGCATCGATTATCGTCAATTGAATAAAGTGACGGTGAAGAACAGTACCCACTTCCACGAATAAATGACTTGTTTCATCAGTTGAAGGGTGCTAGGGTGTTCTCTAAGATAGATCTGAGATCTGGATACCATTAGTTGAGAATCAAGGAACAAGACATACAAAAAACTGCATTTCGAACCCCTTATGGGCATTACGAGTTTTTAATGATGCCTTTCGGGTTAATCAATGCTCTGGCCATGTTTATGGACTTGATGAATCGAGTGTTTCGGCCTTGCCTGGACCAATATGTGATTGTATTTATTGACGATATCTTGGTGTATTCAAACTCTCACTTGGAACATGAACAACATCTAAGGGTTGTGCTATAGACCTTAAGGGAGAATCAATTATATGCCAAGCTGGATAAGTTTGAGTTTTGGCTTCCGGAAGTGATATTTTTAGGCCATGTAATATCCAAAGAAGGAATACTTATGGATCCAAGAAAGGTTGAGGCCGTATTAAAATGGGAAAGGCCTACCAACATGACAGAAATCCGGAGTTTCTTGGGTCTTGCTGGATATTACCGAAGGTTTATTGAGGGGTTCTCCACCATAGCATCACCTTTAACAAAGCTGACCCGCAAGGAAGTCAGGTTTGTTTGGTCGGAAGAGTGTGATGCGAGCTTTCAAGAACTGAAGGAGAGGCTCACTTCTGCTCCTGTGCTGGCCCTTCCATCAGGGATAGAAGGGTTTGTGGTATATAGTGATGCCTCAAAAAGGGGCCTGGGATGTGTATTGATGCAACACGGGCGTGTGATTGCTTATGCATCAAGACAGCTAAAGTCACATGAGGTGAATTACCCGGTTCATGACCTAGAACTTGCAGCGGTGGTGTTTGCCTTAAGAGTATAGAGACATTACTTGTATGGGACACAAGTTCAAATCTTTACAGACCATAAAATTTTGAAGTATTTGATGTCACAGAAGGAGTTGAACATGCGGCAGAGAAGATGGGTAAAGTTAATAAAAGATTACAATTGCATTATTGATTACCATCCTGGTAAGGCTAATGTAGTAGCCGATGCCTTGAGTAGGAAGGGAAAAATAGTGATGAATGATATGGAGTTAAAGGAACAGGAAAGTATAGTGGAATTAAAACAAATGGGCTTGCAGCTAAGTGTAGGGCCCGAGGGGTCACTATTAGCTTAGTTAAAGATCTGATCTGTGTTTCGAGACAAGGTCTTGGTGGCTCAACAAGCAGATGGTAAAGTAAAAGAGATCAAGGGGATGGTAAACAAGGGTATAGAGACATCATTTCAAATGCTATCCAATGGGCTAATAGCTATAGGAAGGCGAATTTATTTGCCTAAGGATAAGACTTTGAAAGATGAAGTATTAAGAGAAGCGCATGAATCTCAATTTGCTACTCATCCTGGGAGTACAAAGATGTATAGGGATTTAAAGGAATACTACTGGTGGCCAAATATGAAGAGGGAAATAGCAAAATTTGTGTCCATCTGTGAGATCTGTCAACAAGTAAAGATAGAGCACTAGAAACCTGTAAGGGAATTACAGTCATTATCAATTCTGGAATGGAAATGGGAGGATATTTCTATGGATTTTGTGACGGGATTACCTAGGGGAAAGAAGGGGAATGATGCCATATAGGTGGTCGTGGATCGACTAACGAAATCTGCTTTGTTTTTGCCTATGAAGATGACTGATTCAGTGGATAAACTAGCAAAATTGTATGTAAATGAAGTAATCAGACTTCATGGAGTGCCAATTTCAATTATATCGGATTAGGATCCAAGGTTCATATTGAGGTTGTGGCCTAGCTTACAACAGGCAATGGGGACAAAGTTGAATCTGAGCATGGCATTTCATCCTCAAATGGATGGTCAATCTGAAAGGACCATTCAAACTCTGGAGGATCTCCTAAGGTCCTGTGTGTTGGAGTTTGGAGGGAATTGGGAGGATCTTCTGCCCTTGGTGGAGTTTACTTATAATAATAGCCACCAAACTACCATTGGTATGGCTCTATATGAAGCATTGTATGGGAGGAAATGTCGTACCCTAATTTGTTGGGAGGAAGTAGGAGAAAGGAAGCTTTTGGGACCTAAAATGGTGCAACTGACAACTGACAAGGTGAGGGTGATCAAAAGGAGGATGAAGGAAGCCCATGATAGACAAAAAAGTTACGCAGATTGCCGAAGAAGGCCGTTGGAATTCCAAGTGGGGGATAAAGTATTTTTTAAGGTGGCTCCTTGGAAAGGCATCATTCGATTTGGAGTAAAAGGGAAATTAGCCCCGAGATATATTGGCCTTTTTGAGATTAAGGAAAGAATCTGGCCTGTTGCTTATCAATTAGAATTGCCTGTATATTTGGATAAGATTCACAATGTGTTCTATGTGTCATTGTTGCGAAAGGCCAAGATAGACCCCTCATGGGTATTGCCACAGGTTCCTTTGAAGATTAAAGGGGATCTAACCATGAAAACTTAGATCTTAGAAGATCTTAGATCAAGATGAGAAGTTGTTGAGGAATAAGAGAGTTCCCTTGGTGAGAGTATTATGGAGCAGCTCTCGAATAGAAGAAGAAACATGGGAAAGAGAATCCGAGATAAAGGAGAAGTTTCCGCACTTATTCTCCGACATAGGTACGTAACTTGAATTTCAAGGATGAAATTTTGTTATTAGAAGGGGAGAATGTAAATCCCGAGATAATCAAGGCTGGATTAAATTAAAGAAAATAAACTAAACTAAAAAGAAGTGGGGGCAAAACGAATACATTTAAAGAAAATGAGGTCTAAATGCAAATAAGAATAATTATAGAGCATAAATGACACGACCAAAAGATTGATGTCTTCTCCCAAGTGCAGGAGTGTCGAAGTAATAAATAACCCGGCAAGACCGGGGTCGAACCACAGAGAGGTTAATTGTATAAATTATAGTTAACAACAACACAATAACAACAACAATAATAGTAATAATAATAATAATAAAGAAGAAGTTGATGAGAACTTTGAGATGGAAGATTAACGTAAGGATTAAACAATGATAGCAACAAATGTCAAGGTTAGAGGATCCACTAATGGTACGTCAAACAAGTATAGTATAAACTCTTACTAATCAACTGGAAACCACACACAAAGGAGGTTCCACTCGGATTATAAATTGTTAACATGATT
>Ga0325401_1004389_pt1 | contig 13283 bp, 7 predicted proteins | sample PopdelMetagenome_FD_205666 | JGI IMG/M metagenome (GOLD analysis project Ga0325401, IMG submission 205666) | Populus deltoides microbial communities from Bellville, Georgia, United States - Xylem-PdKOR-R2 | ecosystem: Host-associated > Plants > Phyllosphere > Stem > Wood/Secondary xylem | place...
AAAGTATGTTCATCCTTTTTTGAAATCTAAACATTTACCTTCGTCCAAATATCTTGAATCAGCCAAATCAATCCCTCTTTAATCTTCTTGGCCCTTGACCTTGTTATTTGCCCAATTGTTAGCTTCAAAGGATCATGTTGTGATGCTTGTTAATTCTCATCATCCTTTGTGCTAGTAGGCTGGTCCATATCACAATATTTATTATTTTTATTTTTAAAATATCTTTGTAAAAACTCTCAAATTCAAAATTGTCAAACTGAGATGTATAAGGATAAAAAATGATTATTATCATAGTTTCAAAACCCAACTCAGGGGTTGATTTAGAGCAACGCCTAGGTCACGGGTCGAGATGATCAGCTCGAATTGATCTTAGTCAATATAAGAATAAAAGTCATTATTATCATAGTTTTAAAGCATGACTTGTGGGTCGATCTAAGGTAAGATCTGGGTCAATATAATGATAAAAGTGGTTATTATCATACTTTAAAAACTCAACTCAGGGGTCGATTCAAGGCAAGACTTAGGTTACAGTCTAGGAGGTTAACCCAAGTTGACTAGGTCAATGTAAGGATAAAAAGTGGTTATTATCATAACTCTTCTCGGGGGTCAATTAGGGGCAATGCCTAGATTAAGGTTGAGAGGGTCAACCTGGGTTGATCCGAGTCAATGTATGGATAAAAATAATTATTATCATACTTTTAAAACTCAACTCGAGATTCAACCTAAGATAAGGCTCAGGTCACGAGTTGGAGGATCAACCTCGATTTAAAAAAAAAATTTAAGGCAGGCTTGTTTTGACCATTTTTTTAAAAGTCAACATGTTTTTGACCCATGTTTTATCCCAAGTTGAATGGGTCACAAGTCAACCTGGTTTTTGACTGAGTTAGATAGGATCAATCTTTCCTCTAGATATTTCTTAAACCCGGATCGGTCTAGACCCTAGGTCAATCCGTTGGTCCAATCTTGGTTTTATAACTAGGATTATTATAAAATTATTAATTTCAAAACTCAATATAAACTAAAGAAAAAAATTCTATATTTTTTTAAATATGTAAGTTTGACAGTAATACATATTATGGGTAAAATAGACTTTTAATATTTTATTTTTTCTTGTCTACCATAACCAAATAAGATATAAAGACAATCACTATTTTTTATACACCATTATCAAACACAATTCTATCTTCATCTTCTTTTTAATCATGTCTCCTTTGTCCCCATAGTCTATGTCTCTTCTATTCTAGGACAATAACCAAACACTACCAAATGGATCCTTTGGTAATTCTTGTTAGTTCTGATCATTCCCTCTCCTTAAAAGGATTTAACCTAAAATCATCACCTATATCAAATAGAGAAAGATCATAAATATTAAAAGTAGCATTAAAATCATATTCACCTTGAAGATCCATTTTTTATGCATTATCATTGATTCATTCAAGAACTTGGAATGAACCGTCTCCTCAACTCTGCAACTTAGATCTCCTATAGGCTAGAAATCTTTCCTTTCTTATATGTATTAAAATACAATCACCTAATTTAAAAATAAAATGCCTACAACCTTAGCTTTAGATATGTATTGTTCATTATTTTTCTATATATGTTGTCAAACACTCTCATGAAGTGACTTTACCACTTGTGCTTTCCTACTTCCATCAAGATTAAGTCTTTTTATCAATATGTAAAGGAATCAAATAAAAAGGGGTTAGATGATTTCAACCATAAACAATCTTAAATGATGAAGGATCAGTAGTAGAATGTGTACTCTTATTATATGTAAATTCAATAAACGACAAACAATCCTCCTAATTTTCAAATTCTTTAGAATGAAAGAATGTAATAGGGTAGTTAAAGTTCTATTTACTATTTTTATTTGACCATTCATTTATAGATGACAAGTAATCAAAATCTTCTTTAGAATAAAGTTTTTGAATGAACCTTCAAACACAAGCAATTCACGTATAAAACTATTAATCACATAAAGTTTATTCTCTTTAAACAAATAACTATTAAGTCTACATAGTCTATAATAGGCTAACTTTTCATAAGCATTATATATATATATATATATATATATATATATATATATATATATATATTAGCAAAATCATTATCATTAATATACAAGTTTTTCACATACTTAAATCCTAAATTCTAATAATTTAGCATTTAAAGAAGAAAGAAGATTGTACCTTTTAAATAGTGCATCAACCACTATATTATCCCTACCTTATTTGTACTTAACCACACATGGAAAGGTCTTAATAAATTATACTCACTTGGCATGCCTCTTATTCAACTTACTTTGTCATTTCAAATGTTTCAACAATTTATGATTCGTATGGAAAACGAACTCTTTTGACCATAAATAATGATTATAAGTCTCCAAAGTGTTCACCAATACATAAAGCTTCTTGTTATAAGTTGAGTAATTCAATTTTGCTTCATTCATGTTTTGTACCTTATTCTTATTCTTAGTCTTTTATTCATGTTTTATATCTTACAATAACCTACTTAACTTGTTTTGTGCTTAACAGTGTTATGGAAACATAAAGTGTAAAAATAAACTAAATGAAGTATTTTTAGCATAATCTCAAATAAATGACTAGAAATAGCATATCGGGACAAGTCATTGGAGCTTATAAGTGCAAATTATAAAATCATAATTGCATTAGAAATCCAACTTGAATAAAGAATCCCAGTGGGATAAGGATTGGTCAGAGCAAATTTTCCAGACCAGATCTTTGTATACTATTTGGATCATATCTAAAGTTATAAATGTAATTTTATTTCCCTTCAAGTTGAGCTAAAAACTGAACATCTTAAACTTTTCATACATATATGTAGGCCTAGTAAATCATTTAGATGAGAGAGAATGGCATCTTGAAGTTAGGCTTAAAATTTATCAGCACAATAGAACAAGTCTAACCTAATCTTTTCATGTTAGGATGATGACATGGAAGCTAATTAATAATGTGGGAATGGTCTTACATGTCCAAGAAATCTTTATAGATGGTCAAAGTCAATGTACAAGTCATTAAAATCATATTAATAAAAGGAAATCTAAAAGTAGTTTAACTAGTAATTAGTTGTTAACTAGAAAACTTCTCCATCTCCTCATACATACATAACATACCTTAACCCTAAAAGAAAAGGAAGAGGACATTCATAATATAACAAAAAAGAGGGAGAGGGATTTTATGGTTATAAAATTTTATTTTTCTTTTTTCTTGTTCAAAGTTATGTTAATCATGAATTTCATGCAAACTTAGTTTTCAATTTTAAATGGTTAGTACTCTTGGGTCTTAAATTATCATAAGGATTTGGGCTTAAAACTATTCCATATCTAATTGTAATACATAAATATTTTATGTTTTTCTATGATTAAATTTAATAATTGATGACCTAAATTTGGTATGATAGGCAACATATGTTTTTTTTATTTTAAATCTATTGTTAATGATTAGTTTATGGTGGATTCATGACTAATTAACTTAAGTAGTAGAGGTATCTCATTTTCAAACTCAATTTTTATTATTTGTTACTTGGAAAGAATAAGTCTTGATTAAATTAACTCCTCATGTGTATCTAATTATCATGAATCAATTGCACCTATCTAGATCTTAATATCATCATGTAATTAAATCTTCCATGTCTAATGAAGGTTATTGACACGACTAAAAAGTTGATGTCTTCTCCCAAGTGTAGGAGTGTCGAAGAATAAATAACCCGGCAAGACCGGGATTGAACCACAAGGAGGTTAACTGTATAAACTATAAATAAAGAAATAGATAATAACAGAAAAGGAGTTCAAGAGAGCTTTGAAACGTGATATTGATATAAGGATTAAATAAGGATAAAATAATTGTCACGGTTAGAGGATCCACTAATGGTATTTTAAACAAGTATAGTATAAACTCTTTTTATTACTCAACTGGAAACCACACACAAAAGAGGTTCCAATCAGAATATAAATTATTAACATGATTACATTAGTTATCTTATTTGAATAATGCTAATACTTGTAAATGTTGTCATGTATTCGTAATTATAACTTATGTTAACAACAAATCAAGTTCCTTTCATAGCACAAGTGTTGGTTATACCATACGGTTGGGCTATGAAAGTGTCAAGTATTTGTTGTACCAAGGGTTATACAACATAAATCTAGATTAACTATTTAACAAGCAAAGTATTAAAAGTGAACAAGATAACAAATGCAAAACATATTAGTATCAAACATTAGAGTCCATGTTGAGTTTATACTATACTTATTCTTACACCATTAGTGTAACTTTTTCACCTTGACATAATAAACTTAACTAAACATAATGAAAGAGAGAAACATAAATAAATAAGATAAGAATATAAATAAGATATAAGTTAACTAAGTAAAGGAAAGGAAATGAAAAACATAAATAAGAGATTAATATAAACAAAACTTAAGCATTACAAAAATAAAGAGAGAGAGCAAGAACATAATCTTAATCTGAAAACCAAGATGCCAAAATGCATGGCAAATGCCTCCTTTTATAGGCCAAAATTTGAAACTATTGATTTGATGACTAATTGTTGAGTGGGTGGCCACATCTTAACTTGGTGACAATCCTTATCTTCTTGTCTGAACAAAACATCATTGCTAACGTCAGAATTTGAATAGATTGTCACATAAAATTTCTAGGAAATTGTCTCAGCTTTCCAACAAAAAAAGAATCGGTGCATTTGAACTTCTAGAACTCGAGATATGGGCTGAACACTGAATAATGTCTGGGCTGCAGGACAGATTCCAACTTCTCCATTGTTGCTAAGATTTGGACTTCCAAACAACAGAATTGAGTTTTAGACTCCATAAATGTTTTAGGCCTATGTCTTAGCTTTCTAGCTATATAAACCAAATTAAAATCCAAGATCTACAGCTCCAGATATGACCCAATGACTGAACAGTGTTCCAGTTTGGACTGAACCGACATCTCTTTTCTAAGCCTAACCCTCTCTTTGTCTTCTCAATTTCAGTAGTTGAACTCATCAATCAATCCTTTGATTTATGTGATAGGCCTACATTTAAGATAAATATTTACCATAAATTAAAGGTATCTTATATTATTAGACATGTTATTATAAAACATGCTCTAGTTAAGGAGTTATTGATACTTGAAGTGCAAAATGATGATATAAAACCTTGATAAAAATGCACTTTTAAGTACTAATCAGTTATTGTGTGATTAGAGTTAATAAATGCACGAATACTAAGTTAACTTAAAAGTAAGTATGGGTAGAAAAATTTCTTTCACAATTGATTCATTTATGATCACAAATCAAATTAGAAAATATATCCAATTCAATTATTGGTGTTTAATTATTCTTGAGGAACTTTTTTTAAAGTTAACGTTAAAACTTTTTTCTCTTTATAGTTTATATTCTACCGAATTTGTCTTTTTATTTTTAGAATTTTTATTTTATTTTCTTAGTGTTTTAAATCTCTTTTAGTTAGTTTAGATCATAAAAAAACCCCCCCTTTTAATTATTTATCGTTTAAATTTCATATAAGTTGATTTTGTTAGATTAACATATTTCATGCATTTTTACTTGGTTTGTTTTAATCTAAACTTAAATAACTTGTCATGATTGAGTAACTAAGTTACAGTACTTGTATCTCTATGGTACGATACCCTAATTTTCTATTCTATAAATCATTAATTTAAGGGTTTAAATTTACACAAAGTCAATACTCGCACGCTAAAATGAGTAATTGGTTGCTTCTCAAAACAACTCTAATACATGTTCATGAGGCATCACACTCAATCTCAAAAGTTTCAGTAAAGTCAGGTAATACTAATAAATGTGCTAAATATAACCTTTTTTTAAGAAGATTAAATGCATGCTCTTGATCACTACCCCATTAAAACCTAACAAACTTTTCAACAATCTCAATGAGTGGTACAACTAGTAAACTTAATTCCTTAATAAATATCCTATATAAAATAGTCAAACCATGAAAACTTCTTAACTGAATAATTGATTTAGATGTGGGTTATTCTTGGATATCCTTTACCTTTCCATCATCCATCTATATAACGTTTACACTAATAACATAACCAAGAAAAAGTAACTTTTCCAAAGTAAAAAGTATATTTTTTTCATATTAGCATATAATGTTTCTTTTCTCAAAACATTAAGCACACATCATAAATTCTCAATATGGGCCTAAACTTTTGCTATAAACTAAGATATCATCAAAATAAACAACAATAAACCTGCCTATATATGCACGCAAAACATGATTCAACAATCTTATAAAAGTGCTAGGTGCATTAGTAAGATCAAACGACGTAACTAACCATTCATATAATTCATATTTAGTCTTCAAAGTAGTTTTCCATTCATCACCTTCTTTCATTTTAATTTGATGATATCCACTTTTCAAATCAATCTAAGTAAAAACACAAGAACCATGCAATTTATCTAGCATATAATCTAACCTGGAAATGAGATGTTTACAATTTACCATAATTTTCTTGATAGCTTAGTAATCAACACACATCCTCTAAGATCTATTTTTTAGCACCAATAACACCAGAATAACACATGAACTCATGCTTTCTTTTATGTGCCTCTTAGACATCAACTTTTTAACTTGCATTTGAAGCTCCTTTGTCTCCTCGTGATTACTTCTATAGACTGGATGATTAGGAATCACATATTTGAGTATGAGATCAATTTGATGTTTGATTCCTTTTATTGGTGGCAAACCATTAAGCATATTTTTAGAAAACACATTTTTCAATTCTTATAACAGAGAAACATCAATACTAGGAATAGAAGAATCAAGTTTGTTAGTATTAAAATATGCCTATAAATATAAAAGTACAAATATAGATTGGTTAGTATAAAAAAATTATTATTAATCTCACTTTTTTTTGCATGAAAACTCATTTGTTTCTTTGTTTCTTCCTCAATACTCTCATTTTTGTTTTTTTTTCTTTCTTTTTTCCTTAATTTTTCTCTCTATTCTCGACCAACTCTCTAATTTTTCTCTCTCGGCTGAATCTGACTTTTCTCTCATCTCATAGCTCACGATCAAATCTTGATTTTCACTCATTTCAGCCTCACTTTTCCTCTTCAATTTCAACTGGTCATTGTAAACTTATTTAAGTGATAATGATACAATAATGATGAATTTTCCATATTTTACAAAAGAACACCTATTTCTAAACCCATCATATACAACCTTCCTATCAAACTGACATGACCTCACTAATAATAAATGACCTGCATGTATGGAAACAATATCACACAAAACTTTATCACTATATCTTCCAGTAAAAAATGAGATAAAAAATTATTTATTAACCTTCACTTCCCCATCATTAATTCAAACACTAAAGTCTATAAAGTTTATGATACTTTGTAGTATTCAAATTCAACTTGCTAACAAGTATAGTACAGGCTACATTAACACAACCCTCACTATCTATAATCATATTACACAACTCATTACTGATGTAGCATCTCATATTAAAGATATTACTCATTAATTACTTTAAATCATCCCTTTTTATTTGATTATTCAATGCTCACCTAATTATAAAATATTCACCCTTAACTAGATACTCTACATCACCATCATTCATAATATCCTATCATCATTGTTGTCACTTTCGGATTCAATCTCCCCATGATCATGTAAAATCATAACTCTCTTATTTTAACATTAAAAAGCTATGTGATCTATTCTCACACATAAGCAATAAATAATATTATTGTTACGAGTACCATATTTACCTCTTATATTTATGGAGACTTCTTTCTTTCATTTAGGTAGTCTAGTTTTAGCTCCCACAATCGACTTGTTTTGGGCAGCCCTCTCTTTCCTATAATTTAGCCTCTATGTTAAAAAGGAACCCCAATTATGAACTTGTCATGTACTACTCTTCCTCTTAAGTTGTTGTTCCATCTTTATAGCCATATACACCATTTTTTTTAACTTTATATAGTGCTGCAACTCTACCACATTCGCTATCTCACGATTCAAACCATTAAAAACCTAGCTATGGTAGCTTCTTGGTAAAATCATCTTATTCTATATTTTTATGACCTTATTTTTAGTCTTTTATTCATGTTTTATATCTTATAATAGTTTACTTAACTTATTTTCTACTTAATAATGTTATGGAGACACAAAGAATAAACAAGAGTTCAATAAAGCTTTTTTTAGCACAATTTTAAGTAAAGGACTAGAAAGAACACATTGGGAAAAGTCATTAGAGATAAAAAGTGAAAATACTAATTTCATTAGGAATCCAACTTGAATAAGAAATTCTAGTGGGATTATGATTGGTTAAACCATATCTATCATACTAAATGTATTTTTACTATTTAAACTATATCTAGAGCTATAACTGGAATTTTGTTATAATTCAAGTTGGGTTGAAAATTAGACATCTCAAGCTTTCCATTCATATATGGTAAGAGTGCTAACTCATCTAGATAAGAAAGCATGACATCTTGGAAATCATGCTTAAAATTTGTCAGTAAACTAACACGAGTCTAGCCCAATCTTTTCATGTTGGGATGATGACATGGCAACTCCTTAATGATATGAAAAGTGATGCGAACCTTGTGATCATGTGGTCATGCAACCCCTAATCAAGATTCAGATCTACTCCTGAAAAGCCGAAAGAGGTCTGATAGGAGTGACACAATGATAACCTGCCCCAAGGCATGATTACTATTGGAATGAAGTTGAATGATGTCATGAAGCCAGTTAATATTTGATAAGTCAGATTTAGTTCATTCAAGAACCAAAAAAATATAAGAATCTCTCTCACACATTAAACTGAAAAGTTTGGAAGTATTATTCTTCAAAGGTGCCAAAATTTAGGCTTTACTTGTGTTTAAATAGTTATGAGAAATTAACCCTAATGAATCTATTTTTGTGGGCTAAATTAACTCATTTATAAAAAACTGATCCAAAACCTCTACTAGTAAGCCCAAACTCTAATCCAAACAAGCCTTAGATCTTAGTTGAAAATAAAGTATTAATTAAGATCAAACAAGTCTTGGGTATAGCTAACAAAATAAAAAGAAAGTTCATAAGTCTAAGTCTTATTTTGTTGTGAAAAGTTAAGAAGAAAATAAAACATTGTTGCCCAATAATCCTAGGAACTAAAGGAGAAGTTGTTGCCTCTTTGGTTTTCAAGTTAGAAGAGGATTATGATCTCAACCTTGTATTTATCCTTCTTTTGAAAGGAAAATGATGCTGCTTTTAATGCTCTTATTTGCTGCCATATGTGTTTCCTAAGTTAGCTTGGATTCTTTTGTTTCCTTTACTATGTTTTCTCCTCACCAGACAAGGAAAAAAAATAAATCCTAATATTTAAAGAAAATAATTAATGTTCCCACACATAATAGGAAATTCAAAACTAGTTAGGAGTCTATAAAACACATGGAAACATCACAAAACAAGGCTAGTCGGAATTGATACAATATTAGCAGCCTTGTTGTCGAAACTTTATGGTCCAAATAAGGGTGGATTGAGTCTCTCTTGCATATGAATTAAATGTATTAAGGCCTCGTCTTTATGCTACAAAGGATCCCAAAGTCCAGCCTTGGCCGAAACTTGCATAATTAGTCCATTCAATACACATTTGGACTTTGTGATTGGCTCATTTGGAATGTGTAATGGGTCTTTGATGTTTGTGAGCTGATCCACATCATAAAAGGTCTCATATGACCAAAAAACCTCTCTACAAGGTCAAAGTCGATGCACAAGTCATTAAAATCATATTACTGTAAAGAAACTTTAAAGTAGTCAGATTAGCAATTAGTTATTAACTTTGAAATTTCATCACTACCTTAATTTTATATTTTACCAATCTTAACTTCTAAAAAAGGGATCATGTTTAGAACATAGAAGAAGAGAAGGAGAGGGATTCTATGGTTATAATTTTTTTTATCGTTTTCCTTTTTTTAATTTATGACATGCTTAGTTTTCAATTTAAGAGGTTAGTACTCATGGATTTTAGTTTTCAATTTAAGAGGTTAGTACTCATGGATTTTAAATTATCATGAGGATTTGTTCTTAAAATTATTCTATATTTGATTGTGATACATGAATGTCTTGTGTTTTTCTATGATTAAATTTGATGATTAATGATTTAAATTCTATATGATATGCAACATATGTTTTGTTTTAAATTTATTACTAATTAATCAGTTTATTACAGATGCATGACTATTTAAATTAAGAAGCAGAAATATCTAATTTTCAAACCCATGTTTGATTATTTTTACTTAGAAACATAAGTCTTGATTAAATTAACTTCATATACGTGTTTAATTATCATAATTCAATTGCATCTATCTTGATATGCTTAAATGCTTAATGAAGGTTATTATGTGATTCTGATTAATTAATGCATAGATGCTAGATTAAATAAAAAGTAAGGATTGGTAGAAAAACTTGTTGTTTTTCATGGCTGATTTATTTATTATCACAAATCAGAATAGAAACCATATTTAAATTTAATAATTGATATTTAATTGTTCTAGAGGAATACTACTTGTGCAAAAAAATTCTTTATATTTTTTTTACATTATGCCGATTTACCTCTTATTTTTCAAAATTGATTTATTTTGTTTTCTTAGCTTTCCAAGTTGTTTTTAGTTAATTTTGATAGTATACAAAACCCTAATTTTAGTTACTTTCATTGATGTGTGCTTGAATTTAAAATTTGCATCTTTCGTTGGTTTATTTTAATCTAAACTTAATAGCTTGTCTTTATTAAGTAATTAAGTTATAATACTTGTATCTTTATGGGACAATACCTTTATTTTTTATACTACAAATCATTAATTTAAGGTTTTAAATTTGCATAACTTTAACACTCGTCAAACTTTTAGCATCGTTGTCAAGGATACTAATCCTTATTTATTTGAATCAAGCTTGTGTTTTTGTTTAGTTTAGCTTGCTCAATACTTTAGCATATAGAAGAATGCATTTTGGTTTATGCAATGCACCTAGTACTTTTCAAAGATGCATGACAAGTATATTTTCAGACTATGTAAAAGGAATCACAAAGATTTTTATGAATGATTTTATTGTTTATAGTACTTTTGATGCACACCATGAAAATTTAACTTTTATTTTGAAAAGATGAATGGAAACTAACCTTGAATTATAAAAAGTGTCATTTTATGGTTGAACAATGGATAGTTTTAGAGCATGTAGTTTCTATTAGAGGTTTGAAAGTTGATAAAGCTAAGATATATATTATTGTATCCTTATCTTATCCCTCAAGTGTGCAAGAAGTTCATTCTTTTCTAGAACATGTAGGTTTCTATCGGAGATTTATCAATGACTTTTTGAAAATAGCATTGTTTTTATGTAAATTATTGGCAAAGGATGCAAATTTCATGTTTAGGAAAAAAGTTGTTCTTTTTCATTCATATTTAAAGCTCTTTCTTTGTTTTAATGATGGTATCGTAACCGGGGTTAATTTGATTGAACCTTAGACATGGGCATAAAGTCAAGTCATAGACAATAAATGAATGTATATATTAGGAGGCAACCCAATATACAAAAATAATTAAAAAAATAGATTTGCTTTCATCTTTTCTTTCCTGTTTTACCTTTATTTTGTTTTTTGTTTTTTGTGTGATGATGCTTGTTTTACCTGGTTTAGCCAAATTTGTTCATGTTTGGGTATGAGTACTTGTTTTTAATATAAAAAAATGTTATGTTGGATTTTTGTTTCAAACCTTTAGTATATGTTTTTACTTTTTATGAGCTTTGGAGATTCGAACATTATTATTTGATGAATATTATTCATTTAAAAGTTATGTATTTTAAGAAGTTATTTAATATCTTGTACATATTACAATTATATTACATGTGTGTGTGAACCATAAAATATATAATGGTAGAAGAAATAGAAAAACAAATATTCCCTTTATAATTTTAATGAGAATATACTATAGGAATTTAAAATTAAAAGAAGCTAAATATTGATATTTTCATAATAATAAATTTGAATGCTTCGATGATTATACTCAAAAGTCAATCTATACTCAATTCAAAATTAATACATCAATATCTCATATATATGTGTGCTTATGCTGAAAGTAATTTTTTTAATTTAATATAATATATGTATTTCAATATTAATAAAGTACATATGTTGATAACAATAAGAAAGATATAAATATATTAGAAACCTATTGTCGTCCATAGATGCAACTCCCTTCTACCTGTTAAGTAGCTCCTCTATCATCTGCAATGCAACCCTTTCCTCGTCATCTGGACCATCATCACTACCACCTTCTTGGCCTGCCATATCTGATGTATCTGAGATGAGAATCTTTTGTTCCGGGGCTTGCCGTCCATCCTTCTTTCCAAGCTCTACAGTCATAATCCAATTTGAAACCGAACGTGGCCCGGCACGCTTTTGCCAGACTCCAATGTGGCAATTCTCGGCGTCAAGCCTTAGACAAGTTAGGGAAGGATATGGAGATCTGCAATATTTGCGTAGTTTTGCACTAAGAGCTGACGAGGAGGAGGGAGAGTTCTGACCATTTCTTGTTTGATTTGCAACCACAGGGAAGTTTGTTTTGGCGTTACGGCCACTCATCAAAATCGCTGCTTCATCGTAGGCTCTTGCTGCCTCTTCAGCTGTATCAAATGTTCCAAGCCACACCCTTCTTTTTCTGTGCGCAATAATCAAGAACCCGTGAAAGTTTAAGGCTACCGATAAAGAAAACAAAAGGACAAAAGAAAACTAAGACTTTGGAGCGAAAAGGCTAGAACATGATAGCAAAGTACTGGGGACGAAATTTTTTTTTTTTACCCCAAAACACTTTGAATTTTAGAAATCATTTTCAAACAGGTATGAATGAACCGATAGATAAATAAATATAGGAAATTGAGAAACATAAGAACAAAACCAGTACAGTAAAGGATGACGAATCTCAGACACCCATGAGCCCCAGTGGCGTTGCCTGACACCTCTGAACTTCTTTGATTGTACCATGACGTGAAGAACTGACAGACTTTTATGTCTTTCTGCGTTTTTCCCTTGCCAGTTCAAATCTTACGGATCAAGTATATATACAGTACAAGAGAACGTTATGCTGTGAGCGAGCTATTAAATTGAATGAGCAATTATTCATTGCTTGGTTTTTGGATCAAGTATAGCTGTATAGGCCATTGGTAGCGTCAACAATCTACCCTAGAATTAAAGGGTCACCCTCTATTTTCCATTAGCAGCTGCTGCATGTGCTGGCCATAA
>Ga0325401_1004393_pt1 | contig 13281 bp, 11 predicted proteins | sample PopdelMetagenome_FD_205666 | JGI IMG/M metagenome (GOLD analysis project Ga0325401, IMG submission 205666) | Populus deltoides microbial communities from Bellville, Georgia, United States - Xylem-PdKOR-R2 | ecosystem: Host-associated > Plants > Phyllosphere > Stem > Wood/Secondary xylem | place...
TCGCCCACCAGCGCGCGCGGGCCCGTGCGCTCTCCCCGCTGGCCACGCTGGAGCGGGGCTACGCCGTCCTGCAGGACGCCGACGGCCACGTCGTGACCTCCGTCGCCGGGGTCTCCCCCGGCGCGCCGGTCACGGTGCGGGTGGCCGACGGCCGCGTCCACGCCACGACCACCGAGACCGAGACCCTGGAGACCGACGGTGAGTGACCAGACGAGTGAGCAGATGAGTGAGCAGACCGGCGAGCAGCTGAGCTACGAGCAGGCCCGCGAGGAGCTCGTCGAGACCGTCCGTCGCCTCGAGAACGGCGGCACCACGCTCGAGGAGTCGCTCGCGCTCTGGGAGCGCGGTGAGCACCTCGCCGGGGTCTGCCAGCAGTGGCTCGACGGCGTCCGCGAGCGGCTCGACGCCACCCTCGCCGAGGACGAGGAGAGTTGAGGCAGCCCGCCCGTCGTCCAGTCACACCCGGCGCAGGCCGCGCTCGCCGTCGACCAGCTCGAAGCGGGCTGCGGTGCGCACCCAGGCCCCGGGGCGGCTGACGCGGTCGAGCACGCGGTGCTCGGCGCGCAGGGAGTGGCGGTCGAGCCGCAGCACGACGTACCCGCGCCGGGAGTCGACCCAGTGCAGGTGGGGGTTCTCGGCGAGCTGCAGGTCGGTGAACGCCGTCCGCTCGGAGCCGTCGCCGCCGCTGCTGACCGAGGTGGTGACGACCTCGGAGGCGACGAGCGGTGCGGTGAGGTCGTCGGGGTCCAGGCGCAGGTCGGCCGCGTAGTGGCGGTGCACGTCGCCGGTGAGCACGACGGGGTTGCGGGCCCGGGTGGCGGAGCGGAGCAGCCGGGCGCGCGCGGCGGGGTAGCCGTCCCACGCGTCCATCGCGAGCTCCTCGTCGGGACCGGGCGAGGTGTCCTTCTGCGCCAGGAAGACCTGCTGGGCGAGCAGGTCCCACCGGGCGCCGGACCCGGCGAGGCCGGCGTCGAGCCACTGCTCCTGCGCGGTCCCCAGCATCGTGCGGGTGGGCGCCTGACGGGCGCCGCAGCCGATCACCCGGGTGTCGCCGCACGACTGGTCGGAGCGGTGCTGGCGGGTGTCGAGCAGGTGCACGGTCGCGAGGTCGCCCCAGGCGAGGCGCCGGTGGATCGGCAGGTCCGGTCCCCGTGGCACCGCGGAGCGCCGCAGCGGCAGGTGCTCGTAGTAGGCGCGGAACGCCGCGGCGCGGCGCCCGGCGAAGTCGCGCTCGGGCACCTGGGGCGTGAACCCCGCCCAGTTGGCGTCGACCTCGTGGTCGTCGGGCACAGCCGCCCAGGGTGCGGCCGCGTGGGCGGCCTGCAGGTCGGGGTCGGTGCGGTACTGCGCGTGCCGCTGGCGGTAGTCGGCCAGCGTCCGGGTCTCGTGGCCGAGGTGCCCGCGCACGTGCCCCGGTCCGGGCTCTCCTGCGGGGTCTCGTAGAGGTAGTCCCCCAGGTGCAGCACCAGGTCGGGCTGCTCCTCGGCCAGGCGTCGGTACGCCGTGAAGAAGCCGGCCGCGTAGTCGGCGCACGAGGCGACGGCGAACCTCGCCGACCCCGACCAGCCCGCGGCGGGTGCGGTGCGGGTGCGGCCGACCGGGGAGACGTGGCCCTCGGCGCGGAAGCGGTAGGCGTACTCCCCACCGGGCCGCAGCCCGCGCACCTCGACGTGGACGGTGTGGGCCCAGCGCGGGTCGGCCACGGCGTAGCCGCCGCGCACCACCCGGGTGAACGACGGGTCCTCGGCGACCTGCCAGTGCACGGTCACCGGCCGGCGCGGCATCCCGCCCAGACCGTCGGGCGCCAGGGGCTCGGGCGCCAGCCGGGTCCACAGCACGACGCCGGTCGCCCACGGGTCCCCGGAGGCGACACCGAGGGTGAACGGCTCGCGCAGCGTGCGGGTGCGCGCCGGGGGCTGAGAGCGCAGGTCGGGCAGGGCCGGCACCAGGGGCACCGCGGCGGCGAGCAGCAGCTCGCGCCGTCCGAGGGAGGGCACGTCACCGCAGCCTCACGCTCCCGGCGTACGCCGTCACGAACGCCGTGCGACGAGCCGCCCAACGCCGCGCGACACGTGCGCCCACCCTGGGGGCATTTCCCCGGCTGACCGGGGAAAGGTGCACTGAGGGGTCGGAATGTCGACCCCCCAGTGCACCGATCGCCTGCTGGCCGGGGAAATGCCCGCCCCGGGGCGTCAGGGGTTGCCGGCGGCCGGTGCGGTGGTGAGCAGGCCGAGGAACGTCTCGAGGTCGGAGACGGGCGCCGAGCCGTAGACCAGGACGGTCTGGCCCGACAGCGGCCCGGATTCGAGGACGGTCGAGAAGGCGTGGTCGCCGCCGGCGTCGGACCAGGTCTGCCAGGTCGTGACACCGAGGCCGTTGGCCGGGCTGGCGTCCTGGCCCTCGTCGGGGTCCTCGTCGACGAAGTCGGCGAGCATGTCGTCGACGTCGCGCTGCGCCAGGGCCAGGCCGACGAACTGGCGCCCGTCCGGGTCGTCGGTCAGCACGCCCATGCCCCACTGCGGCGGGTTGCCGCGCTCGAAGTCGACGCTGGTCGCGACCCACCCGGCCGGGAGCTGCGGCGGGTAGACGACCTCGGTGCCGGCCCGCTGCAGGTCGACCACGGACTGGAGGTAGTCGACCGGGGTGATCTCGGCCTGGGGGTTGTCGCGGGTGAGCCCCCGGAAGGCGACGAAGCCCACCACGAACAGCACGGTGGCGATCATCGCGGCGATCAGGCCGCCGAAGGTGCGGTCGTAGCGGGCGGGCCGTTCGGGTGCCGGCGCGGGCTGCTCGCTCACGGGACCAGTCTCCCAGCCCGACCCAGGAACGACCCCAGGCGACCCCCACCGACGCCTGAGGACCCGGTGGGCCAGGCTGTGCACGTGGCTGCGCTGGTGTCGGGGTCGGGGGGCGAGTGGGTCGCCGACGGTGTCGCGGTCCTCGCGCTGCTCGCGCTGCTGGTCGCCGCGACCGTGCACACGACCTGGCGGCGCGAGGCGGTGATCTCGGTGCTCGCCGCGGCAGCCGCCTGCGCGACCGGTCTGGTCTCGCTGCACGAGGTGGACGAGACGGTGCGCGAGCTGCTGCCGGTGGTGCTGTTCCTCATCACGATCCTGGTGGTCTCCGACGTCTGCGCCCGGGCCGGCCTCTTCGCCGCGGCCGCCCGGGTCGTCGGCGGAGCGGCGCGGGGGCGGCCGGTGCGCCTGTTCACCGGGGTCTTCGTGCTCGCCGCGCTGGTCACGGCGGTGCTGAGCCTGGACGCCACCGTCGTGCTGCTCACCCCGATCGTCGTCGGCGCCGCGCTGGCGCTCGGCACCGCGGACCAGCCCGGCACCTTCGCCTGCCTGCGGATGGCCAACTCCGCCTCGCTGCTGCTGCCGGTCTCCAACCTCACCAACCTCCTCGCCCTGCCCCACCTCGACCTGACGTTCCTCGGCTTCGCGGCCCGGATGGCGCCGGTGTGGGCGGCCGTCCTCGTCGTCGAGTACGTCGGGCTGCGGCTGCTCTTCGCCCGCTCGCTGGCCCGCGAGCCGGCGAGAGCCGGCGAGGTGGGCGGGCCGCCGGTGCCGGTGGTGCCGCTGGTCGTGGTGGTGGTGATGCTGGCCGGGTTCGCCGTCGGGTCGCGCTGGGGCGTGGAGCCGGCGTGGGTCTCGGGCGCCGCGGCGCTCGTGCTGCTCGGGTGGGCCGGGCGCCGCGGCCTCGTCGGGGTGCGCGACGTAGCCGCCGCGGCCAACCCGTCGTTCGCCCTGCTGGTGCTCGCCCTCGGCGTGGTCGTGGCGGCGGTCGCGGCCGGCTTCCTCGGCGACGTCGTCGTCGACCTGCTGCCGAGCGGCGGGTCGTCGTTCGCGGCCCTGCTGACGCTGGCCGTGCTGGCCACCGCGGCCGCCGCCCTGCTCACCAACCTGTCGGCGACGATCCTGCTCGTGCCGCTCGTGGCCCCGCTCGGCACGACCGCGGTGCTCGCCGCGCTGCTGGGGCTCAACATCGGCTCCGGCATCACCTGGACCGGCTCGCTCGCCAACCTGCTGTGGCGCCGCACCCTGACCCAGGCGGGCCGCCACGTCGGCAGCCTGGCCTTCCACCGCGTCTCGCTCGTCCTGACCCCCGTGTCGCTGGTCGTCGGGGTGGGCGTGCTCGCGCTGGTGTCGGGCTGACTCCCGCTAGGGTGCGGCCATGAGCGAGGACCACCACGACGCCCGCCCCGCCTCCCTGACCCCCGCCTCTCCGCTGTCGCCGGACCGCAACCTCGCCCTCGAGCTGGTCCGCGTCACCGAGGCCGCCGCGATCGCCGCGGCCCGCTGGGTCGGCCGTGGCGACAAGAACGGCGCCGACGGCGTCGCGGTCAACGCGATGCGCGAGATGATCTCGACGATCGGCATGAACGGCGTCGTCGTCATCGGCGAGGGCGAGAAGGACAACGCCCCGATGCTCTTCAACGGCGAGCGCGTCGGCGACGGCACCGGCCCCGAGTGCGACGTCGCCGTCGACCCGATCGACGGCACGACCCTCACCGCCAAGGGCATGAGCAACGCCGTCGCCGTGCTGGCGGTCGCCCCGCGCGGCTCGATGTACGACCCGTCGGCGGTGTTCTACATGGAGAAGCTCGTGACCGGCCCCGAGGCCGCCGACGTCGTCGACATCCGCAAGCCGGTCGCCGACAACATCGCGGCGGTCGCCCAGGCCAAGGGCACGGCACCGTCCGACATCACCGTCGTCCTCCTCGACCGGCCGCGCCACCAGGCGCTGGCCGAGGAGATCCGCGCCACCGGCGCCCGGATCAAGTTCATCGTCGACGGCGACGTCGCCGGCGCGATCTCTGCGGCCCGCCCCGGCAGCGGCGTCGACCTGCTGCTCGGCATCGGCGGCACGCCCGAGGGCATCATCGCCGCCACCGCGATGAAGTGCATGGGCGGCGTCATCCAGGGCCGCCTCTGGCCCCAGGACGACGCCGAGCGTCAGCGTGCCCTCGACGCCGGTCACGACCTCGACCGGGTCCTCACCACCGACGACCTGGTCACCGGCGACGACTGCTTCTTCGTCGCGACCGGGATCACCGACGGCGACCTGATGAGCGGGGTGCGCTTCCGGGCCGGGGGCTGCACCACCGACTCGCTCGTCATGCGCTCGCGCAGCGGCACGATCCGCTCGATCCGCGGCGAGCACCAGCTGGCCAAGCTGCAGGCCTTCGAGCACTCCTCCGAGCAGTGAACGGTCGCTCAGGCGAGCAGGGCTGAGCCCTCGGTCGCCTGGGCGGCCATCCGCCGGGCGGCCCCGAGCCGCGCCGTACGCCGACCCGCCCCGGCGGGCAGCAGCAGCGCGGCCTCGACGTGGGCCGCGACCCGCGGGTCGAGGGCCATCCCGAGGTGGGAGGCCTCGACCTCGATCGAGCGGGCCTCGGGGTCGATGCAGGCCCGCCAGTCGACCACGCCGTCGCGGCGCGAGTGCAGCGCCGTGAAGGTGACGCCGGCCGGCAGCGGCTCGCGGCACTCGTCGAAGCTCTGCCGCGCGCACGCGCCGGCGACGCAGTCCTCGGCCATCAGCCCGGGCACCCCGGCGCGGCTGAGCCGCACCAGCGACTCGACGGCCGCGGAGAGCACCCAGTGGTGCGCGCCGGGCGCCAGCATCGGGCTGCCCATCGTGACGATGCCCGCCACGAGGTCGGGCCGGCGCGCCGCGAGGCCGCGGGAGAGCATGCCGCCGAGGCTGTGCCCGACGAGCTGCACCCGGCTGTCGCGCTTGATGGCGATCGCCTCGATGCGGGCCTCGAGCTCGGCGGCGGCCGCCAGCGTGCAGCCGATGTTGGCGCTGATGTGGGAGGAGTAGGTCCGGAAGCCGCGCGCGCGCAGCGTCGCGCTCATCATCCGCAGTGAGCCGTCGCCGGCCATGAAGCCCGGCACCAGGACGACGGGCTCCTCGCGACGCGGCTGCTGGCGCAGGACGTACGACGTCGCGCGGCGCCGCCGTCGCTCGGCGACCACCCCTGCGGCGCACCGGCCCGCCTCGACCACGACGCTCGCCTCGCGCAGCACGGCCAGCGGGTGCGGGCGGCGGAAGCCGTCGGGCAGCAGGAAGGACCCCAGCGTGGGGTTCTCCTCGCGCGAGACCGCTCTCGCTGTCGCCTGCGTCACACCCCGCCGTTACCCGCAGGTAGCCCTGCCCATTCGGGGCTTCACCCCTTTTGGTTCAATCGAGGCCGTGCCGGTTCAGACCTCCGACGAGCTGTTCGCGCCTGTAGGCAGCGGCATCGAGCTCTGCTACCAGACCTTCGGCGACCCCGACGGTGAGCCGCTCCTGCTGGTCATGGGCCTCAGCGGGCCGATGACGTGGTGGGACGCCGACCTGTGCGCGATGCTCGTCGACCGCGGCTTCTACGTCGTGCGCTACGACAACCGCGACGTCGGCCGCTCGAGCCGCGCCCAGGGCCGGGTCAACCGGGCGATGCTGGTGCGGGCCTTCACCGGCGGCAAGGTGCGTGCGCCGTACACCCTGAGCGACATGGCCGGCGACGCCTTCGGGCTGCTCGACCACCTCGGCCTCGACTCCGCGCACGTCGCCGGCGTGTCGATGGGCGGCATGATCGCGCAGACGATGGCGATCGAGCAGCCCCAGCGGGTGCGGTCGCTGACCAGCATCATGTCGACGACCGGCAAGCGCACCGTCGGCTGGCAGCACCCCACCCTGCTGGCCAACCTCATCGGGCGCGCCGGCGGCCGCGAGGCCTACATCCGCTCCAGCGTCGCGATCTGGAAGCGGATCGGCTCCCCCGGCTACCCCGTCGCCGACGAGGACGTCGAGGCGCGCGCCGAGGAGACCTGGGACCGCGGCATCTCGGCCGTCGGCACCCTGCGCCAGATGGTCGCCGTCGTCAGCCAGCCCAACCGCACGGCCCGGCTGCGGGCCCTGACGATGCCCGCGCTCGTCGTCCACGGCCTCGCCGACAAGATGGTGCACGTCTCGGGCGGTCGCGCCACCGCGGCGGCCATCCCCGGCGCGGAGCTGGTGCTCATCGACGGGATGGGCCACGACGTGCCGGTCGCCCTGCACGAGACGTTCGCCGACGCCATCGAGCGGACGGCGAGCCGGGCGCGCTGAACGGCGTGTCTCTCAGGACACGCCCCGCACCCCCGGCCCGCCGCGGGCTGGGAAGGGCGCCTCAGTCGCTGAGGCGCTCGCCCGACTCGGTGTCGAAGACGTGCACGTTCTTCGGGTCGGTCGTCACGTGGAGCGTGTCGCCCTTGCGCACCGAGTCGCGAGCGCTGACCCGCACGATGACGTTGCTGGGCGTGCCCTCGACGTCGGAGGTGCCGTAGACGTAGCCATCGGCGCCGAGCTCCTCGACGACGGTGACGTTGATCGGCAGGCCACCCTCCTCGGCGGAGACGATGCGCCACGCCTCGGGGCGGACCCCGACGGTGATGTTGCCCTGCATCCTCTTGGACGCGGTCGGGTCGACCGGCACGAGGTAGTTGCCGATCTTGGCCTGCCCGTCCTCGGCCCGCGCCTCGATGAGGTTCATCTGCGGGCTGCCGATGAAGCCGGCGACGAAGAGGTTGACCGGCTTGTCGTAGAGGTTGAGCGGGGTGTCGACCTGCTGGAGGACGCCGAGCTTCATTACCGCGACGCGGTCGCCCATCGTCATCGCCTCGACCTGGTCGTGGGTGACGTAGACGGTCGTGACACCGAGGTCGGCCTGCAGCTTGGCGATGTCGGTGCGGGTCTGCACGCGCATCTTGGCGTCGAGGTTGGACAGCGGCTCGTCCATGCAGAACACCTGCGGGTTGCGCACGATCGCGCGGCCCATCGCCACGCGCTGGCGCTGACCGCCGGAGAGGGCCTTCGGCTTGCGGTCGAGGAACTCGGTCAGCCCGAGGATCTCGGCCGCCTCGGCGACGCGGCGCTTGCGCTCGTCCGGCGAGACCTTGGCCATCTTGAGCGCGAACGCCATGTTGTCGGCGACGCTCATGTGCGGGTAGAGCGCGTAGTTCTGGAAGACCATCGCGATGTCGCGGTCCTTGGGCGGCGTGTGCGTGATGTCGCGGTCGCCGATGTAGATCTTGCCGGAGTTGATCTCCTCGAGCCCCGCGAGCATCCGCAGGGTCGTGGACTTCCCGCAGCCGGACGGGCCGACGAGGACCATGAACTCGCCGTCGCCGATCTCCAGGTCGATGCCGGGCACGGTGGGCTTGTCCGCCCCCGGGTACCAGCGCTGGGCCTTCTCGAACGTCACTGTTGCCATGATGTGCTCCCTCCACCGGCAGGTACGTGCCGGACGATCCGTAGTGAAGTGACCTGGGCCACACTAGCCAGAGGCCCCACGCGTCAGCCATCACCCGTCCGCGCGCCGGACCGCCCGTGACAGGATCGGCGCCGAGAGCTGCGCACGGCGTACGACGCGTCCGCCCTGCGCTCGTCCGCGATCCGCAGGAGGACCCACCGGGTGAGCACCCCCGCCGAGAGACCCGTGCACGTCGTGCCCGACACCGACCGCGGCGCCATCGGGATGTTCGCCCGCGAGGTCGCGGCGGCGGCGGGCGCACCGGTGCTCGACGGCTCCCTCGACGAGCTCGACGCCCTCGCCGAGCAGCGCAGCGAGGCGTGGCACGTCCACTTCTGCGACCGGTTGTACGGCGCCACGCCGGGCGAGGCGGCGCAGCGGATCGCCCGCTGGGCCGAGGGCGGGCGGCTCACCGTCACGCTCCACGACGTGCCGCAGCCGTGGGCCGCACCCGCGCGGCAGCAGGGCTACCTCGACGTGCTCGCGGTCGTCGCAGGCTGGGCCGCCAACAGCCACCACGAGGTGCAGCTGCTCGAGGAGGCGCGGCGCCTCACCGGCTCGACGGCACCTGTGCCGGCCGGGCTCGTGGCGCACCTGCCCGTGCCCGCCCCGCTCACCGCGGCGACCCCCGTGGCCGAGGCCCCTCACGAGGGCGGGGAAGACCGCGACGAGGTCGTCTTCGGGGTCGTCGGCTGGGTCTACCCCGACAAGGGCCACCGCGAGGTGGTGCGGGCCGCGGGTCGGCTCGCCGAGGCCGGTCACCGGGTGCGCGTGCGCTGCCTCGGCGCCGCCGTCGAGGGCCACGCCGACCTCGTCGAGGAGCTGCACGGTCGCGCCGGGCGCAGTGGCGTCGAGCTGGAGGTCACGGGCTTCCTCGACCAGGCCGTCCTCGAGGAGGCGATGCGCGCCGTCACCGTGCCGGTCGCCGCCCACCGGCACCTGTCGGCCTCCGCCTCGGTCAACAGCTGGCTGAGCACCGGCCGCCGCCCGGTCGTCGCGGACGGGCGCTACACCCGCGAGCTCGCCGCCCTGCGTCCCGGCACCCTGCTGCTCCTGGAGGGCGACGACGACGACAGCGGGGCCGCGCTCGACGCGCTCGTGCAGCGGGTGCTCGCCGAGCCGGGCCTCACCCGCCTCGACCCAGGCGCGCGGCTCGAGCCCCGCCGGGGTGACACGGTCGCGGCGTACGCCGCCTGGTGGACCGCGACCGCCTTCGACGGCCCGCACCCGGCGCGGCCGGAGCTGCCTGCGTGGTGACCTCTCCCCCGCCCGGCGAGCCGGTCGTCGGCAACGACTGGGCCGAGCCGCTCGCCCGGCTCCGCGAGCGGGCACCGACGCCGGTGAGCGTCGTGGTCCTCCACTACGAGCAGCACGAGCAGCTGGCCCGCACCATCCACGCGCTCGGGCGTCAGACCCACCCCCGCGAGCTGATCGAGGTCGTCGTGGTCGACGACGGCTCCCGCGAGACGCCGCGGGTGCCGGACGGCGTGCGCCTCGTGCGCCGCGCCGACGTCGGCTTCACCGCGTCCGCGGCCCGCAACGAGGGCGCCGCGGCGACCACGCACCCGACGCTGCTCTTCCTCGACGCCGACACGACGCCCGAGCCCGGCTACGTCGCCGAGCTCGCGCTGCTGCCCGCCCACCTGCCCGAGGTGGTCGCCGTGGGCCGACGACGGCACGCCGAGCTCACCGGCACGCCCGTCGACGCCCCGGTCGAGACCCTCGGTCCCCCGCGCGAGCTGCCGGAGCCGCAGTGGCTGGCGCAGGGGTTCGCCTGGACCGACGACCTGCTCACCGCTCGCGCCGACTCCTACCGCTACGTCATCTCGGCCGTGCTCGCCTGCAGCCGGTGGCTCTTCGACGAGGTGGGCGGGTTCGACGAGGGGTTCGACTCCTACGGCGGCGAGGACTGGGAGTGGGCCTGGCGCGCCTGGCAGCACGGCGCGGCGCTGGCCCACCGGCCCGCCGCCGTCGCCTGGCACGACGGTCCCGAGCGCGCCGCCCGCGACGCCGCCGACGAGCGCCTGCGCGAGACCCAGACCCGCGAGACGCTGCGCCTCGCCGGCCGCGTCGCCGACCCCACCGTCGCCTTCTCCGGGCTGGCGCTGAGCCCGCCCGAGCTGCTCGTCACCCTCGAGCCGGGGCTCGGCGCTGCCGAGGTGCTCATCGGCGTCGACAGCCTCCTCGCCGCCGTGCCCACCGCCCGGGTCTCGGTCGACCCAGGTGAGGCGGCCGACCCGGCTCAGCGGCTGCTCGTCGGCGACCCGCGGGTCGTGACCGCCGCGTCCCCGGACGGGTACGCGCTGCGCCTGCACCTGCGGGCCGGCGTACGCGCGGCACCGGAGGCGTGGCGGGCCCTGCTGGCCCTCGCCCGGGAGGCCGGGCACCCCCACACCGTCACCGTGGTCGACGACGGCGGCGAGCTCGCCTCCCTCCGGGCCCTGCGCGCCCACCGCCGGATGGCGCGCTGGGGCCGCGACGACCTCTTCGGGGCCGCCGTCGTCCAGGCCCCTGACCTGGGTCTGCGCCGCGTCCCGCCCGACGCCGACCTCGCCGCCCACCTGGGCGGCTGGCTCTAGCCGCAGCCTGAGGGTCTCAGCGGGCCGTCGCGTGCAGCACCCGGGCGGCCTCGGGGGCCAGGGGCGGGAAGCCGACGCCGAGCTCGGCGAGCGCGGCGCCGCCCATGACGACCCCGTCGCCGTCGAGCCAGGTGGTGCCGATGCCGGCCCGGTGGCCGGCGCCGGCGGGGGTGCGGTCGACCACGTCGTACGTCGCCCCGCGGTCGAGGCCCGGCAGCCGGACGGGGCCGACGGACTGGGTGAGCGGGGTGTCGACGGTGGCCACGACGTACCACCCCTCGCGCCGGTCGGCGGAGACGACGCCGCTGACGACCAGGGCCGGGTCGTGGTGGTCGCCGCGCACGAGCGTGCCGTCGAGCAGCAGCGGGCGCAGCTCGCGGTGCAGCGCGACCCAGGCGGCGACCTCGTCGCGCTCGGCGTCGGAGAGTCCGCGCAGGTCCCACTCGATCCCGAAGTGCCCGAGCAGGGCGGTCGCGGCCCGGAACCCGGTCTGCAGCGTGCGCCCGGTCGTGTGGGCGACCGGTCCGCCCAGGTGGGCGCCGAGCATCTCCGGCGGCACCAGGAGGGAGGTCCAGCGGTTGATGCGCTGGCGCTCGACGGCGTCGATCGTGTCACTCGGCCACACCCGGTCGGTGCGGGTCAGCACCTCGAGGTCGATGCGGCCTCCGCCTGACGCGCACGACTCGATCTCGAGGTCGGGCGAGTGCTCGCGGAGCTCGTCGAGCAGCCGGTAGAAGGCCAGCGTCTGCCCGTGCACCGCGGGCCGCCCGCCGTGCGCGGCGTCGACCAGGTCGCGGTTGTGGTCCCACTTGAGGAAGGCGATGTCGTACTCGTCGAGCAGCGCGACGAGCGCGTCGCGCACGTGGGCGTAGGCGTCGGGGTGCTGGAGGTCAAGGACGTGCTGGTGGCGCCACGGGTCCGGCAGCGCCTCGCGCCCGCGCAGCACCCACTCGGGGTGGGCGCGCACGAGGTCGGAGTCCTCGTTGACCATCTCCGGCTCGACCCAGAGACCGAAGTCCATGCCGAGCTCGTGGACCCGGCCGATCAGCGGGTGCAGCCCGTCGGGCCACACGCCGGTGTCGACCTGCCAGTCGCCGAGCCCCGCGTGGTCGGTGCGGCGGCCGGTGAACCAGCCGTCGTCGAGCACGAACCGCTCGACACCGACCCCGGCGGCCGCCTCGGCCAGCGAGGTCAGGGTCGGCAGGTCGTGGTGCATGTAGACCGCCTCCCAGGTGTTGACCACCACCGGGCGCGGACGCCGCGTGCGCGGCGCGTGCCGCCGCAGCCAGCCGTGCAGCCGCGCCGACGCGGCGTCGAGCCCGGCGGCCGAGAAGGTCCCGACCAGCCAGGGGCCGACGTACGACGCACCGGGGTCGAGCACGACCTCGCCGGGCCCGAGCAGCTCGCCGCCGCCGAGCAGGCACTCGCCCTCGGAGGTGCGCTCGGCGTAGGCCTGGTGGTCGCCGCTCCACGCGACGTGGGTCGCCCAGACCTCGCCGTGGCCGAACCCGAAGCCGGGGGTGCCGGCGGCGAGCAGCAGGGTGGCGTCGTGGCCGGTGCGCCCGTGGCGCCCCTCGCGCAGGTGGGTGCCGGCGACCCAGGAGCGGCGCACGGGCGTGCGCTCGCGGCACCAGCGGCCGGTCATGTCGAGCAGCTCGGTGGCGCGCCCCGGCACGGGCAGGGCCGTGCGGACGGCCGCGAGCACCAGCGGGGAGTCGCCGGTGTCGGTCACCGTCGTGCGCATCCGCACGAGCCCCTCGCGGGTGAGCTCCAGCTCGACGACCACGCCCCAGCCGGCCTCGTCGTCGGAGGAGGTCAGCGTGACGACGGCGTCGGTGCCCGGCTCGCCGGAGTCGTCGACGTCCCAGGTCCACTCGCGCAGCCGCGGCGCCCACGCGGCCGGCCCCGGCTCGTCCGACCAGGGGCGGAGCCCCTCCAGGCCGGGCAGGCCGGTGAAGCCGGCGACGTTCTCGCCGACCACACCGCGTTGGCGTGCCGCGTCGAGGGCGGAGTGCGGGGTGCCCGGCACGAGCGCGGCCACGGCCCCGTCGAGGGCGGCGGGGTCGAGTTCGCTGAGGGCGGCGCCCCAGTGGAGCACCACGGGCACTCCGGACAGCGAGGGCGTGAGCAGGATGCTCACGCCCTCGCGGGTCAGGTGGACGGCGGCGCCGTTCGGTGCGTCGGTCACCCGGTGGATTCTGCTACCCCTTCACGGCCCCTGAGGTGAGGCCCCGGACGAAGAACCGCTGCAGGGTGAAGAAGACGATCATCGGGATGACCATCGAGATGAACGCCCCGGCGGGCAGGAACTCCGTGCCCTGACCCTGCGCGCCCAGCAGCCCCTGCAGCTTGACGATGACGGTCGCGTTGTCGGTGGACAGGAACAGCTTGGCGATCAGCAGGTCGTTCCAGACCCAGAGGAACTGC